>WNFQ01009012.1_pt1 | contig 11039 bp, 8 predicted proteins | sample 5400171 | NCBI WGS metagenome assembly WNFQ01 (sample SAMN13153356, study PRJNA577476) | soil metagenome | isolation source: 20 cm soil under Madrone tree | place: USA:California | collected 2016-06-14 | reverse complement strand
TTCCTCACGCAGCCGCAGAATTTCCAGTTGTCCCAGCTTGTAAGCCAAAGCCTGTCCCGGCCACGCAATATAGCGATCTACCTCGCTTTGCACGTTGGGCTCATCCATGGCGGTGTAGCGGTGAAAATACTCCACCATCCTTTCTCGTGACCAGTGTTTCTCGTGCACGCCGGTATCAATCACCAGCCGGATATCGCGCCACATCTCGTTTTCCAGCCGGCCGTAGTCGCTGTAAGTGTCTTCGTAGAAGCCGATTTCTTTGCCCAGACGTTCCGAGTAGAGCGCCCAGCCCTCGATGAACGCGGTGTAGTGTCCGTTCTGGCGAAAGCGAGGCAAATCTTTCAGTTCCTGGGCGATAGAAATTTGTAGATGATGCCCAGGGACGCCTTCGTGGTAAGCGATGGCTTCAATGTTCAGCTTCAGCCGATGTTCCGGGTCCCACTCGTTCACATTAATATGTCCCGGACGAGAACCGTCCGACGCCCCGGCACTGTAATCAGCCGGAACCGCATTCTTGGAGCGGAACGGATCCATGGGAATGACCTCAAGCTTGTTCTGCGGCAGCCGTCCAAAGAGTTTGGGCAGTTGCTTCTCCATCTGACGGGTGTACTGGGTATACAGCTGCAGCACCTGCTCGCCCGAGGTCGCGTAGAATTTGCGATCACTCTTGATGTGTTCATTCAAGCTGGCCAGATCATTGAAGCCAAGTTTCTTGGCCAGCACCAGCATTTCAACTTCAGTCGCAGCCAGCTGTTTGAGTCCAATCTGGTGTATTTCCTCGGGGCTCAGGTCGGTCGTCGTCCTCCGCCGGACTTCATAGCGATACCGTTCCACCCCGTCGGGCAGCGCCCAGACTCCCGGGTCGGTGCGGCCATGAGGCGCGTAGTCATCGCGCACAAACGTAGTGAAGCGCTTGTATGCCGGAAGGATCTCGAGTTGGACCGCGGACAACACCGCCGATCGCAACCGCTTCTGATCAGCGTCGGAAATACCGGCAGGAAACTTGTCCACCGGCTTGGCGAACGGACTGCCCTCAGCATTTTGATCAGAAATCTCCTGGGCTTGCGCCACCACTTTTTCCAGCAGGTAACGCGGCTGCATCAGGCCGTCTTTCATCCCCTGCCGCATGTTGGCGGTCACCTGCTCGAGCATTTTGGGGACCTGGTGCAATCGCGAAATGTAGTCGTCGTAATCCTTGACGCTGTTGAACGGGGTCAAACTCAATATGCGCCGAGAGTCCGGCTGGATCAATCGCCTCGAAGCGGGTGAGAAATTTGCCTCGGGCTTCCACATCCGACTGGTAAAACTCCGGCGAATGGTCGTCGAGACGATCGTTGTAGCGGTTATCGCCCAATCCTGTAGCCATTTCCGGATTGGTGCGGAGTTCGTACTGCCATTCTTCATCGAACAGGGCAAGCAATTGGGCCCGCCGGCCCTCGATATCCGCAGCCTTTCCGGATGTCTGTGTTTTTTGGGCCGCCAACACATTCGGGGATAGACAGACGGTGATCGCGACCAGAACCGCGAGACAACAAGCACGAGAGAAGCGGATGCTCATCTAGGAGTCTCCTGAAAAGTTCTCGACTGAATGTTGGTGCTTACGGGCACAAGCTAAGTGCTCTTCTTGTCGACCATCCAATAGACCGCGTAGCGTTCATGAATCACTTTGTACAACGGCACCAGGGTCAAGGGTTGCGTCTGTCCAACGGCTTGAAAGGTTAGCGGCTGCTTGGCGTCTGGTTCTACCCAGCCTGTGGGATGGGCAGAGTCGGCCGCAATGTCCGGCACCTTGGCTTGATCGGTGGGCTTGGGTTGATAGTCACCGCTGTAGGTCATCTCGTTGGTCACAGGTTCGAACCTTCCCACCAGTACCAACGGTCCATGGGAAGGCTGAGATCGATCTTGTCCCCGTTTTTCCAGACCCGGTTGATGCTGAGATAACTGCTCGGGCTGGCGAAGGCACTCAGCAGCGTGCCATTGATTTTCACACTGCCGCCTCGCACCCAATACGGGATGCGCAGATTGATCGTCATCTGCACCGGACTCTTGACGGAAATGGTGAGCGAGGTCGCACCCTGCTCCGGGAAACGCGTCTCCTGCTTTACCCGTAGCCCCTTTTCTGTCCAGTCCAGTTCGAATCCACAAACAGATTCACGTACAGCGAGTCGTCATCGTGAAAGTAAATGGTGTCGGTGAGCTTGCCGTATTCCTCGGACCCGGTGCCGGTGCAGCACCACAGGGAATCAAACGGCTTGCCGAAAGTTTTCCAATAGCCGGAAGCCAGGGGCAGGTAGTACATCATGGTGCCATCTTCAGGATTGATCGTCCCCAGGCGATGATTGAACATCGCCCGCTCGTAGTAATCCACCAGGCGGGGATCGGCCGACCAGCCGAACAAGTGTCGGGCCAGCTTCATCATGTTGTAAGCGCAGCAGCACTCGGTGGTGTTGGTGCTGAGCTCAGTCGAAAGTTTGCTGGGGTCGGTGTTCCATGATTCGCCATTGCTGGTGCCGCCGGTGCAGTAGGAACGCTCGCTTACGACTTCCTCGAAGAAATACTCGGCGATATCGCGACAGCGACGGTTGCCGGTAAGTTCGTAGTAGCGGGCCGCTGCGATCACCTGCGGGATGTGAGTGTTCACGTGCAGACCCTTCAGTTCGTCGCGATGGGCCGCCAGCGGATCGAAAAACACCTTCTTGTCGAAGCGCTGCGCAACTTCAAGATACTCTTCCTTTCCGGTGACGGCATACAGGTTGCACAAACTTTCTCCCATGCCTCCGTATTCGGTTCCGAGCACGCGCTGCATGTGGTCATAACTCATGGATTGGGTATAACCCACGGTCCATTGCGCCATCTTCTCGGCTACCTCGAGGGCCTGCGCGTTGCCGCAACGCGCATACATATCGAGATTGCCAGCCATGATTTTATGGATGGTGTAAAACGGCGCCCAGACCCTCTGGCGCTCGCGCAACCGGTCAAAGAACTCGATCGAAAAGGCGCTGAGATAGCCGCTTTTCAGTGCATCCTGACACTTCGCCAGTTCGGCCACCACGGTGTTGGCGTTGGCCTTGAGCTCATCGTCTCCGGTGCTGGCATACATGAGGGCCGCGGCTGACAGATAATGACCGCCCGCGTAATGACCTCGCAGTTCGCAGTCCGGCGCTTCCCATCCACCCAGGGGTTGGGCCGTCGAGGGGAGTCCGGCATTGATCCGGAAGGTGTGCAGAAGGCGGTCGGGAGGAAGGGAATGCAGATAGCGCCGGTCGGCTTCCATCGCCTGTTTACAGGGGCCTTCTCCCAGGCGTACCTGCTTCATCGGGAAAGGGCGCACCTTCCAGGGAATTTTTTCGCGGCTGACTGATTTCCCCTTTTCCTCAACCGTGTTGACCACCGGGTCCTGGAAAGCGTTTGCCAGCAAGCCCTGCGGCAAAAGGGCTGAGCCGCCTGCGACTGCGGCCGACATCATGAATTTTCTGCGGGAAAATGAGTTCGACATGGGTTGGGTCCTTTCCGGGCTTCGGATATTGTATACGATGCTCTGCGCCAGTCTTGTGCGCGAAAAAAGCCTTCGGCAAAATCTGGAGTCCATCACCGGGGAATGGCAGAACCCTAGCGCGCCTCACGCCTCACACATGGCCCCCGGGGCGCCGCTCCTCCAGGACCTGTTTCAAGGATTGACCGGCATGCTGAATATGCTGGCGTAACAATTTGCAAGCCGCTGCCACTTCGTTCTTGCGGCACAGCTTGAGGATCTGGTGGTGCTCTTCATTCGCGCGCTTCATGCCGTGCGTCAAATACAGTTGCAGCCGGGTATAGCGCTCGCCGTTGTGGTTGACGTTGCGGATGATTGACATGAAATGCGGGCGCTCGGCTCGAGAATAGAGTATGGAGTGGAACTGCCAGTTCATGCGTCCCCAATTCTCCATGTGCTCTTCGCGCCGCAGTTCGCTCATGTACTTGTTCAGGACGGCTTCGGCTTGTCCCAGGTCGGTGGGAGTCAGGCGCGGAACCGAGAGTTTGAGCACTTCCGGTTCGAGCAGCGCGCGGATCGCGAACAACTCTTCGATGTCGCTGGGTGAGAGTTCGGGAACGATCGCACCGCGGTTGGGAACAATCGTGATCAAGCCTTCCGCGTGCAGTTGCCGCAGGGCCTCACGAACCGGAATGCGGCTGACGTGGTATTGCCCGGCGATCACATCCTGCCGTAACTGCGCGCCCTCGACGATTTCTCCGCGGATAATCTGATCACGCAACTTCTCCGCCACGGCGGACGTCAGGGACTGCCGTGGAATCGCAGATTCAGAACTTGTTGCGGGTTTCATTTTGACCAATCGACTTGTGTCCGGAATGAAAGGGCTTTCGATCACCAAAACGACCACGTGCGTTCAACAAATCTGTGAACTCTCGCGGACGCTGAAAGCATGGCAATAATACTGTGGAGTCACTCTGCAAGCAACATGCTGTGAGAGGTCTCAGACACCCCAAGCTGACGACCATTGCGGGCTGTCGAGTCCCATCAGTGTCGTCAGCGGCGCTCCTCCCAGCTGGTTGCGTTTCCGGTTTCTGTCTGCCCTTCTTAGGCATGGCCACGAACAAGTCGCAATACTCCTGCCAACTGACGCGATTCCGCCGTGCGCCGGTCGTGCATGATGGCTGGGATCAGCGCGGGCAACTCCCGTGTTCGATGTTGTCCTCTTGCGCCGCAGTTGCGGCGCAGAGGAATTGTCAGTCATGTCCATGTCGAATAGGCTTTTGGCTCAACTGACCAGCATCGCCGGCGTTCACTGTCAGCGACACACAGCGGACCCTTTTCGAGTCGCTCGCTGTCCTTTAGCTGTCCGACAACGATTCCTTAACATTCTTACAAGGGTTTTCGAGGGACATCCGCGTCTTGTAAGTTGTTGAAACTACTAATCATTTTGGGCTCATAACCCAAAGGGGTGGCTCAAATCCACCCTGCGCAACCAAACAACCTTTCGTTTCAGCAACTTCCACGAGCCCTGCAACCATCCGAATTTGCACATCCTTTCCTCATAAGACAGATGCGTCTTTGGTCTCGCGGAACATGCTTCTGCATGGCTACGTAATATCGGAGATGAGGAAGCGTTTGCCTCTCCTGATGCTCTGGGTATTGCTGAACGGCATCGCTCTGCATGCAGGTGAAGGCCCTGACCAGACGCTTCCCGTCAAGGAGCGTGTCTCGGTCGCTTCGCATATTTTTGCGGACGTGCAGATTTTCTTTGGCCATTGGGAGGGGATTCCCAATTTCGATCTGAATGGGGAGTACAGCGCTTATCTTGATAAAGTGCTGGCCAGCAGCAGTCGCAAAGCTTTCGACTTTGCCACTCTGGAACTCATGGCGAAGCTGCGGAACGGCCACAGTGGATTTCGCGATGCCTGGTTGCAAGATACTTACGGACAGCAACTGAACTTCTATGCTTATCCTGTGGACGGGCAATGGGTCGTAACGCGCAGTGAGCTGTCCGATCTTAAAGTCGGTGATGTGCTTGCGGCTTTGAACGGTGAACCTTTCGAATCGTTCTATCGGCGCTGTCGTCCATACATCTCGGCCTCCGATGAACGTTGGCGGAAGCGCGCTTTATTTGAATACCCATATCTATTTCCAGAAAGGTTTGAGCTCACACTTGACCACGGTCGCTCCGTCACCGTTCATCGTCAGGGTGCGTTCCGTTCTGCAGGTTCCGAAAACACGAAGATTGACGTCAGCAACCACGAGCGCGTCCTCCTAATCCGCATCCCCGGTTTTCATACAGCCAACTTGGAGGCAGATGCTGTGGAAGCTCTGAGAAACGCTAGTTCCGCGAAGGCGGTCATTATCGATGTACGTGGCAATCATGGAGGTTCCACTCCTCAAACGCTCATTGCTGCCCTAATGGATCGTCTCTATCGTTGGTTTTCAGAGTCTACTCCTGCGCGTATCGGAAGTTTCCAGCTGTACGGTAGCATGGGAACACACACTGACCTACGCTGGTTCGGACGTATAGAGGAACCAACCGACGTACTGTACAAGGGATCTCTCTATTTGCTGACGGATGGTGGCTGCTTTTCCGCTTGCGAAGACTCTGTCGTCGGGTTCAAGGACAATCACCGAGCAGCGATAATTGGCGAGCGAACAGCCGGCAGTAGCGGCCAGCCTTATCAGCATCGATTTGAAAACGGTATGGTCTTCGGGTTAAGCGCGAAGCGGGAATTCATGCCCGATGGATCCCCTTTTGAGGGAGTAGGGATTGCACCGGATATTGAAGTTGATGTTCATGCGGCAGACGTCACCTCGGGTCGCGATCCAGGGCTGGAGAAGGCTCTTAGCTTGGCGAAGTCAAGCGGTTCTCGTTAACCGCGGGTATGCAGGCTCGATCATGAAAGAAGCTTATGCCGCGGCCCGAATCAGCTCCAAACTGAATGGGAGGACTAGCAAATTCGGATGGTTGCAGGCCCCCGCAACCAACCATTCGTTATCTTTCCAATCACTTAGCTTCCACCCCTTAAATAATCTAGGTCCAATTGAGTCCCAAATTCAGGCATTGCCTGCTGTCAGCATCTGCCCGAAGCGTGCCGCAAAGACGCGACCGTCTTGCGACATTATCCCATTGTGCGCGCAGAGACTGACAAGGCAAGCATGGAAGGAGTAGACGTGAAGTCCGCCGCTCACCTGTTGAGCAGAAAGATCGCCTTCGAACGGGGATGCGATGAACTGGAGGCCCTCTTCTACATGCATGTCGACGGGCTGCGCCCCAAGGAATGCCGAGTATATAGGATTAGCCAGACCGTAGGCGGCAAAATGGTGGGCGGGTACACGGTAATTGCGCGACATGCCTGAGCGTCGAAGCTCCAAGTTCTGCGCCGCACGGCGACGCTGATCGGATCTGCCTAAAAGGCAAAGGGGCAATTCAGGAAATGGGAGCAAAATTCGCTGCGAATCCGGTGACCGGGGACTGGCTCGAAGACAGTGCCATCGCAACTAGCCGCCGACCGTCGCTCGGGCTGATGCAGTGGATGTGCGATTGGACAACATCACTATGGTGAATTCTGCCCTTGAGCGCACGATGGTCTGGGGCGAAGTTGGAACTGATTTTCCGGACTATCCAATTAATCGCGTCGGTGATTGGGATGTGGTTGAAAAAGGGCTGATCGTTATCCTGTATCGGCATTGGAGGAAACTGCGATTGGAAGTCCGCATGCATATTCTGCATGATTTATTGACCAGTAAAGGGCCACGCCCCCCTACAGGCGACTGGTTCTTGGCTCCTATTCGCGAGACGGAAAATCATATTTTGATGATCGAAACGTCGCGATACCTGACCAACCAGCTCTTGCACCTTGAGCGATGGAAGGCTGGTGAGTCGCCCGGTGGAATCTCAAGCCAGGGCAAGCCGGCCTCCTCGTCTCGAGTGGACTCATCGGGTTTCTGATCGGCGCAGCTGGCACGGCCTAGTTGCCGACCGCGTTGGCCGACCTACCTGAGAGAGCTCGGTGGTTAAACTCCGCCGCGCCACTCACCCCAATAATCAGGGACGTTGCAAACAGGGACATTGCAAACTATGATGCCGTGATCTCGTGCCGCTACGCGAATAGTCCATGGGGACACGGGATGGACAGAAATTATTGTCCATCCTCGCGGGGCATCTGGGCTAGCACGGAGTGAGCATCCCTAACGCGCGTTGTCGGCTTCGACAAAATATATGTCAATGATCTCCGCGAACCGGACACAAGTGAACAACCGGTATGTTCTCTTAGACTGGATCGGAGCAGGCGGTATGGGCGTTGTGTATCGCGCGATGGACCGGCTCACCCAAAACCACGTTGCGCTGAAACGAGTGACCGCCGCCGTCGACCGCCTTCGGTTCGCCGGCAACGAGAGCGACGACACCGTTACTTTGACCGTGGATATGAAAGGTCCGAAAGTGGGCGCTGCGGCCCGAGAGGGTCTGCTGGTGCGTCTGGCGCGTGAATTCCAGGTCCTGTCCTCCCTGCGCCACCCCAATATCATCAGCGTTCTGGACTACGGCTTTGATGCGAACCGGCACCCCTTTTATACCATGGAGCTAATGGACCACTGCGTCGATCTGAAGCAGGCCGCCGCCCTGGCGCCGAAGGAGCGCAAGGTTGAGCTTCTCGTGGAGGTGCTGCGGGCTCTGATGTATCTTCATCGCCGGGGAGTCATTCACCGGGACCTGAAACCCAAGAACATTCTGGTGGGCGAGTATGCGAAGCTACTCGACTTCGGGCTGGCCATTAAGGGCGCCGGCCAGGGACAGGATGTGGCGGGCACCATCACGCACATGGCACCGGAACTGTTCCAGTTTCAGCCGCCCAGTAAGCAAGCTGAACGCGAATCCAGCGCTCCAGGCGGTGGTGGGAAAGCTGTTGCGCAAGAATCCACAGGATCGCTACACCGACGCCGCGAAGGTGATTGAAGACCTGAGTAGCGCCATGGGCTACGCTATCGCGAGTGAGACCCAAGCCACGCGTGCTAGTTTTCTCGAAAGAGCGGAGTTTGTGGATCGCGTCGACGAACGGTCCGCGTTGCTGCACACTCTGGAGTCTGCTGCACAAGGCAAGGGGGGGATGGTTCTCCTGGAAGGGCAGAGCGGTATCGGCAAATCCAGATTGCTGGACGAACTACGCAGCGTCGCGCTCGCCGAAGGCTTGACAGTAGTGGTGGGACAGGCTTCGGGACACGGCGCCGTCTACCATCTGTGGCGCGAGCCGCTCAGAACTCTGGCTCTCACCACCCCGCTTGAGGCAGCGGAAACATCGCTTCTTAAGCTCCTGCTTCCGGACCTGGACGAGTTGACCGAGAGTGCTGTGCCGCCCCTTTCCCTGCCTCCCCAGGCCGCGCAAGGCGCGATTCTTTCGTTGATCCGCAGTGTGTTCGAGCGCTTCGGCAGCCCCCTGCTGCTGTTGATTGAGGATCTTCACCGGGAGCCTGAAAGCATGGACGTGCTGGAGGAACTAGCGCGCGTGATTCATCGCCTGCCGATTCTGATGGTCGCCAGCTATCGCGGCGAGGAAGCGCCGTGGATGGCCGGGGCGCTGGTCAACGCCGCGCGGGTCCATCTGGCGCCGTTCGAGAAAGCGGACATCGCGTCCCTGGCTCGGTCCATAGTCGGGCGGCGCGGCGACACCCCGCGCATCGTGGACTTTCTCGAACACCACACCGAGGGCAATGCGTTCTTCATTGTGGAGACGCTCCGGGCGTTAGCCGAGCAAGCCGGAGAGCTCAGCCGAGTAGGGGAAGGACCGCTTCCGGAGCACATCGTCGCAGCAGGCGTGGAATCGCTGGTGGCATACCGGATCGCGCTCGCACCGGAAAAATTCCGCCCGATGCTGGAATATGCCGTGCTGCTGGGGCGAGAGCCGGATCTAAAGGTGCTGGAGTCCCTGCTTGGCCGCGAAACCGTCTACGACGGTCTTACCGCTTGCATGCACTCATTGTTGCTGGAGGTGCGCAGTGGCACGTGGCGCTTCTCCCACGACAAATTCCGCGAAACACTTTTGCGCCAGATTGGACCCGAACGGGCGCCCGCCCTGCATCAGGCCGTAGCGGAAGCCATAACGAAAATCTATCCCGACAGCGAGGACCACTACGTGGCCCTCGCCTACCATTTCGGTATGGCTGGCGATACAGTTCAGGAGACCAGATACGCAACCCTGGCCGGACGAACCGCCATTCGGCAGGGAGGCTACAAATCCGCGCTGGCCCTGTTAAGCCGCGCCTTGGAGCTTCTGCGCGCACAGCCGGAGCCGGACGAAACCGCCATCCTGGAGCTCTTGCAAAACCTCGGCTCGGTGCAAATCGTACTATACGGATGGGCTGCCCCTGAAGTCCGACGAACGTATGACGAAGTGATCGAGATCGGAAAGCGGACGCGCCAGGAGGGTGCAGTAGCCCCGGCTTTGGTAGGGCTATCCAAGTTCTATTTCCTGCGCGGTGAGTTGGCAAGCGCGCAGAATCTGGCCCGGCGATGCCTGGAGCTGGGCGAAGCCAGCGGGGATCCGGTGATTCGCCAGCATGGCCTGCTGCTTACCGGAGAGCCTGGAGTTTGGCTGGGCGAGTTCCAGAAGGATCAAACCTACGCGGACGAGATCGCAAAGTTGTACGATCCGTCCCAGGCGCCGCTCCATTTGTCGATCTATGGCCAGAATCCGCGGTTGGCCGTCGCTTCCACCATAGGTACCTGGATGCTGGGCTATCCGGATCGAGCGTTGGCCCTGAGCCGGGAGGCCATCGCCCTCGCCCAAGCCGAGAAAAACCGTTTCTCCGAGGCCATCGCTTGCCAGATTGGCGGTTGGATCCATCAGCTTCGCAGGGAACCGCAGCTCACGCAGGAACATGCCAACAGGCTTGCCGAAATCTCTTCGGAGAACGGGTTTGTCAGCTTTCAGCTTTTGGCGCAGGTCTTCGAGGGCTGGGTGCAGGCCCGGGGCACTGCCGCCCGTGAGGGTGTCGTGCGAATCCAGGAGGCGATCAAACGGTGGCGCGAATTGGGAGCCACCCTCGCGTTGACTTACTACTTCGCCATCCTGGGCGACGCATGCCTGGCTGCCGGAGCCGAGGATGAAGGATGGGCCGCCGTCCAAGAGGGCTTGGAAGGCAAGGTGGGAGAGGAACGGTGTTATCATTCCGAGCTTTACCGTCTGCAGGCGGAGTTCCTGGCCAGATCAGGGGACATGGATAAAGCACGCGAAGGGCTGAAGGCCGCGCTTGCGGTGGCCGCCGAACAGGGAGCGAAGAGCTTCGAACTGCGAATCCTGACTACGTGGTTCCGCATCTTGCCTCCCACGCACCGGGAACCTGAGATGATGGACCGGCACGCGCAACTTTGTGCCTGGTTGCAGGAGCGGGGGCGAACGGTTGACCTGGCGGCGGCACAGCGATTCCTGACTGCCGGTTCAACTTATTACTTAGATCGCCACGGAACCGGTTCATGATTTATGGTTGCAAGCCTAACGACAGGGATTCACGACAGTGCAGAAACTGACTCGCCGCGATCTGCTGGATATTACCGATGCCGCCG
>WNFQ01003785.1_pt1 | contig 11042 bp, 4 predicted proteins | sample 5400171 | NCBI WGS metagenome assembly WNFQ01 (sample SAMN13153356, study PRJNA577476) | soil metagenome | isolation source: 20 cm soil under Madrone tree | place: USA:California | collected 2016-06-14 | reverse complement strand
ATACGAAGAACGCGCGGCCGTGGGAGGCCGCTGATTGGTCGGAAGGAACTCCATCATGGTAAAGCCTTACGCTTGCCGGCGCGGAGATGGCCTCTCCGGAGCTGTCGCGCACCGTTACGGAGAGTTCCGCGCGGTCACCACGTGGGATCAATTTATCATTTGCGCTGTCCTGGCCTAGAGCAGGCGGAGAGGACAAGAAAAGGCAAGGAACCAGGGGGAGTAGGAATTGGACGATTCGTAAAGGCTTGCGACGCATTGCAGGGCACCTAAACGCGGGTGAAAATCTGAACAAAGAGTAGTACTGAGAACTGGGCGCGTCAAGGAATAACGCGGCGATTAGGGTTGCAACGGGGGAGGTGAGCCGGACATTTTTTCAAGGAGGTCGTCCTCGGTTTTCTTGTGGAGTTCGCGAACTTTGGCGAATTCCTGGTTGGCAGCGGAAGTGTTGCCCATGGCCTGATAGAGACGGCCGAGGCGGAAGTGGGTGTCGGGTTGATCCGGGTCCAATTTCACAGCGGCTTGGAACTCGGCAAGAGCGTCCTGATAGTGTTTCTGCGCTGCGTAGATGGCGCCCAAGTCGGCGTGAGCGATTCGAATGTCGCTATTCAGCTGCACAGCTTTTTTGAGTAATAGAGCGGCTTTTTCCGTTTCATCTCTCTTCAGTTCAATGTCGCCGAGATAGGCCAGGGCTTGGGAGTGGTCAGGATGAGCCGATAACTCGGTCTCAAATGCCGGGATCGCTTGGTCATATTGACGAAGCTTCCAGTACAGGTAGCCAAGGGCGAAATTAGCGTTGGGTTCGCTCGGAGCGATCTTTGTGGCTACCTGGAACTCGGTGACGGCTTCGTTTGTCCTGCCAAGACCGTCGAGCGCTTCGCCCATGAGCATGTGGGCGGCGGCGGAATCCGGCTCTTTCTGCTGAACCCACTGGAACTGCTCCAAGGCGCAGTCATATTTCTTGGCCCACAAGCAACTCTGGGCGAGGAGATGATGCAATTCGGCATTCTCGGGATCGGACTTCTTTGACAACTCGAAGGAGTCAGCGGCGGCGGCGTATTGTTTTGTGCCGAAGTAACTCATGCCCAGCAGGAGCCGCGCCTGAGCGTTGCTAGGATCTTGCGCAGCTGCGGTCTTGAACGGGGCAATAGCCGCTGCAAAATTGCCTTGCTTGAATTCTGCGAGACCCAGGTTGAGGCTAATGCCGGGGAGTTTTGGATTGAGGGCTAGGGCTTTCTTGTATGCGGCAGCGGCTTCTGGATATTTTTGCTGCTTGGCAAGGACGACGCCGAGGCTGGCGAAGGCGGCGGCGTCATCGGGGTTGTGCTGAGTAATGGAGCGCCAAACGGTGGCGGCAGCATCGAGGTTTCCCTTTTGCTCAAGGGCCATGGCTTGCGCTGGTGTGGGTGATTGGGCAGTTCCGACAGAAGGGAAGAGCAGTGCGAGAAAAGCGAGGCTCAGAATCCAGCCTGGCAGGCTCGGAATTCGCCACACGGGAACCTTTACACGATCTATTGTGGCGCTGTTAACGTCTTCCAGGATGTGAGCGTTCTCGGCGTGGCTGCAGCGGGCGGGGCGAGCCCCGCCCCTGCACTTTCCGATTTGTGCCGCACAGCGAATGCATCGCCGATGCGACGAGCCTGCAATTCTTTTCGCCCCGGATTCCAATCGAGCTTCTTGGGGCACTGACGTGAATCGGCGCATATAGTCTGAGGATAGTGGAAACCCAGCAGGATTGGGAAGAGCGCAGAGAAACAAAAGCCCCGTGCGCACGATGTTTTGTACGCACGGGGGCAGATTCTAACGACCGGGGTGTCGGGGTTAGAAGTAAATTTTGGCGCCGAGCTGCAAGATTCTCGGGTCGAAGGCGGAAGTAACCAGACCGAAGTTGCCGTCGGTGAAGGTGTTGTCAACGTTGTTGAATTGCGTGTGGTTCCAAGTGTTGAAGGTTTCCACACGCAGTTCCAAACGGCTGCCGCGAGATTCGCTGAGTGTGAAATTCTTGAAGAGTGAAAGGTTCCAATTCTGGCGGCCAGGGCCTCGCAGGGCGTTGTGGCCCATGGTGCCGAACGTACCGAACGTCGGTACGCTGAAGGCTGATTTGCTGTACCAGATTGGGTTGCCGTTTGAGGCAGACTGCCCGCCGCTGACATAGACCACAGGGCCAGTCAGGTTGGGCCGGTTGGTGGCACCCACGTTACCAAAGCTGCCGTAATTTCCCTTGGTTGTGACACCGCCCACCACGTAACTGCCATTGCCGAGAGATACGTTGAGGGGAAGGCCAGACTCTGCAGTGATGATGCCAGAGACTTGCCAGCCGCCTGCCACGGACTTCAGCAGCTTGCTGTCATTGTGGCGGAACAGGGGGATGTCGTAGATAAAATCGACCACTGCCACATGCGTACGGTCGTATCCGCCCGGTCCAACGTCGTACTTCCAGCCTGCATAAGGATTCTGTACGTTCTGGAGGTCTTGTCCGCCGTTAGAACCTGTGCCGGGATCGATCGTGCGCGACAGGGTGTAGAACGCCCGGAGATTAAGGTCATGGCTGAGCTGCGAGTTTAGGTCGATTTGGAGGCCATTATAGTGCGTGTTGGCCTCGTTGAAGGCTTGCTTGACGGAATCGAAGCCAGGATAGGCGAGACCAATGGTATCGTAGTTCGCTCCGCCCGCCAGCGCAGTGAGGTTTGCTGCAGTCGGGGCCGGAAGGTTGATGTTGCGGTAGTCGTTCTGATGGCGACCTTGATTGCCGACATAAGTCACCGACAACACTGTCTTGCTTGACAAGGAGTGCTGCACGCCAGCGCTCCACTGGTAGCTCACGGGAAGCTTGTAACCATCAAGGGCCAAACCCGTGAGGCCCGCAGGGATGATCGGCAGCGCGCTGATCGCGGTTCCCGTCGACGTGGGAACCAGCGGATTGGTCATCGACACATTGTTCTCGTTGACTTGCAAGCTGAAGGGGATGTTCGGACCGGCGTTGTACATGTCGTTGCCCTGAATGCGCTCGTACATGAGGCCGAAGCCGCCGCGAACAACGGTCTTACCGCTGCCGGTAAGGTCATAAGCAAACCCGATGCGCGGACCGAAGGCGGCCCAGTGATTGTTGACCAATCCCTTGGGTACACCGTTCTTGCCGGGGATGCCGATACCATTCGTGTACAGTTGAGAAGTAATGATTGAGTTCGGGCTCGTGGTCAAGCCTGGGCTGGCGGCCGTGCAACCAGGATCTGCAGGGCCGAAGCAAATGTGATTGGCGTTGTCAAACGTCGGCGCCAGACTGGTCTGATAGAGGTTCGGATAGAAGTTGCCCATACGGTTGTTGGCTTCGTAGGTATGGGGAACACCGTCCCAGCGCAGACCGAGGTTGAGGGTCAAGCGCTTGTTGACGCGCCAGTTGTCTTGCGCATAGGCGGCCCAAGAAACGTTGTTCCAGTAGCCATGATCCTGAACGGCGAGTTCCTGGTAGCCGGAGGCATCGCCTAGGAGCATGTCGGCAACGTTGTTGCCAGTGAAGGAGCCGTTAAACGTGAACCCGCCTTGGGTCTGGCCAAAGAGGTCCTGGACCTTCTTATAAATGGCCCAGCTTGCACCGAACTTGAGCTGGTGAGAGCCCTTTGTCAGAGAGATGTCGTCGCGAATCTGGTAGTCGTCCGCCTTGTTGTGCCACGGCCAGCTGGAGATTTCGAACTGTGCGCCGCTGCCGCCGCTGAGGTCAATGTTGGGAATACGGGTGAGGTTGTTCGGGCCGCCAAAGATTCTGGAGGTCGTCGGGACGTAGCCAGTGGGCAGCGCGATGCTCTTAAGGCCAGCGCCAGAGAAAGGAACGATGTTGATGACGTTTCCGTTGTAGTTGAAGGCGGCTTCGTTGAGGAGCGTCGGGCTGATGGCGTAGGTTGTGTGGATAACGCCGCTGCGCGACGGGTTACCGAAGGTGTCACCGACCGTCGGAACGTTGTCACCGCTCCACTGGCTGGTGCCGAAGGTTTGCGTCACCTGCTCGGCGATGTAGTGTCCGAAGACGGAGAACTTGGAGGTGAAGTTATGATCAATGCGGACGACCTCTTCACGCAGGTTCGTCGGGGAGTTGTTGCCGCCGATAAATTTGGTGGTGCCCGCCAGGGGCGCGGGGAAGATGCCCGCCTGTAACAGGGACTGACCGTTCGAGTTAATCATGCAGGTGGGAATCGTGTTGCTGGGGAAGGCGCTACCCTGCACGATGCCCGCCGGTGGAAGACCGCCGGTGCAATTTTTAAACAGAAGCGACGGAGCAACACCCGACGTACAGCCGGCGACAGAAGGATTGCAAGGGACGTTGATCGCCGTCGTGCCAAAGTTTCCACCAAAGGTTGCCGGGTCTGGCACGTTCTGGTTCGTGAGGCCGCCCTGAATCAGTTTGCGCCATTCCATGTTGTAGAAGAAGAAGGTCCTCTTTTTGTCCGGATTGTAAAGTTTCCCGAAAGTAACCGGGCCGCCAACGTTGAAGCCATAGACGTTGAGGCGCAACTCAGCAACTTTTCGGGGAGCTGGATTGAAGAAGTTGCGGGCGTCGAAGGCATCGTTTCGATTGAATTCCCAAGCAGAAGCGTGGAGCGTGCTGCTCCCCGACTTCAGAACCATAGTCATCGTCGCCGCTGAAGAGAGTCCGTAATCGGCGCTGTAATTGGAAGTGAGGGCGCGGAACTCTGCGATTGCATCCGTGGAGGGAGCAATGCTCATGCCGCCGGCACCGCCGCGGTCATCGTCTTCGCCACCGTCGAGCAAATAGATGTTGTGGTTTTGACGCATGCCGTTGAATTCCACGTTCGAGTCGCCACCGACTGGGGTGTTTACGAAGCCGTTGATCTGGCTCGACGCTCCAGGGGTCAGCTGAGCAAGCTGGTAAATGCTGCGCCCGTTCACGGCAATCTGGCTCATCTGTTGTTCGTCAATGACGTGGCTGACTTCGCCGCTATCCGCTTGTACCCGGACAACATTGGCTTCGACAGTCACGGTTTCGGTGGCTGCTCCCAGGGTCAACTGGAAATCCACGCGGGTGCGGTCGCCAACTTGAAGGACCAGATTTTTTTGCTCGGCAACCTTGAATCCCGAGGCTTCGGCTTTGAGGTTGTAGTGGCCAACCGGCAGGTCGACCGCTACATACTGGCCCGAATCGTTCGTGGTGAACGTGTTCGCCAGATTGGTTTCCAACTGCCGAATGGTGACTTTCACATTCGCGACTACAGAGCCCGATGGGTCCGTAACCGTGCCAACGATGGTGGCGTTCTGCGCAGAAGCGCGAAACGGCAAACCAGCCAACAACAGAACAAGAAGTAGCAGATAACGCAGATTGGACAGCTTTAGTGCAACCATAGGCCTCCTGACACACTTCGACGACTGAAGATGCATGTTTCACCCCTTGTGACAAGCGAGAAGATTTTCAACCCAATTGACCCCGAAGAACCCCGTGAAACCGACCGTTAACGTTAACGGTTAGAATGCTTTTATTCCTTTCTTGAATCCTTGTCAAGCAAATTTTTCATGGAAGAATATCGTTTCTCTTGGGGTTCAAGCCATCTCCGAGAAGCGCCTTCTCCGAACTGGCGAGCGCTGAGGGTGATCTGGAGCCATCTGGGGTACAAGGCTTCCACATAAAGAAAAAAAACGGATGCTTCGCAACTGTGACGCGCATTTAGCTGATGTTCTAGCTGATGTTATACTTCAGCGCTTACCGCAACCGGCGACATGATCTCACCCCATCCAGGAGAGCGTAGACAGAGGCGTATCGGCCTGGGTATACGCGCGGCGCAAATTCTGGTGCTATTCCTGGTTGTGTTCATCGGGATTAGCGTTCAAGGTCAACAAGCCCCCGATCCAAAGAAAAAGCAGGCGCCCGCCGGCGCGGGCATGGCGACGGGTGCGGCACACGCCGCAGTCAAGGATTCGCATTCCCGGCCCATCACTGCCGGGGGTTTCGTCGACGACGCCCCGATCATATTCACTGACATCACGAAACAAGCGGGCCTCGATAAATTCTTGCACCGCTCTGGAACGCCGGAAAAGAAGACGATCCTGGAGACCATGGGCTCGGGTGTGGCGCTGCTCGACTATGACAATGATGGCTGGCTGGACATCTATTTATTGAATGGCTCCACAGTGGCGGCGATGAAAGGGAAGGAAGCTGCGCCACGAGCGATGCTATTGCACAACAACCATGATGGAACGTTCACCGATGTCACGGAAAAAGCGGGCGTTGCAAACGAACGTTGGGGATTTGGCGTGGCCGTGGGTGACTACGATAACGACGGCTGGCCGGACATCTACGTGGCGAACTACGGCAAGAACCGGCTGTATCACAACAACCATGACGGGACATTTACCGATGTGGCGGAGAAGGCTGGCGTGACACTCGGCGGGTGGTCTACGGGACCAACGTGGGGCGACTACGATCACGACGGGCTACTCGACCTGTTCGTACCGGGTTATGTGAAATTTGATTTTGATCATCCGCCGATCGCTGGACAGGGCGCCATTCCGGCCGATGTCTGCCAGTTCCGCGGGATCAATGTGATGTGCGGGCCGCGAGGGTTGCCGGGAGAGGCCGACCACCTATTTCACAACAATGGCGATGGCACTTTCACAGATGTCAGCGTGAAAGCCGGGGTATCAAATCCCAGCGGCTACTATGGCCTGGCCTCGGTTTTCCTGGATGTGGATGATGATGGCTGGGTTGACTTGGTGGTGGCCAACGATTCCGTGCCGAACTATCTCTATCGCAACCGGCACAACGGGACATTCGAGGATGTGAGTTACGCCTCGGGAATTGCGCTCAGCGAAGACGGGCGCGAGCAAGCGTCGATGGGAATTGCCGTGGGTGACTACAACCGGGACGGAAAAGTCGATCTTTTCACGACAACATTTTCTGATGACTACAAGACGCTGTACCGTAATGATGGCGGTGGGAGCTTTACGGATGTCACGTACCGGGCCGGCCTGGCAGTCCCCACGATCCCTTTTCTTTCCTGGGGAACCGGATTTCTGGACTACGACAATGACGGTTTGCTGGACCTCTTTATCGTCAACGGTCACGTTTACCCGGAAGTCGACAAGCAAGACTGGGGTACAACCTGGGCGGAACGGCCGCAGCTGTTTCGAAATCTGGACGGGTCCAAATTTCAAGAAGTGCCGCCGGCGACCGGCAGCGGATTGGCCGACGTCATTACCGGGCGCGGGGCGGCCTTCGGGGACCTATTCAACAGCGGGCACATCGACGTAGTCATCAATAATATTGATGCGGCGCCCGCGCTGCTGCGAAATGTGGTAAAGAACGGGAATCACTGGCTAACGTTGAAACTGATTGGCGGTCCGAAGAGCCCGCGTGACGCCATCGGAGCGACAGTTTTTCTAACGGCAGGCGGAGTTCGGCAGCGTGCGGACGTGTATAGCGGGGGATCGTACGGTTCGAGCTCTGACAAGCGGGTGCACTTCGGGCTGGGGCAAGCGACTGCGGTGGATGCCATCGAGATTCATTGGCCCAGTGGAAAGAAGCAGAGCGTCACCGTAACGGGCGTCGACCGCATTCTTACCGTGGAAGAAGGGAAGGCGCCGACGGAGAAAAATCTGTGGTGATGGTAGATTTTTAGGCGATTCAAGCAATAATTGCAGGGTGCTTAAGAAGTCTATCGAAAAAGGAATCGGCGTGATTGTTTGCCTATTCTTCCGCGCAGAGGTTTTGGCATTAAGAACAATCGGAGCTTAAATGGAATTCATTCATGATGATTTCCTGTTGGCGTCGAAGACAGCCCGCCGTCTGTATCATGGGTACGCCGCTCTAGAACCCATCCTGGACTACCATTCGCATCTGTCGGCTGCGGATATCGCCGCTGACCGGCGGTTCAAGGACTTATTCGAAATATGGCTTGAAGACGACCACTACAAATGGCGAGCCATGCGCGCCAATGGAATTTCCGAACGTTTTTGCACGGGTGATGCGCCTCCCTTTGAAAAATTTCTGGCGTGGGCTCGAACTGTGCCGTTTGCGCTGCGGAATCCGCTCTATCACTGGACGCATTTGGAGTTGAAACGGTACTTCGACATAGGGGAACTGTTAGACGAAGGCAGCGCCAAAAAAGTCTGGGATCGGGCAAACATTTTGCTGCAAAGCAACGAGCTATCGGTGCGTGGAATACTTAAAAAGTTTCACGTCCGAGTAATCTGCACCGCGGATGACCCCTGCGATGACCTCAAGTATCATCAGGCGATAGCCGGTTCGGAGAAGAACTTCCGTGTTTTTCCGACATTTCGCCCCGACAGGGCGTTTGGGGTGGGGACTCCCCAGGAATTCGTTGCATGGCTCGGGCAACTGGAGGCAGCAAGCAATATTTCCATCTCATCCCTCAGTGATTTTCTCGGCGCGCTAAAGCAGCGGCATGACTATTTCCACTCGCAAGGAGGCCGGCTGTCGGACCATGGATTGAACTATTGTTGCAGCGCGCCTTGCACAGAGCAGCAAGCTTCAGCGGTCTTTGCCAGAGCGCGCGGAGGTGTGGCTGCGACACGAGAAGAGGCGGAACAATTTGCCTCGTATCTTTTGCTATTTTTCGGAAGGCTGGACGCCGAAAGAGGCTGGACCAAGCAATTGCACCTTGGCGCATTGCGGCGAGTGAACACGCGCCGCACTCGCGAACTTGGTTCGGACAAGGGATATGACGGAATCGGGGACTGGAATCAGGCGGAGGCGCTTTGTTCGTTTCTTGACAAACTCGACCAGGAACAGGCGCTGCCCAAAATGATCATCTATAACGTGAATCCCTCGGACAACTACGCGTTTGCGACCGCGATTGGCAGTTTTCAGGAAGGGCCCGTGGCAGGGAAGATCCAGTTCGGGAGCGGCTGGTGGTTTCTCGATCAAAAGGAAGGCATCGAATGGCAACTCAACGCCCTCTCGAACACTGGGCTGCTATCTCGATTCATCGGCATGCTGACGGACTCGCGATCGTTCATGTCGTTTCCGCGGCACGAATATTTTCGGCGAGTCTTCTGTAACCTGCTTGGGCGCGAAGTCGAGAGCGGGGAATTGCCCAACGATGAAAAACTACTCGGAACGATGGTGCAAAATGTGTGTTATAGAAATGCCGAGCGCTATCTGGGGTTGGGCTAAGGCCGAGCGCGACCTGAAATGATTCACAAATCTTCGCGACCACGCGTGTCTCTTTTGCTCTTGGTTGCTTATTTGCTCGCGGGATCTCCTGTCAATGCTCAAACAATCGGCGAAGATCGCTACGTGGATTTTGCGCACCACGCCGGCGAATTCAGCCTCGTTGCGGGAAACGCTGTCGCAACCCTCTATGTGGATTCTGCTGATTTTCCCGGCGTGATTCGTGCCGCCGGCGATTTGCAGGCGGACATTCAACGCGTTACGAACAGGAACGCGCTGACGGCGCACGACGAGAAGGGCCTGGGATCGAATGCGATCATCGTTGGCACGATTGGAAAGAGCAAAATCATCGATCAACTAATCCGCGATCGCAAAATTGACGCAAACCTCTTTGCCGGAAAATGGGAAGCGTTTCTGATTCAAGTTGTGCCGAATCCGCTGCCGGGCGTGGCCAGCGCGGTGGTTATCGCGGGAAGCGACAAGCGCGGAACAATTTTCGGGATCTACGATCTCTCCGACCAGATTGGAGTTTCGCCGTGGTACTGGTGGGCCGATGTTCCCGTTCAGCATCATGATGAACTGTTCGTGAAGCCGGGCACATTCGTGCAGGGGCCGCCGGCAGTCAAGTACCGCGGAATTTTCCTGAATGATGAAGCGCCCTCGCTAACCGGATGGGTGCAGGAAAAATACGGGAACTACAATCATCAGTTCTACGCCAAAGTGTTTGAGCTGCTACTGCGATTGAAGGCCAACTATCTCTGGCCGGCCATGTGGAACAACGCTTTTAACGAAGACGACCCGCTGAATGCGCAGCTGGCCGACGAATACGGCATAGTGATGGGCACGTCCCATCACGAACCGATGCTGCGCGCGCAGCAAGAATGGAAGCGGCATGGAAAAGGTGCGTGGGATTATTCGACGAACGCAGATTTCCTGAAGGGATTCTGGGATGAAGGCGTCCAACGCAACAAGAAGTTCGAGAGCATCATCACGCTCGGCATGCGCGGAGACGGCGACATGCCTATGTCCGAAAGCGCCAACATCGCATTGCTGGAAAAAATCGTGGCGGATCAGCGCAAAATCATCGCGCAACGCGTGAACTCCGACTTATCCAAGGTGCCGCAGGATTGGGCCCTCTATAAGGAAGTGCAGGAATATTACGAGAAAGGCATGCGTGTCCCAGACGACGTCACTCTACTGTGGTGCGACGACAACTGGGGAAACATCCGCAGGCTGCCGACGGCCGAGGAACGCAAGCGCAGCGGCGGCGCCGGAATCTACTATCATTTCGATTACGTCGGCGATCCGCGTTCCTACAAGTGGTTGAACACGATTCCGATCGTCAAGGTTTGGGAGCAGATGAATCTGGCGTATCGCTATGGCGCCGACCGCATCTGGATTGTCAATGTGGGCGACTTGAAGCCCATGGAATTGCCTATCGATTTTTTCCTGAACATGGCGTGGAAACCAGAAAGGTGGCCCAAGGAAAGAATCTCTGAATTCACCAGGTTCTGGGCAGAGCGGCAGTTTGGACCAGAGTTTGCAGCGGAAATTGCGGACATGCTTTCGAAGTACACAAAATACAATGGCCGCCGAAAACCCGAGTTGCTGGAGCCCGATACGTATAACTTGGTGGACTACCGTGAGGCGGATACGGTGTTGGCCGATTTTCAAGCCGCCGCTGCGAAAGCGGAAGAAATCTACGGGAAGCTGCCGGAGAACCAGCGCGACGCTTTCTTGGAACTTGTGCTTTACCCCACGAAAGCGTCCGCGATTGTAACCGAGCTTTACATCATCGCCGGCAGAAACCAACTCTACGCCAGCCAAGGCCGCGCGAGCGCCAATGATTTGGCCGCCCAGGCGCGCGCTTTATTTCAAGCCGACGCGGACCTCTCTGCGGCCTACAATC
>WNFQ01007369.1_pt1 | contig 11043 bp, 10 predicted proteins | sample 5400171 | NCBI WGS metagenome assembly WNFQ01 (sample SAMN13153356, study PRJNA577476) | soil metagenome | isolation source: 20 cm soil under Madrone tree | place: USA:California | collected 2016-06-14 | reverse complement strand
TACCTATTATATATACAAGAGTGGATGGGAAGTCAAGAGCAAATAGACAATGCGAATTTGCTCTTAACACAGCATAGGCTAAAACTTGAATGGAATCAGATGGTTTGGTCGGTTAACAATCTTCGTTACGGAACCGCTGGTTCAAACGCGCTTGTGGTCATTGACAGATCGACTCCGGATTGTCGTCAGAGTTGCCCGTTACTCAGGAGGGTGGGAAAGCTGCGTATTGATCGGCGCGAGAATTGTCTTGCGACTCTTGTGTTTTGAAAGTTTGAATGAAGAGCCAAACAAGCTCCAGAAGCATGGGCCACACGATGACTATCGTTACAATCCAGCCGGATCTTGAACGGGCAGTCCCAGGCATCGGGCCATAAACGATGAGGCAGAGTGCCGCATTGGCGAGATAGGCAGCGTTAAGGCCGGCAAGGCAGGCGCGAGTCGGAAGGACGTTGTGGCGTTTAAGGAACAAAACTGCTCCGCTCGCAACTACGATTCCGAAGGTGGGGCAGACTATCGAGAGGCGTCGCCATTCGTTCATGCGGGCGAGGTTTCCAAGGCGCAACAAGAATGGCACCTCAACCAATATCGTCCCGCAAATGGAAAGGGCGACCATGGTCCAGATCAGCCGTCGCCCAGGCGGAGTCGACAGTTTTCTTGAGAACAATGAGCGTAGGCGAAGCCAAATCATCGGAAAAGCCAGAAAGAACGGCGCACCGATGAGGAAGTGCCACCAGTTACCCTGATTTTCTGGAACCCGGAATGTGACGGCATCCCACGGGGATGTGTAGAGCGCTAACGGAAGAAACGCGATGACACCGGCTGTAACAGAGATCAGCAGCAGGACAGCAGTATGCCAGATTGGTGCCCGTTCCTCCTTCAAAGAAACCGTGGTGTAGTCATCCTGCCGATGCTGCAAGGTCGCCTCGCGGGCTGTCAATTACGATACGTAAATCGACAGGAAAAAGTCTCAGAGTGTTGCGTTATATGAATACGCTAAAGCCGTGAGACCGAGAGACCCGTTGGAATTTTCAGCAAGCGCGAGACCGGTGCGCTGTCTCTCCTTGGCTGGACGCCTCAATTCGTGGCTGGTCAGCCAACCGGAAGTAATGGCGCGAATGGGTTCTGCTAGGATACTTCCTGTTAGGCCGGATACGCCCAAAAGAGCCTTGCCTATTAACAACAACTGAAAGGTCAGACCCCGCATGCGACACGTGGGTTATTTCTTCACGGCACTCTCTTCTTTCCCGTCCTCATACCGGATCAGAATGGTAAACTCGCCGTGTTCGTTCTTCGAGAACTCGAATTGGGTGGGCCACGGCTTGGAAAAGAATTTCGTATCCGACTCCGGAAACACCGCAAGCGTCCCGCCATTGTCAAACTCGACTAGCAGATGAGTGCCTTCGGGGACCATCTTCAGGCTGTAATGCGGAAACTGGTACGTGCCCGCATATCGCGTCAGAACTTCCTTCGACAACGAGATTTCCTTGTGCACGGAAGGAATCGGAGGGGCTTCCCCGTGTGCCACCGCCGCAAGTGCCCTCGTCATCTCGCCGGTAACAGTGCCATTAAGATTCGCCAAAACGATAACGGCAATCCTATCTTCGGGGTAGTAGGCCATGTCTGAGTTAAACCCAATGTTGTTTCCATCATGCTCGATCATCAGGCGGCCGTTAACACGCTTGACATACAAACCGCAGGCATAGTCACTCTTGAACGGAGTGGTCATTTTTCGCAGAGACGCAGGTGTCAATAGCTTGCCGCCGAACAGTCCCTCTTCCCATCGAAGCAGGTCTTCGGTTGTGGAATAAAGAGAGCCTGACGAAAAGCCCATCCTTGCATCCGGACGATCCGCATTTTCGGTCCCATTGCTGCCGGGCCAATAACCAGACGCGCGTCGCGGAATGATACTCACAAAGGACATTAGTCCGGAGTCGTTCATCCCCAGCGGTTTGAAAATATTCTCCTGAACGAACTCCTCGTAGGTCTGTCCGCTGATCCTTTCTAGCAAGTACCCGAGCACGATGTATCCCAGGTTGGTGTACGCCAATTGTTCGCCCGGCTGAAAGTTCAGAGGCCTGTCATTAAAAACCAACTTGTCTGGGGTGCCGGGTTCATACTTGGCGGCGTCTTCGCGGATGCCGGATGTGTGCGTCAGTAGGTGATAAATGGTGATCTTGTCCCAGGAGGCGGGCGCGTCAGGGAGGTATTTCTTCACTAAATCATCGGTCTTTAATTTTCCGCGATCCTCAAGGAGCAATATGGAAGCTGCGGTGAATTGCTTCGTCATCGATGCGATATTGAATCGAGTTGTAGGAGAATTTGGAACGTTCCACTCCAAATCAGCCATGCCGTAGCTTTTGCTGAAAATGATCTTTCCATCCGTAGCCACCAGTACACTTCCCATGAACATTTGTGCATCGACATAAGGCTGCACAACTCGCTGCAAGCGGTCGCCCGGCGCTTGAGCACTGGAGCTGCGAGCCAGTATTGCGAGGGCAGTCGCTAGGAGAAGTGTCCGAAAAAGCCGCTTAGGCAATTGCGTCATCCGACGATTCTACGCACGGCTAAATCGCCAGTCCACTTACGACACGTCTGTTATCGTTCGTTGGTGGGTGGTCGGCAACTCTTCCCTAATCCGATTCCGGACGAATCGGTTCTCAAGCGCACCTGGAATTCATACCGGATGGTCATGTCGACAAAACCGAAGATCGCTTTTGCAAGAGCCGCAGAGTCATCACTTGTGGCTGTGATGGGCGATCGAAAAGGCGCAGCACGACTATTCCGCGATTCGTGGCAATCGGATTGGTTGGAGCCCTTCGGAATGATGCGTGAAGCGGCACCGCGAACCGAAGGGTGTTTCTTGACTAATTACGGATCGCTACTACGGACAGCGATGCTAGGGTTCACGGGGCTTCGAGTTAACGAGGGCGAATGGAATAAGTTTGAAGCAACTCTGCCAGAGAATTGGAACTCCATTGAGATCGAACGGATTTACATTCGGGGTCAGGAAAAACGGATCAGCGCCCATCACGGCAAGAAGGCCGAGATATCAGAGATGTAGTGTCCACGAGCTCTGGTAAAGCACTGCGTGCGCAGACTAGAGTTGCTAGCGGCTCAGGAGACCGAGTCGTTTGGCAATCTCGTTTTGATAACGACTCATCCGCAATTCCTGCCCATTCTGCAGGAGCACCAAATGATAGCCATGGAACCATGGCTGGATTTCCTTAATGCGTTGCACGTTCACGATCGTCGATCGGTGAATTCGCAGGAAGTCACGTGGATCGAGCCGCTGCTCCAGAGCGCTCAGTGTTTCGCGAACTTCGTGCATACGCGCGCCTACATGCAACCGAACGTAATTCCCGTCTGCCTCGATCCAATCGATCTCTTTTGTTTTCACAAATAGAATGCGGCCGTTTTCTGGAACGGGCAGGCGTTCTAGATATTGGTCTCGCCGCTTTATCTGCTCCAATGTGGCGATGATCCGCTGAGCCACATCCTGTTTTGAGCTTTCCGCAACGCGCCCTTTGACCCGCGCGAGGGCCTTCTCAAATCGCGCTTGTCCCACGGGCTTGAGGAGATAGTCGATCGCGTTGGCCTCGAATGCGCGGAGCGCGTAACGATCGTACGCGGTGACAAAAATCGTGGCCGGCATCTTCTCTGGGCCGACCCGGCGGACGACTTCAAATCCGTCGATCTCCGGCATTTGAATATCGAGGAACACCAAATTGGGTTTCGCGGTCAGAATCGTGCCGACTGCGGATTGTCCGTCACCACACTGTGCGACAACCTCTACTTCCGGATCGTTCTTCAAAAATCGCAGAACCCCTTGTCGTCCCAAAGGTTCATCATCAACGATCAATGCTCGAATTTTCATGCCGTTACCAATCTGGCAGGCGCTTCCTCATCCGCAGGCAGTTTGCGGAACGGGATCGAGAGCCGCACACAGACGCCTTTCGACTGCAGATTGAACAGGCTGAGCGACTGGTCTCGCCCATACAGCTGTTCAAGCCGGGCTTGTGTGTTCGACAGACCGACGCCCTTAAGGAGAAGCCGTTCAGGTGTATCGTCGAGCGTGCTGGTCAAGTTCGCGACTTCGAGACAGAGTTTTTGCGCGTCATGAAACGCGCGGATGGTGACGACGTCGCTCTGTTTCGATTTTCCGATGCCATGCCGAACGGCATTCTCTACGAGGGGCTGCAGAACGAGAGTCGGGACCGCACAGCTGGCGCCATCAGGATCAATCTCAAGTTCAAATCGAAGGCGGTCTCCAAAACGTCGTTGCTGAATGCCGATGTAGTGCTCGACGAGTTGAATTTCGCGGGCGAGAGAGATTTCGTGCGTGTGCATTTCATCCAAAGAAATGCGGAGCAGTTCACTCAGGCGCAAGAGGATATCCTCAGCTCCGTCGGGATCTTCGTGGATCAGGGTCGCAGCAGCCTGAAGCGTATTGAACAAGAAATGCGGATGAAGCTGGGTCCGCAAATTTTCGATTTGCGCTTCGGCCAGGCGCGCTTCCAGTTGGGCCGCGCGAATTTGGCGCGTCCGGGCCTGATCGTACGTGCGGTAAAACTGCGTCGCGCCCACAACCAGCCAGTAAGTCGCAAGACCGACTTCCATATGCTGACTTAAGTAGTGTCGCAGGACTTCAGCGAGCGGCCACGCCTCGCCAACGCGCAACCACTTGATCCACGCCTCTATCGAGAGATGGGCTGCCGTTAGGAGAAAGCCAATCGCCAGATGGAATGGAAGTGCGCGCGTCCATGTGCCGGAAAGAATTGGACGGCGCCATGTAAGCCAGATGGCCAGTGGTGCGAGCAGGCCCCACATGTAGCAGGACCAGCCGATGTAGAAGAGGAACGGGTCGGTCGGGCCATGGCTTGCGTCGTAGGCATACCACAGGCTTGCAAAGAGAAGGGCCGCAACTGCGCAACCGCCGAAGATAAGCAGCTCTTTTCTGAAGATCTTTCTCTTGGCGCGTAATGAATTGCTCTTGTTCGCTTGTACTTGTTGCGGCGCGAAGTGCATGGACTACACTCCTAGCAAAATCCTAACTCCAAATCGCTCGCTCCGGGCGATCTTGCTGCCACGGTTACGATTCAGCTCTCGATACTGACATTTCGTCCCAAAAACGTAGCCCGGGTCGAACGCCGTCGCATACCGTGAGTCGAACTTTTGATCTGTGCGCGGAGTGCCCATGGCTCAGATGAATTGAGTCGCGATAATAGCTACCGGGGTTTTATTCATTGCCCCTCGCCCATGTCTTTCCGCGGCGCGAGTCCACTCCCACTCCGGAACTCTTTTGGTCTCTTTATTTAACGACGCCGGTGCCCCACAAAGCGTTTTGCAGCGGGCCGAAGATCGCGCCGCGGAGATCTTTGCGGCTGTCGGAATCGAGGTTCACTGGATTCTTTGCGTCCCGGAGCCCGCGCAATTTGATGCGGGGCCCGACACACCGAGCTGTGCATCCTTTATTAACCCCAGCCACCTCTCGGTTCGCATCGTTCCGCCAGCGAGCACGCTTGGCAAGGACGTTTTCGGTCAAGCCATACTTGATGAAAGTGGCCACGGCGTTTACGCGAAGGTCTACTACTCAACCCGGTTCGCGTATGTCTCGGAGGAACCCTTAGACGAAGGCGCGATGCTCGGGTACGTAATCGCGCACGAAGTTGGCCATCTGCTGCTCGGCGTAAACTCACATTCTGCCGAGGGACTTATGTGCGCTCACTGGCGGCGCGAGGAACTGCGTCACGCCTCTCTTAACTTTTTTTTCTTCACCTCCAAGGACGCCGCGAACCTCCGTTCCCGCTTTGCTGCGGCGGAATATGCGCGCGGGGAATGCGATGCCATCCGCAATCCCTCCTGCAAATAAGTTCGCCATGGCTCTTCTTCGCGAACGGCGACGGCCACGCTCCAAACCAAATCGTAACTTCAAATCCGTTGTACGGCGCAAACATATTGTTGCGACTACGATTCGGCCCTCGATATTGACGATTCGTCCCAAATTGCTCTTCGCGCATTGACTCTCTTGCCTATCTTGGAATCGGATTTTGGAGTGCCCCTATGGCTCGGATGAATCTATTGGTGAACGGCAAAACTCACGAAATCGAGGTCGCGTCTGAAGCACCGCTGCTGTGGGTTCTGCGCGACATGTTGGCGCTGACTGGAACGAAATTCGGCTGTGGCATGGGCCTGTGTGGCGCCTGCACGGTGCATTTGGATGGAGAAGCCGTGCGCTCGTGTCAAACGCCGGTGGGATCGGTCGGCCAACGGAAGATCACAACGATCGAAGGGCTGTCGGCGGATCGCAGTCATCCCGTACAGAAGGCCTGGATCGCGGAGCAAGTTCCCCAGTGCGGGTACTGCCAGTCGGGACAAATCATGCAGGCCGTGGCTTTTCTGGCGAAGCATCCGCGTCCGACGAATGAGGAAATCGATCAAACGATGTCCGGCAATATCTGCCGCTGCGGAACCTACTGCAGAATTCGGCGCGCGATTCAGCGGGCGGCGAAGGAGGTAGCCTGATGGTCACACCGACTGAAGTCGGGCGGCGTGAGTTTCTGAAGACTGGTGCCATCAGCGGCGCCGCTCTTGTTTTGGGCTTCTATTTGCCGGCACGAAGCCGTGCTAGAGAATCGCAGTCTCCGCAGCCCAAAGAGTTCGCTCCCAACGCTTGGGTCTGCATTACACCGGATAATCAAATCACCGTGTTTGTGGAAAAGCCGGAAATGGGCCAGGGCCAAAGAACGATCGAGACGATGTTGCTGGCCGAAGAGCTCGAAGTTGATTTGTCTGCAATTCGGATAGAACAGGCCCCCACGATTCCTGACATTTATAGGAGTTTGGCGACAGGCGGTAGCGGCGGCACCGGCGAAGGTTGGGGCAGCGTCCGCAAGGCCGGTGCTCAAGCGCGCGAAATGTTTGTCCGGGCAGCAGCCAAACAGTGGAGCGCGGATAAAAAGGACTGTCGTGCTGAAAACGGCGCGGTCATTCACGTTCCCACGGGGCGACGTTCAACCTATGGCCAACTCGTCGAAGTTGCCTCGAAGCTCCCGGAGATCGAGCCTGATGCAGTATCTCTGAAAGAGCCGAAGGACTTTCGTTTCATCGGTAAGCCGGTACCGCGCGTCGATACGCCAAGCAAAGTGGACGGCAGCGCCAAGTTTGGGATCGACGTGAAAGTTCCGAATATGTTGTACGCAGTCATCGCCCGTTGTCCGCATTTTGGCGGGAAGCTTCTCAGTTTCGACGCGGCAGCGGCCAAGAAGATTCCCGGGGTTCGCGCAGTTTTCTCCGTTCCACCCATTGGTTTCGTCGATATCTGCGGATATGGCGGCCGCAATTTCAATGCCGCTGGTGGAGTGGCCGTCGTCGCCGATTCCACATTTGCGGCCATTCAAGGGCGCAAGGCCCTGAAGCTCGACTGGGATAAGGGACCAGGAGGGAACGAAACAACGAACAGTTTGCGCACGTTGCTTGAACAGCAGGCGATGTCCAATCCTACGTTTATCGCCGTCGATCAAGGCGATGCTGGTAAGGCCCTCGGCAGCGCGCCGAAGAAAATCGAAGCAACTTATGAATTGCCGTTTACGCCCCATGCCACCATGGAGCCGATGAACAGCACCGTGCACGTGCGTGACGGCGAGATCGAGGTGTGGTCACCGACGCAGTGGGCCAATGTAGTTCAGGATGAGATCGCAACCCTTTCCGGATTGCCAAAGAACAAGATCATCGTTCACATGACGCTCTCGGGAGGATCCTTCGGGCGGCGTGCGCAATGGGATTACGCCGCCGAAGCCTGGCAGGTGGCGCGCGAGATTAGGAAACCAGTCCAGTTAGTGTGGACCCGTGAAGACGACACTCGCGGGCGCTCTCGACACGCAAGGAAGGATTATGGCCTGGTCGCATCGCGTTGTTTCCACTTCCATCCGCCAGATTTTCGATTCGCCGGAAAGTTTGAAAGATCCAGGACACTCCGCGGAGATGGGAGGCGCCGATGTTCTTCCCTATTCCTGTCCGAATGTTCGCGTGGACTATGCTCCCGCTCCTTCGGTAGTCCCGCGGGCGTGGTGGCGCTCTGTAGCCTCTTCGTTCAACGCGTTTGCGGTGGAATGCTTTGTTGATGAACTGGCACACGCAGCTGGCATCGATCCTTACGAGTTCCGTTTGCGACTGCTGGATGAAAACCAAAAAGCTCCGAACAGGCAGGGGCTCGACAGGAGGAAGTTCCAGAGTGTCCTGCGACTCGCGGCGGACAAATCGGGCTGGGGTAACCCGCTGCCTGCTCGCTGGGGACGCGGCATCGCTTGTCATTGGTCCTTTGGCAGCTACATCGCTCATGTGGCGGAGGTCTCCGTGGAAACGGATGGTTCCATGAGCGTGCGACGAGTTGTGAGCGCTGTCGATTGCGGTACAGCGGTAAATCCGGACGGCGTTCGTGCGATGACCGAAGGCAGCATCAACTTTGCTCTGACTCCCGTGCTTGGCGGGGAGATCACCATCAAAGATGCCGCGGTCGAGCAGAGCAATTTCCACGACTGTCAAGTACTACGAATGAACCAGGCTCCCGAAATCGAAGTTCACATCGTGCCCAGCACGGAAGATCCTCAAGGAATGGGCGAGCCAGGCGTTCCGCCACTTGCCCCGGCTGTTGCCAACGCTGTTTTCGCCGCCACAGGGATACGCCTGCGCCGTCTGCCAATCGCTGCACAACTGCAGCTCAACAAATGATGCTTTGGAGGGAACTCGATTAAGCTCCGCTCCTTAACTTTTGATGAAGTTAAATTCACGGCTGTTAGCCGAATGCTTGGGTTCGTGGACTGTGCACCGACTGTGCAAGAATCCACCGTTTTCATTTCATTCGGGTTACTTTTGAGGGAAAAGCAGATTCCCCGATTTGTTGGAAACGTTAGTAGTTAGAAGCGATGCGCAGAGTTGTTGGAGTGTGCGCCCAAGGCAGGCGCGCTCCTCGTAGTGGTGTTTTCTGTGCGCGAAGCGAACGACTTTAGGGTGTTAGAGTTAGTGAGATTTGTGAGGCGTGCCGCTGAGTCCAAGAGCATGGAAGTCGAGGGTGTGTTTGATGGCTGGAAAGAAATCTCGTAGAAGAAGCGAGTCAAAGCAAAGGTCAAGCCAGAAGGCGAAACGCCGCCAGCCGGGAAGAGAGTCGCACATGTCTGAAAGACAAGAAGAGGCTGAGGCAAGGCAGAGCTGCCGGTCTGGAGAATTAGAGCGTCGTTCTGGTTTCAAAAGCCTAATGGGCGTGAAAGAAAGCGACTAGGACGCCCTACCTCCCAATCAGGTGTGCTGTTTGATGTTCACTGCAGAAAGGCGCGTTTATGTTCAGCAGCGAATTTTCTGAAACGTGCGCGGAACGGCGCCGGTCACTTCTTGCACTGTAGCGGTGACGCCTGACGCCTCCCCGCGACGGTAGTGCGCAACGTGATATTCGGCCTGATAGTTAACGGCATGGAGGCCTCAGTCTAAAGACCAAGTGTTCTTCCGCTGTATACTTAAGTGTGAAGATGGTCGCCATATCTTTTCTCGCTCATTTGTCTCGAACCTCCATGTTTTGCTTTCTCTCCTGTTCTCTTGCCGTACCGGCATTTTCACAGGATCACGCTCAGAAGAAAGATACCAGGAGAGTCTGGACGAACGACGCGCTACGTCAGTTGGCTGCGCGTCCCGTAGAGAACGCAACTACGTTGCTAAACTCCAACGACCCCGCACAGGCTGCAGACCCTGAAAAACACTACTTCCGGGCAAAAGACGTGAAGTGGTATGCCTCACAACTGAAGCCGTTGCGTGCAGAACTGGATGATATTGATGCCCAATTGCGAAAATTACGCCAGGCACACAAGGATGGCAGGGGTAGTACCGGTGCTGTTTCTCTCGACCAGGAACCTGAAGGCATCACCACCGACGCGCAGATCCAACTGCTCGAGCAGCGCAGAACACGAGTGCTCCAACGGATCGATGAATTAGAGGACCAGTCACGACGAAACGGTCTTGCACCCGGTGACGTACGCTCGCAGACGGCACAGGAAACGCCCGATAAAGGGGAGCCAGGCTCGGCTACCGCCGGTTCAGGTCTAGAAGAGCCTGAGATCGTCGAGGCAGAGAAGGCCATTCAACGTGAAATGGAATATTTGAAGCGAGTAAACAACGAGAAAGATCTCTTGCAACGTAACCTCGCTCTCCAGCGTCGCCAACTCACTTCAAATCCGGAATACATAACACGCCACGTTGGAGATTCTAAGCTGGCATCAGCTGAAAACGAGATCAAAGAAAAAGATGATGAAATTCAGTCGGCTCAACAAAAACTAGATGACTTGCAAGATCACCTTGAGGACCTGAAATTGAACCGACACGCCAAGGTGAGTGAACAACCTCCTGCCCCAGACAGTCCCAGCAAGGCTTCGGCCCCAAACCCGGCAAAGAGCGAGGAGGAGTGGCGCAAGGAATTTTCCGAGGTCCAGTATAAGGTTCGTATGGCTCAAAGCGAACTTGACGTTTTACAGCGAGAATTGAACGTCTCGCTTATCCAGTACGACCCGAACCCTGCAAAGGCCATGCGTGAGTCAATTACGAGGAGACAAATCAATGAGCGCCGCAAGAAAACTGACGACAAGAAAGCCGAAATCCACGGGCTAAGGCAACAAGAATCCGATCTAGAAGATGAACTTCGCCATGCGGGCGGAGACCCAGGTTGGTCCCGGGAGTAGACCACCCTGACAGGCGCAGGTCACTTGCAAAATAGGCACATGAGGGATCGCAGAGGAGAAGTGACGATGAAAACAGCCAGAAACTTAACGAAGGCGATTTCATTTGCGGCACTCTTGGTGACGGCGCTGGCAAGCCCTTCCCTGCCGACGCGATCTCAGGAGGCCGGCCGCTATTCCAAAATGGCTCCCGTCGATCAGTACCTAATGACTGATCGAAGTGCCGAGATTGCGATGGCACGCAGCGCCGCGCCGCCATCGATTTCAGCCGATGCCGAAGTCATGGTCCTCGGGCGGCATGGCTACGAAACTGTCGTCAAGGGCAAGA
>WNFQ01021570.1_pt1 | contig 11045 bp, 12 predicted proteins | sample 5400171 | NCBI WGS metagenome assembly WNFQ01 (sample SAMN13153356, study PRJNA577476) | soil metagenome | isolation source: 20 cm soil under Madrone tree | place: USA:California | collected 2016-06-14 | reverse complement strand
TCAGCACGTGCGCGACGTCGCTGTTGGGGCGCGACGACACGCGACAATACGCGACAAGTTCACGCTGAGTGCTGGCTAAGTGCGCGAATCTTAATGTGGTGGAGGGTAAGGGATTCGAACCCTCGACCTCGGCGTTGCGAACGCCGCGCTCTCCCAACTGAGCTAACCCCCCGGGACCACCAGAGACCACCAACCGAGGCGAAAGCTATTCTACATCAGGCTTTCGAGCCGTCCCCACCCTTGTTGAACGCCTGGAGCAACGGGCCGAAAAGATCCAACGGCAGCGGGAAGAAGGTCGTCGTGGACCGCTCGGAGGCGATCTCGCGCATGGTTTGCAGATACCGGAGCTGGACGGCGATCGGGTGCCGCGTCAGGACCTCGGCCGCCTCGGACAGCTTGGCCGCCGCCTGAAACTCGCCGTCGGCGTTGATGACCTTGGCCCGGCGCTCGCGCTCGGCTTCCGCCTGCTTGGCCATGGCGCGCTGCATGTCCTGGGGCAGGTCGATCTGCTTCACCTCGACTGTCGCCACCTTGATACCCCAGGGCTCGGTGTGCTCGTCGATGATCCGCTGCAGCTGCTGGTTGATCTTGTCGCGCGCCGACAGGAGATCGTCCAGCGCGACCTGACCGAGCACGCTCCTGAGCGTCGTCTGGGCGATCTGCGAGGTCGCGTACAGATAGTCCTGCACGGCGACGATCGCCCGCTCCGGGTCGACCACGCGGAAGTAAATCACGGCACTCACTTTGAGCGACACGTTGTCGCGGGTGATCACATCTTGAGGCGCGACATCGAGGGCGACGGTCTGCAGGCTTTGTCGATGAGGGGCAACAGGAGGACGAGCCCCGGGCCGTTCCCCTGCCCACCCGGATTCAGGATGGCCTTCGTGCTGCGGCCCAGACGAAAGATCACCGCGCGCTCGTATTCGCGGAGGATACGCGCGAAGGAGCCGATGAAGAAGAGTGCTACGATAACGGCGACGATCAGCAGGAGCAACTGTACGTCGATCATGCGACTCCCTCCTTGGCCTCAGCCTTCGCGACCCTGAGCGTCAGGCCGTCCACTCCGACGATGCGCACCCGCGCGCCGGGCTCGAGCGGCTCGCCCTCGATGATCGCGCGCCAGATCTCCCCGGAGACCACTACCTGTCCTTCGGGCCCGAGGCGCTCGCGTACGGTGGCGGTCCGGCCGACGAGGCCTTCGGCGCCGGTCGACGGCGGTCGGCCCAGGGCCCGTACCCCGGCCGCGACCACGAAGAGAAAGACGCCGGCCGTCCCGGCCACCGTCGGCCCGATGACCCACCAGGACACGCGGAAGCCGACCTCGGGCGCGTCGAAGAGCATCAGCGAGCCGAGCGCCATCGAGATCATGCCGCCGATCGCCAGGATGCCGTGGCTCACGATCTTGATCTCGGCCACCAGCAGGACGATGCCGAACAGGATCAGGAGCAGGCCCGCGTAGTTGATCGGCAGGCTCTGGAAGGCGAAGAACGCGAGGATGAGCGAGATGCCGCCGATGACGCCCGGCAGGATCGCACCCGGGTTCGACAGCTCGAAGAAGAGGCCGAGCATGCCGAGCATCATCAGCACGTAGGCCACGTTGGGATCGGTGATGATATTCAGGAACCGGTCGCGAAAGCCGATCTCGATCGCGCGTACGGGGGCGCCCTTGGTGGCGAGCGTCACCGGCCCCTTCGGGAGCTTGATCGTCCGGCCGTCCACCTTCTCGAGCAGGTCGGGCACGGAGTCGGCGATGAGGTCGATCACCTTGAGCTTGAGCGCGTCGCGCTCGGTGATGGCCACGGCCTCGCGCACCGCCTTCTCGGCCCAGTCCGCGTTGCGGCCGCGCTCGAGCGCGATGGTCCGGATGAACGCGGCGGCGTCGTTCTCGACCTTCTTCATCATCGTCTTGTCGGCGCCGCCGCCGAGCGCCACGGGTGAAGCGGCGCCGATGTTGGTCGCCGGCGCCATCGCGGCCACGTGCGCCGCCATCGTGATGAAGACACCCGCCGACGCCGCCCGCGCGCCGGTCGGCGAAACGTAGACGATGACGGGCACCTCGGCGTTCATCATGCGCTGCACGATCGCGCGCATCGACCGCTCGAGCCCGCCGGGCGTGTCGAGCTGAATGACCAGGGCCTGGGCGCGCTCGGCCTGGGCGCGATCGATCGCGATCCCCACGAGGCGCAGCGTGACCGGGCTGATCACGCCCTCGATCTCGATCGTCGAGACCGGCTGGGGAGCGGCCGATGCCGCGGCCGGCAACAGGCACGTCGCGAGCGCGAGCGTCACGGCTCCGAGGGCGCAGCGAAGAACGGCCCGTTTCATTTCTGCAGCGCCAGCAGGCTCACGAGCTCGAAGAGGAGATTGGCGGCGAGCAGCGCGGTGATCTGGCCCGGGCCGTCGTACGGCGGCGAGACCTCGACGACGTCGGCGCCGACCAGCGACTGGCCCGCGAGCGCCCGCACCAGCACGAGCGCCTCGTACGAGGTGAGCCCGCCGACTTCCGGCGTGCCGGTCCCGGGGGCGAACGCCGGATCGACGGCGTCGATGTCGAACGAGCAGTAGACCGGGCCGCCTCGCAGGCGAGCGAAGCGCTCGGCCACCCAGGCGGTCCCCTGCTCTTTCACGGTCTCGATGCGGGCGACCTCGATCCCGTGCTGATCGTGAAACTCAAAGTCTTCCGAGCCATAGAGCGGCCCGCGGATGCCGACCTGGATCATCCGTCTGGGATCGATCAGCCCTTCCTCGACGGCGCGGCGAAACGGCGTGCCGTGGAAGTACTTCGAGCCGAAGTACTCGTCCCAGGTATCCGGGTGCGCGTCGAAGTGCACCAGGCCGAGCCGTCCGTGGCGCCGCGCGAGCGCGCGCAGGATGCCGAGCGTGACGGAGTGATCGCCGCCGACGCACACCGGCATCGCCCCCTCCGCGACCACCTCGCTCACCCGCGCGTCGATGGCGGCCAGCGTGCGCTCGATCGAGATCGGGACGGTGTCGACGTCGCCGCAATCGGCGACCCGTAGCTTTTCGAACGGATGCACCTTCAGCACGGGGTTCCAGGGGCGGATCAGCGAGGATTGCTCGCGCACCGCTCGCGGGCCGAAGCGCGCGCCGGTCCGGTACGAGGTGCCGCCGTCGTACGGGATGCCCAGCAGCGCTACGTCCAGGTCCTTGGCCGACGCCGCCGACGGCAGCAACATGAACGTCGCGACCTGGCCAAATCGCGGAGAGACGAACGCATTGCGGGGTCCCGACGTGCTCACGCCGAACCTCCTCTTAGAGCGTTTAGAGCGCCGAGCGGAGCCCGGCGACCGTCGCCAGTAGCAGCGAGACCTCGTCGGGCGAATTGAACACCGAGAAGGTCGCGCGAGAGGTGCCGACCACTCCGAGTCGTCGCATGAGCGGCATCGCGCAGTGGTGTCCCGCCCGCACCGCGATCCCCTCCGCGTCGAGGAGAGCCGCCACGTCGTGCGGATGCAGGCCTTCGACGGCGAACGAGACCACCGCGCCGCGCTCGACGTTGGCGGGCGGGCCGTAGACCGTCACGCCCGGAATTCGCGCCAGGCCCTCGTGCGTCTGACGGGTCAGCGCTCGCTCGTGCTCGCCGACGCAGTCCATGCCGAGCTTCTCGAGATACTCGATCGCCGCCGTCAGGCCGACGGCCTCGGCGATAGGCGGGGTGCCCGGCTCGAACCGCCAGGGCAGGTCGTTCCACTGCGCGTGATCGATCCACACTTCCTTGATCATCTCGCTACCACCCCGGCCGGGCTCCAAACTGTCGAGCACCGCGCGGCGGCCGTACAGGACGCCGATGCCGGTCGGGCCGAGCATCTTGTGGGCTGAGAACACGTAGAAATCACATTCGAGCGCGGACATATCCAGGCGCAGGTGAGACGCTGCCTGAGCCCCGTCCACGACCGTGAGGGCGTTGACGGCGCGGGCCCGACGCACGATCTCCCTCACCGGGTTGATGGTCCCGACCACGTTGGAGACGTGGGTGAACGCGACCACCCGCGTGCGCGCGGTCAGCAGCCGGTCGAAGGCAGCGAGATCGAGCGTGCCGTCGGCGAGGATCGGCACCGCCTTCAGGATGGCGCCTCGGTCCTTCGCGACGAGCTGCCAGGGGATCAGGTTCGAGTGGTGCTCGAGCTCGGTCACGATGATCTCGTCGCCCTTGCCGAGGGTCCGTCCGATGGTCTCGGCGATGAGGCCGAGCCCGTCGGTGGTGCCGCGGGTGAAGACGACCTCTTCGCGGCTCGGGGCGCCGATGAAGCGCTGGACGGAATCCCGCGCAAGCTCGTAGAGCTCGGTCGCCTCCTCGCCCAGTGTGTGGATCGAGCGGTGGACGTTCGCGTGGCTCCGCTCGTAGTACCGGTTCATCGCCTCGAGCACCGAGCGCGGCTTCTGGCTGGAGGCGCCGGAGTCGAAGTAGACGAGCGGATGGCCGTTGACGATCCGCTGGAGAATGGGAAAGTCCGGGCGCGTGAGCTCGTCGAGCCTCACCGCTTCGCGCTCCCGTCGAGGGCCTGCGCCAGCACCGAGAGCGGCAGGGTCGCGCACCGCATCCGGGTGGGGCGAATCTCGGCCTGAAGCACCGCCAGCACGTCGCCGACGTCGAGCGCCGCCGCCTCGCCGCGGGAGCGGCCCGAGACGAGATCGGCGACCACGTCGGCGGACGCCGTGCAGATCGCGCACGAGTCCCCGATGAACCGCGCGTCGACGATACGCCCCTCCGGCGCGACGGCCAGCATCATCCGCACCCGGTCGCCGCAGAGCGGGTTCACGTCCTCGGCCACGGCGTTGGCGCCGGGCAGCTCGCCGCGATGACGGGGCTTGCGCCACCGATCCCGGATGACGTCGCTGTAGAGCCCGCTCGACGCGGGAGGCGCGGCGTCGCTCACTCGAGCTCTCCGCGGGCGACGTTCGACCGGTACGGCGGGAAGCGATACGCCATGTCGCGCGAGAGCATGCCGCCGTGGCCCAGCTCGGCCAGAGTCCGATTGTCGACGCGCTCACCGGCGAGGATCTGCGGCAGCGCCAGGTCGAACGTCGTCGCCTGCGAGAACATGCCGCAGGTCGGCATCCCGAGCACGGGCTTTGCGTCCCTGCGGGCGCCGAGCAACGTGAGGCCGCCGAAGACGGGATCGAGTGGGTCGAGCGCGCTCGCTCCGGCGACGATCAAAACTTCGGCGCCTTCGCGCCGCAGCGCGGTCAACGCATCGGCCACGACTTTCGGTGAACCACCGGCGTAGGTGATCGGTAGTAAACGTCCGCCAAACCACTCGATCTTCTGCTTCAGCGCCGCCTCGAATCGGGCGCGTTGCTTGGCGTCGAGCCGCTCCTGGGCGACGACGCCGATCGTGGTCGGCCTGAAGGCGCTGACCGCGACGAGCCCGTGAGCGTCGCGGGCGATCTTCTCGACGGCCGCGAGCGTCTCGGCGGGGATGACGAGCGGCGTGACCTTGCACTTGCCGATCGTCTCGCCGGGCTCGACCGGCTGAGACTCGAACAGGGTGAAGATCGAGATGCCCTCGAGGGCGTTCGCGTCAGCGAGCGCCTGGCGGCGAACCTTCAGGAGGCCCCGCCGCGTCGCGGTGAGCGTCCACTGCCCGCCGGTGTAACCCTTCACCTCGACACCGTCGCCGACCACGGCGGCCGCCAGGCGCTTGCCGGCGTCCTCTTCGTGCAGATCGTTCGGCTCGACGGCGAGCAGGTGAATCTCCTCCCAGGACGTCTCCAGGAGGATCTTGGCGGTGGCGGCGGTCAGCCGCGCGCCCTTCTCGACGGCGATCTTTCCGGCGGCGTCGCGAACGTCGTGGCAGAGGACCTTGCCCACCAGGCCCTCCGCGCTCGCCGCCTCGCGCCGCTGCGCGATCGCCTTCATGACTTCGAGCTGGGCGCCGATCCAGAGGGGCCCGAAACCGGCACGCTGTCACGCCGAGGCTTCGTGCTCATCGGCTGGCCGGTGCCGCCGCCACGCACGGCCTGGATCTCGGCCATGACCGCCAGGGCGATCTCGGGCGCCGAGCGCGCGCCGATGTCGAGGCCGATCGGGACGCGGACGCGCTTGAGCGCAGCCTCGCTCTGCCCTTCCTCGGCCAGGAGCTTCAGGATGGCGGCACCGCGTCGTGTCGAGCCGAGCATCCCGATGTAGCCAACGTCGGTCGCGAGAGCCTTGTGCAGCACCGGCAGATCGTACTTGTAGTCGTGAGCCATCAGCACGAGCGCGGTCGATGGGGCGAGCGGGTACTCGCCGACCAGCTCCGAGGGGATGCCGATCTTCAGCTCGTCCACCTGAGGAAAGCGCTCGCGCGTCGCGAACCGCGGCCGGCCGTCGATGACGATCGTGCGGTAGCCGAGCAGACGAACGCGCGCGTGCCCACGGCGAAGAGCGTCCGGGAGGTGCCGACCGTCATGGCGTCGCGCGCTTCCTCGATGAACCGCTCGTCGAGCGCCGCGTCGCCCAGAGTGCCGGTGGTCGTGCCGTCGTCCAACAACAACATTTTCGCGCCGACCGGACCATCGAGCCGGGTCACGATCGCGGCCCGCCCGCCCTTTGCGTTGTGGGCGCGCACGCGCTCCAGCAGGTCGGCCGACAGCGGCTCGACGAACACCTCGATCGTGCCGCCGCACGTGAGCCCGATCTCCCACGCCTCCTCGTCGCCCAGGTTCAGCTCGAGGAGCCGGGGCCGGTTGGTGTTCAAGACGTCCTCGGTCTGCTCGATCACCTGGGCGTCGACGCAGCCGCCGATGGTGACGGAACCGAGCACGGCCCCGCCCTCACCGACCAGCATCTTGGCGCCTTCTTTGCGCGGCGTGGTGCCACGCGTGTTCACCAGGGTCGCGACCGCCACCTTGCCCGGAGACCGCCGAAGTTCGTCAATTTGATCGAAGAGTTCCGCCATGGGTCCTCATGATACGCCGAGCGGGGCCGAGACGCACCCCTGTCGCCGCCGCCGACGCGCGACGTTCCGGTAAAGTGATTTGCGTCCGTCATTCCTAGGGTGTACTGACGGGTCAGCTCCCCGCGAAGCCGCGGGGAGAGAAAGGGCGCCCTCATGCGTGGCGATCTTTCGAAGGCTCTGTCGGCGACCGTGGCGGTGCTGGTGGCGCTCGGATCCACCGGCTGCATGAGCGGCCCGCCCCCGATCACGAGCCTGCCGCCACCGCCGCCGGAAAAGCGGGCGACGGGTCCCGTCGCGCTCGTGATGCCCGACGCCGCGCCCAGCGTGCGAATTCAGCAGCCGGCTTCGTGAATGCTGGTTCGCGAGTCCGACAGCGAAGAGCTCGCGTACTGGTCGTGGGAGCACAAGGGGCCCACGACCAGCCTCGCCAACTGGGGTCAGGACGACGCGCAGCTGTTCCGCGTGGCGCTCGAGCGCGCCCTCCAGGCCATTGCCTTGCGGGCCGTCAACGACGCGGCGCCGGAGCCGGTGCAAACGTCGGCGGGCGAGGAGACGGTCGAGCGACGACGCTAGAGATGCAGCTTGCCGGCGAGATCGCGCAGGGCCGCGAGGTTGTGGCCGGCCGCGAAGTCGTCGATCAGCGGCATCGCCGCCGCCATGCCGCGCGTCAGCGGCTCGTACGAGGGGTTGCCGAGGAGCGGGTTCAGCCAGATCAACCGCGCCGCGCGCCGCTTGATGCGCATGAGCTCGGTCGCCAGCACGTCCGGCTCACCCGTGTCCCACCCGTCCGATAAGACGATCACGATCGTCCGCCGGTCGACCAGGTGCGGCCACTCGCGGTTGAACTGGGCGAACGACTCGCCGATCCGCGTCCCGCCCGACCAGTCGCGCACGTCGGTCAGCCGCCGGAGCACCTGGCGGTACGAGCGCCCGCGAAGGAGCTCGGTCACCCGCGTGAGCCGAGTCGAAAAGATGAAGGTTTCGACTCGGCCGAAGACGTTCTGGAGCGCGAACAGAAACTGCAGCAGGAAGCGGCTGTAGAGGTCCATCGAGCCGGAGACGTCGCAGAGCAGGACGAGCCGGACCTTCTTGCGCTTGCGCTCGCGGTAGCGCAGCTCGATGAGATCGCCGCGTGTGAGGTTCGCGCGAAGCGTGCGCCGGAGGTCGACGCGCCCCCGCCGCTTCACCGGGCGCCGGCGCCGGCTCATCCGGTGCGCGAGCCGGCGCGCGATCTTCACCGTGAGCCTGAGCAGCTCGTCGAGCTGGTCGGCGCCGAAGGTCGAGAAGTCCTGGTTCACGAGTCCCTCGGCCTCGGACGCGAGCGGCACGCTCAGCGGATCGCCGGCCTCCTCGGGCTCTTCCTCGCCCCACGAGTCGAGGGCCAGCGCCTCGCGCTTCTGCCCCGACTTCACCATCGCCTCCCCGCCGGGATCCTCGAGCGACGGCGCCGGAATGAGCCCGGACTGGTCGTCCCCCTCCGGCAGGACGCGCCAGAACGCCTCGAAGCACCGGTCGAACGGCGGGACCTCCTCGGGCCGCGTCACGAAGACTGCGCGCAGACCGAGATAGAGCTCGTGGCGATCGGCGATGTCGAGGTGATCGAGGGCGCGGACGGCGTCGGTGACCTCGACCAAGGTCACTGGAAGACCGGACCGCCGGAGCAGCGCCGCGAAGCGCGCCACCGCTGCGGAGAGATCGCGCGGCACGCTCAGCTCGGCGTGGGCAGAAAGGGGGCGAGCCCCGTCTTCGCGACCTCGGCGCGGAAGCGCTTCATGTCGTCGACGTCCTTCAGCACGCAGCCGAGCGTCTCGGCGACGAGGCCTTCATCGATGTGATCGGCGTGGAGCGACGCGAGGGCCTGGGCCCAGTCGAGCGTCTCGGCCACGCCCGGCACCTTCGCCAGGCGCACCTGGCGCAGGGCCTCCATGAACTTGGCGATCTCGCGCGCGAGCCGGCCGTTGATGCCCGGCACCTTGCGCGCGATGATCCGGATCTCCTTGTCGGCCGTCGGATAGTCGATCCACAGATAGAGGCACCGGCGGCGGAGCGCGTCGGAGAGCTCACGCGTGCGGTTCGAGGTCAGGATGACGTGGGGCGGGTGCGTCGCCTTGATCGTGCCGATCTCGGGGATCGTCACCTGCCAGTCCGAGAACACCTCGAGCATGAAGGCTTCGAATTCCTCATCGCAATTGTGGGTGACGACCTGGTTGGCGACGAAGTAGGGCTGGCCATCCAGGACGAAGTCGTAGACGGTCTGAGCCGCGGAGGCCGTTTCGACAGATGTCACTTCCTCGAGAACGAGGCCGCACCCCACGAGATCTTTCAACGCCGGCGTGCCGAAGGCCTCGGCGATCCTCCCGAGGGACGACAGGTTGGGACGCACGCGTCCAGAAAGAATATCGCAGATCGTCTGGTGTCCGGGGATCTGACTGAGGACATGCTGCGTGGTGATCTGGCGGAGCGCTTCCACCACGGGCTTGCTCGGAAGCGTCCCCATCCGGCCGAACGCGGGCGCCTTCAGGCAGGCCGCCCGAGCTCGCTTCGCCGGCGCCTCGAATCCGACCCGCTCCATGAACGAGGGCACATCGGCCACAGCCAGACTGAAGTAGGTCCCCTTGCCGAACGATTGTGGGTGGCTATTGATCTTGGAGATCCGGCCGTCTATCCCCAGCGAGCCGAGCACTTGCTGGATTCCCGCGAGCAGGTAGGGCGAGGCGGAGACCGCGCAAATCTGATGATCGCCGACCCAACCTTCGCCGTCGAAGTACCCCCGGACGAACGCCGCACGTTTCTCGCGCGGTAGCGAGAACACGAACTCCGGAACGATTCGTGCACGGCTTCGCACGAATCCGGCGCCGAGCACGCGACGCAGGAAGCGGCCGAGCGGCAACGAGTGATACGTCAGCTCGAAATTGCGATGCGGCCCAGGAATGATCCGCGGTTGCACTCCGAACGCCTTCTCGAATTTCTCGGCGTAGAGCTCGAGATTGAGCCGATCCTTGTCGGCGATGCACAAGCGGTCGCTCGTGAAGCAACCGTCGGCGACCATATAGCCGAGGAGCTCGTAGAAGGCCACGCACTGATCGACCCTGAGTCCGCCCGCGTGCTCGACGTCCCTGAACTGGTCGGCCACGCCGAGATCAGCCGTCAGTTTGCGGACGACCCCGGCGCGAAGCGAGTTGCGAAAAGACCGAGGCTGGAGCACGTTGCGCAGGTGCGTTCTCGACACGCCCACGCGCTCGGCGAGCTCTTCGTAGGTCAGTCCAGAGCGGAGGTACGCGGCACGCAGGAGCGCCTTGCCCGGCGCTGTGATCCTGACGAGGTTGTCGTCGAATTCGAATGTCGGCTCGTCTTCGTGGTCTGATCTCAAACTCTTTGCCAGCGGCAGCCGATCCGACGGCCGCAGATCGGCTGCACGAACGATCTCGAACCCGTCGTCCTTGAATCGGACGAACTTGTGCTCCGGAGTCACTTCCAGAAACCGACCGCCCACCATAATCCGTCGGACCTCGGCGGTCTGGCGGGGGATGACCCGTCGGACTCGAGAGCGGGAGAGGCGGAAGCCGTCGGGGGAGAAGCTGATCAGCTCGTCTCCGGGCCAGACATCTTGAGCGCACTTGACGCCCCTCGTCGTCGTGACGAGTGTCTGGGCGGCGACACAGCGATCGACTTCGTCCACCAGAAGCACCGGCGCGTGGGAGTTCTGCGTGATCGCCTGCAGCAGCGGCCGTCGAAGTAGGAAGGCCTCCGAGAAGATCTCGTGCTCCTTGTCGGCCATCGCGCGATTGTTGTGGCCCGCTTCCTCGAGCTTGATGTGCAAGAGCTGCTTCTGATAGTTCCACTCGTAGAGCGCGGTGGAGGCGTCAAGCCCTTCGTAGCACTGAAGTCGGATCAGGTTCGTGCCGAGCATCCGCGCCATCACCTTCGCGACCTCGGTCTTGCCGACACCGGCGGGCCCTTCGATCAAGAGCGGCTTGCGCAGGCGCATCGCGAGATGGATCGACGTCGCGACCGGCGCGTCGGTGACGTACTCCGCCGCTTCCATCATGTCCTGGATCTTGCGGATCTCTTCGCGCATGGCTAGCTATTGTACATGAAGCTTTGCGTAATCTTCGGGCGTGTCCACGTCGGGCGGCATCGCGA
>WNFQ01003782.1_pt1 | contig 11046 bp, 13 predicted proteins | sample 5400171 | NCBI WGS metagenome assembly WNFQ01 (sample SAMN13153356, study PRJNA577476) | soil metagenome | isolation source: 20 cm soil under Madrone tree | place: USA:California | collected 2016-06-14 | reverse complement strand
CAGAGCTTAATAATCATACTCAATGTCGTCTGACCCTGACGTGGTGGTTGGGTGCTAGCAGATAGTTCGGGGTGAAGAACAGGTCCACCAGGAAGACTACATAATGCAATGTCCTTCGCCGGAGAGGAACCCGATACAAGATTGGGACACAAGACGATTGCCAGGTTATGCGCGTCCATCAAATTCGTCGATGAACGCAATGACACCTCGTGCATCAAGTCTAGAACCATGGGTCAGTTCCATTGTATGAGTCTGAGATGGAACGTACGCAGGATATAGCTGAGCAAGATATAATTGCACCCAGGGAGGGCCGAGAGCAAGCTCTCTCGAATATACAAGATGGCAGACCAATCACTTGGGTCTTCTGTCGGTATAGGACACTGTTGGATCACAGGGTATAAGGCTTCGGGAAACAGTGGCTCCGGGAGGTCTCGGATATACTTCTTGAGAAGGACAGCCGCGAGATGTGGATCGTCGAACCTATCTAACGATACTACCTGCCCTCGGTCGTAAGCATCCTTCACTTGACGCAGAGTAGTGGAGTTCGGGGAGCGCCGAAATAACCCTTCTTCGGTCAAGCCTTGCAAAGTAGGGTAAGATAAGAACTCGGGTGAAGGCTACGGGCGCACCAGTCTGGCGTAGATACTGTACGCAATCCTTTACAACACGCGGGACTCCACCTTTCTCACCATCATACCCCATGAGCTCTTCAAGGTGAACACCAAATAAATTGGAGCGTGTCTGGATGGGCAAGGTGATCTGCTGTTCATGCTTTAAATTCTCCCTGCGCCGGTCACCAAAAAAAAATAGATAAAAATCCAGGCATATACGTACTGATATACAGCAGGTGGGACATCAATCTGCGTTAATGGCGCTTGGAAGGCCAGCGCACTCAAAGAAGTGATGTATGTGATCTTGCGGAAAAACTTAGGGCTAGAAGCAGTGTGATGACTACCGCATCGCACGAGCAACGGTGTACAAACCTGATAAATGCGCCGGCGAGGGAAAAGAGCACTTTTCATATTCAGGAGATAATCTTGCAATGCGTGGATAGCCACTCACTTTTTGAGAAGAAATTAGAGTGCACAATATACTGGGGATGCAAAGTGCTGGTCAATGTACGTTCCATCGAACGAGGAAGTTGACATGCCAATCGTTTCAAGTTCTTACGATACTTCCTACTGAGGCTCCGGTAGGCCTTCCACATCCAGTTCCAGCCGGGGGTATATTTGCTTCCAGCAGCAAAGAAAACGACAGTATAGTCAGACTCCACTGAGTGAGAAAGCGGTCAGACAAAGCGAACATTCAGTCAACGAGGTAACGAGCACACCATAAAGGTCAAGATAAGAAAGTATCCGGCTGCAATTGTATCAGTTGCGAGATCGGTCGTTAAGGAGATAAGACGCACGAAAGGAGGACATCATAGTCAACTTCCCGGGGGTCAGGAAGTGCCGATGCATTAAGGACCACCCTACACGGAGAAAAGACAACGATTAAGATGGGGCACTGCAGCTGAGTTTCCGGGAAATGGTGTTACATCGGGCGGGTCCTGTCAGAAATACGTCAACGACTGTGGAGCGTCATTACGTGGGTGGGGGCGTACTCGTAATCTACACCGGCTTGATATATCATCTTGCTGATGATTGACTGGAGTCTGTCTTCTCTGGTGAACCCATTCTGATGGCCTGTTCGTTTAATCCACGGGGAGCTGAATTTTCGCCGTATGGGGGATGACCGAGGAGATGAGGAGGTTGACGGGGGTAGAGTGAGAGCAGTGAGACGCTGCTTTAATGTGCTTGGCCGTTTGGGTAACATTCTCGGCCAGAAGGAACGCGACGCGATTTGGTCACGGCATCGTGACACCTGCAACAGGTGCTCGCTGTAGACCCTGTCGCCATTCGTCGCCGCTCTGACGAATGGTGCTTGCCACGGATATAAAGATGCATGTCTTTCTGCAACCTCAGCTCCCTTGGTGACTCATGTCTGCGAAGCATACACTCAGCATCAATTTAGAGAAGCATCTGTCCAATGACATACGACAAAGTCGACTCATTACAGGATCAGAGGCTTTTAAGAAAAGTAGATTTAAGGTAGCATTTCAAATCCACCTTACGACTTGGTATCAGCTGATGCTCATTCTCAGGCTTCTACCTATACTTACGTTGCTGTACTTGCTCAGTTTCTTGGATCGGTTTGTGTATTTCTTCTCTTGTTTGCGTACATACATTTACCTATTTACTCCAGCACAAACATAGGAAACGCCAAGTGAGTATGCATAGTTGGTCGTACGACACGTTGGGAAGAATCGATGGGCTGACCAGGGTAGTTGCTATCAACTCTACCTCACATTCGAGATCTTTTGAACGTCGTCCAAGGACTTGCACGTCTCACCCCCAGCCTATAACACGGCCCTCGTTTTTTTATCTAACCACATATGTGATTTTCGAAGTCCCCGCCAGTCTGTAATTGCCATGTGCATTACATGTCATGAGATTATGAAATGAAAATGACGCGGTAATAATGTTGAAGGTTTCGGCAGCATTGAGTCTTGGGGATTTGGGTAGTACGTTTGCTGTCTCATGTCTTCTCCTTTCCCGCTGGTGAGACGCAAGTTGATAGATCTACCTACAGCTTGTACCAAGGCACTGCCCAACCGAAATCAGAACCGAAATACTCGCCGGGTCTCCTTCATGGTCCTGCAAACCCAACTTGTTCTTCTAACAACAAAACCTGCACAGGAGCAACATATAACCTCTCCCAAGAAAAAGGAGATTATCCATCAACAAACATTTCTCATGCTCATACTGTACGTCGACATTCAAGACGACACTTCAACGGCCAGGCGTTCCCAGCCGAGTGCTTGGCCCCACGACCTCCACATCCTCTCGACGACCCTCAAATTTTCCTCCCTGCGTAACCCCGGATCCTCCAGATCCCATGCTTTTGTAAACCACGGCTTCGCATTTGCACTCTACACTTTGAGCCTTTTCTTGGTATGTCTCCACCAGGTTGCCCATTCACCACCACCCGTGGTAATGCTAATCTTTACTAGCCGACAATCATCGCTGATCTGGGATTTGCGACTTGGAGTGCACAACTGTAATATTGGTCTCCCAATAGTCATGTAGTATTCTTTTCTTCTGACAGCACTGCTAGGATGACTGTCCCGCCATACGTATTGGCCTGCATAGGTGTCGTATCGGGTGCTTGGTTAGCAGCGCGGACTGGCCGCCGTGCCTCTTTCATCATCGGTTCAGCCTTTGTGGCTATCCTTGGTAATGACTCACTGCAGTTGCTTGAAGTTTTCTCTTTCCAACCGCTTTTCTTCTCAGGTTATATCATCCTCCTTACAACCAAGACACGTACGTTACCTTTATAATGAGGGACCATGTAGACTCAAACGACATAGCTGGAGCACAATACGTGGGTGTTCACTTCGCCACGTTGGGCGTCTACACTGGAGAGGCCCTACTACCGAGGTAAATCTGATGTGACTCATCCTCACCCTCACTTCTTTATAACCCCCACATGACTCGTAGCTGGCCATCAGAACATATCCGGTCAAACTAAGCGCGCCGTAGGCGTGGCGATGCAAGTTACTATTGGCTGTCTGGGCGCCATCACGGGCGTACTATTATACCGCCCTGCCTTCTCCGGACACCACTTCCGCAAGCCGCATATTATTGCTATAGGTTATCTTACTTTCGCTATTGTCATGGCTAGTACTCTGTGGCATTTCATGGCAAGCGAGAATCGTCGGCGCGCCGAGATCATCGCCGCCGGCAAGGACGAAGAGGTCGATCGCGAGACAAAGGTGTTCCTGGGCGACCGCGAGATACACTGGAAGTATCACGTGTGACAACCATGTGTATCGTACGATAGACTAGCGTATTGTCGTGGTTATGGATAAGCTGCTTCCTTGGGAACAATCGCAGTCGTTATTTCGCGAATACGTATAGTATATTACTTTCAAGTCACGTGTATGCGTAGTTATGATGGAGAGGTTGCTACAAGTCTCGTGTATTGCGGGAATGAAAGAGGTCAATTGCAATTGCAAGGGATGTTAAATATGAGGCTCATGCTAAAGAGTATACGGCCATTTAGGAGGAAGTCTTGCGACGCTTCGACGTTCGCTTTGGACACCGATACTCGTCATCGTCGCTTCCGCTGCTCTCTTCTGGGACTGCCGGAACATGCGCGTGCACCTTCCTCATTGACTCCAGTTGCCGCAGTTCACGAAGGCCAGTGGCGAGTGCCTTTAGGAAGTCACTCTAAGACGGGGGCTCGTTTAACGTGACAAAGGACATCTTAAGATATCACATACCTTGACAGCACGAGGTTTGGGACCAGAAAGATTAGACTGCTCGAGATGCCGTTTCTTCTCGTTGAACTGGGCGAAGAACGTAAGTGTCGATGGTTTCGCCCCATACCGAAAGATACATAGAGAATACCTTCTTAGTCTCGTCTTTCTGAAGCGCGGAGAGATGTCTGATCCACAATTGCAGATTCGACTCGACAGTACGAGTCCGTTGGAACGAATCAGATGTTGTTCCATGGCTCGGGGACGCATCGTCAGAATCTGACTGAGTATACGCATACGACTTTACAGTCGCAGCAGCGGATCGGTGAGGCCTCTTGCGCGTTGGCGCGGCACTCAACATGGCTGAAAAACTCGAAGATGACGGGTCAATGGACGAGGATTCCTTGACAGTCTCAGAAGGCATAGTTTCTAAGCACGGAGTTTCCCTCTTCACTTCTATATCCGGGTGTTTCAGGTAGTCATTATCTGAGAAGAAAAATCCAGCGCCATTTTTTATGGCTTGAAGTAGTTGGTAGTTCTGACCAGAGGGATATGAGTGTAAAAATTTCAAAACAAGAAACAATCATACTGGGGAGCGCCCCATATGTGCCAACATCTTGAAATGGTGAAGCGTGATAGGGACAGTGGTGGTGCCCGACAGGTAGTGTTGCAAAATCTTAAAATAACGGTACAGTCAGCCCCTAGCGCCATGGCGGAGACTTCTTCCGCACCATATGGTTGTCGTTGACGACAGCATGATCCATGAAAGTCGCGGTCACGAGGTGCTTCCTGCCGAACTGGCTCCGAATCCATCTTCCAACAGGCACTAGGTCTACCCACCAATTGATCTATAAGTTTGCAAAATGTAATTCGAGTATGAGACGTACCAGCTTGGTAGGGCCGTCTAAAGGACACGGTGCGAATGTCCAACCATGGATGCCTCTTGCGCTGTGGAACCAGTTCGTCGCGACTGACTATTTGTGTCAGCGTCTCCTGTCCGATATCACCCTGAATAGGTTCAGCAAGTGCAATCATCAGATGTGTGGTACCTCCGTACAAGAAATGATTCAGCTGAAATCGCGCCTTCGCATAGCCGCATCCCCATTTCGTCGTCATGTAATGAGGAACTATCAAACCCCGCTTCATCAAGCTCTTGAATAGCCATCGATACTTCAGGGTTGAAGTAATAGAGGTCACGGCAAAGTTTGCCCGGAAAGGCTGGACACTCCTTCCTCTGTTCAGGTGAGGGTAAATTTTCGACGGTTAACCGATACTTGGTGGCAGCCGCAGTTTGTATGTCATCCATGAGCGATGGATAATGTTCACACATGGAGCGAAGCATATTTCCCTGGCCAAGAAACCGAGTGAGATATTGCCTGTTAAGTAGGCATTAAGAGAAAACCTTTGAGGAAACCTCGAGGCACCTGACAGCGACATCTGCAAGGAACGAAGAGAACATCATATCATCACCAATCTCACAGTAAGCCTTGGCATAATGTAGGATGGAAGAAAACTGTTCCACAAATGGACTGAGGAGAACGTGGGCGATTTGTTCAGAGGAGACGGGAGTTAGATTAAGGCGTTCTAGACTTGAATGTAACGTGTCCGCTGTGGCCTTGGGACAATTGATGAAGACCGTAAGAAGCATGACGAGTTGAGCGACAGTGTGTCGACTTGGGAAGTCTTTCCACAAGTAACTAAGCGATGTTCCTACCGATGGCGTCGTGATAGAGTGAAACCTGATAAACGACTGAAGTGAAGTGCGTTTGCGTGATGTCCGGACAGACAATTCCTGATGTCCTACCTTTAAAAGATCTTCAACCAGAGAACTAATACATTTACGCTCAACAACGTCACACAGAGGGGAGGAAGAAACGTACGCTAGTGAGAACTTTAAGCCACCTTCGCGATCTAAAGTCTTGAGAGCGGCATAGCCAGCGCGATTTGATTCTGCCTCCATCAGAACCTCTGCAGCAACGGTGCGGCTGACGAACATCCTACGGACAATTGAGTGAGCCCACACAAATGCGATGTCACCGGCGCATACGATGCATCTAAGCGACAGAGCTCGCGGACATTTAGGAGAACGTCCTCAACCCCGTGTTCTTCGGTTCGCACAAATATTCTGCGGAACACAAAATCGCGGTACTAAACCAGTATTTCCTCGTTAAGCGTTTAATTTACGACGAGAAGTAGTATATTCGCACTCGACTATCCATTCGGAATCCATTTGCAATGGCTAGCGGGAGAAGGCGAGGTTCGATGGAAAGCGCCAGGGGAAACTGGGCCATGATTGGGTCCTATGATTATCGTATATATGCTGTGCGACTCAGCTAAATTCGGAGGCACACACCTTGGAGCAAAAGGGAATGAACTGTGAAAAGTGATTCAAGGTGGCACACTTTGGAAAACTCAAAGAGGCTTACCTTGCCCTTCTCGAGCATCTCCGCTATAGCATCCGTTGACAGACCACGTCGATTGGTGTGTCGTCTACTCTCTCTGATGAAGTTGCGGAACACCGCACCATCATCCTCCCCTTTCGCTGTATTGATTGTCCCAAATCTCTCCGATGATGTCTTCAAGAAATGTCCGAAAGTCGACAAGCTCAAAGTCCGCACCCAAGGGGTCTTGATGAAAGGGCAAAGAGAACGGAAGTAATGGTGGACCGCAATTTGAACGAGGTAACGAGAGAGATGTGCCCCGCTGCTCAATAGGACCTGCTCTCGAGGACAGAACCCGCATATATGAGCCGAAGAATATATATATAAACACACTTACGTCGAGGACTTGCTCCGTAATAAGCCGACCCCTACCGAGCGCCCAATACAGGGCCTGCACGGATCCGTATCGCGAGAGGAAGTAGTGAGCTCGGACGTAAGGGTCTTGCGAAAACGAGTAGAAGCGTTTGCACACGACCACGAACGAGGAGGGGTTGTCGATTTCGTTAAAAATGATTTGTAGGACCTCATCTGCTCTGGTTAGGCGCTAGCGGGCGGTGTGGGGCTACGGCGGCGACTCACCGGCAAGACGGTCCATTTGTAGTCTGTAGTCGCGGTGTGGTGGTCTTCCTTGGTTGTGTACGGTCTGACAGTGGGGAAAGGGACAGTATTAGGGGACAGGGTTGGCTGGCTGGTAAGGGTAACAGACAAGTAAATTATAATCGGGCTTCAGGGACTCCCGCAGGCCTTATGCGAAATGAAATGGTAACAGACGCAAATCTATCCACAACCACAACTGCATAATTCTTTTTGTAAAGGAACGTCTAAAATGTACGTTTGTAATAGCTACGCCAGATTCGCCATGGCAACTTCCAACTTCGTAGCTGCAGCGACGGGTGAAAGGCATTGAAGTTCACTGCTTCCAACCTCTCCAGAAACAATGTGATGGGCAGCTATCGACAAATTAGTTGAACCCTGGCATTCGTCACAAAGCTATCACTTGCCCCTGCACCGAACACGGGCATAGCATCCCGCGGGGCCTTCCCTGCTTCCTCTTTGAACATCTCGCGTGCGGTAATCATGTTGTCATTTGCTATTGTGGCAAATTCAAAGACAGCATCATCGATACCCTTGGCAGCAGGTCCGCTCCGAAACACATTCTCTTGGCTGACGCCGTTCTTGGCCGTGATTTCGGCCGGAATAATCATCCGACCCTTTGAAGCATGGTAAGGTAGTGCTCGGAGAAGTGTCGCGATGCAGTGTGCAGTACCGAGATGCGAAGCTGCGTGCAACAATGTGTCCGAGGATAAACCCAGTAAGGAAAGTAAGAGATAATAGTGCGTCGAAGCAGTGGCCTCAGCATGGGCGGTCAGTGAGTCTATTGTCAATTGAGATGAGCCTTTTAGCTCTTCGGCCTATTCGGGTGAGACAAGTGTGGGTGTTAGCTCGACGTGGGAGTGGTCAGAGATACGGACTCTAGCGTCAACAATTCTCCTCATATGATACGGCTGAAGATGCACACTTTGCAATACGTCATGTAGAGCTAGAGCGATGGGGTGATGCGGAGGTCTGCCCTATGTCGTGTTCACGACCGGTGAAATAGTGTATAAAAGGACGACGCACATCAGCCAACGACTTCACAGCATCCCTCCAAAACTGCATCCTCATTTCTCCGATTATAAAACTGGACACGTTGTCCTGAACCATTGCTAGCTCATCCTGGCAAGGTTCATCAGACACACCGCGCGGGACCCCAGTGTGGACATACGTAGAACGCTTTGATGGCAAAATACCCATCCCGCTTGTCGATAGGATAGAGCTGTGACACAAGATACGCCTCGTAGTCATGCTTCTGAACAAAATCCTTGCAGTATGCATGATACTCGTCAGAGCCAGTTCCACTCGACCGTGTTGAAGTGCTAGCAGCTCGGTAGGTGCTAAGGGCTGGGGGTTTCTTCGCCATAATGAAGCAACCTCGGTTGACCGTCATGCATCTTTGGGACTGTAATAAGCCCCGAAGGTACATGCCAGAGGACTGTCGCGACAGTGCGAAAAAAAAGCCGTGCGGGAGACCAGTTTACCTCGGCCCGAATAACCGCCCCACTTCACTTCCACCCGAACGCGTTCGGCATATCTTTAAGACATGGCCGTTAGACATTCCGGTCTACAGAGAGAAGTTCTATCGCTTTACCGTCGGTATGTAATTCCCGGTCTCGGACTTTCGCCATGGCTTGTAATTTGGTAGCGCGCTACGGATGGTTCGGACAAAGCCACTCCCGTCGAGAGAAAAGTTTCGCCTCTTCGTTCGCTACAACTTCAAGACCCAGGCATCATCGGTGTCTCCCAGGAGTGTGAGCACCATCGAACACCTCGTACGGCGAGGCCAAAGACAACTGGAAACGTATGAAAACCCTGCTGTGAGGGACTGTTGGGTGTCACAGGAGATGCGTGATTGGGAGGCACAAGAGCAAGGTGGAACTCGTCCTTAATCGGACCACACAGTATACTCTGCTATTATCTTGAACGAATGGCCCGCAATACTGTAGCGAGGATTCCCACATACATAATGCACCATTTATAATACTAAGTGGTCGAACGCTGTAAAAGGCTGTCTACCGCAGCCTGAGCGGCCTCTGACACCGGCGGTGAGACCTTTTTCGCCTTGTTGTCTTGGTGGGCTGCGCTATCCCCCCTCTCAGCCTCAGCCTCTTTCTCCTTCACTGCCCGTTCCACCTTTTCCGCGTGGATCTTCATTGCGCCTTCGTATGCGAGTCTCCGTTCATTAATCACATACTTTATTCGCGCCATGCTCTTGCGACACTTGAGAAGAAGAAAGACGTCAGGACCGGGGTCCAAGAGCCAAAAGAAACACAACCGCACAGCGGACGTACCTGGTAATCCCGCTTTAATACATTTCTAAGTACACCAGGTGGCACCGAGGCGCGTCGATAGCCGTCCCTTTGCGTTGCAACGAGGTTACGCTCTCTCAGGAGGACATACCACAAGGTATGAAGATCCCTGAAGCTTTTTCTTCGCAGCTCTGCTGCAGTCCATGCTCGGCCTGAAGAAAAAGGCCCCACGACTAAGCACCGTATGATGGAAGGGGTTTGGTTGTCACTCACCAAAAATGTCCTGAAGTCCGGGTTCATCTTCGAAGGGATCGTGCGTCACTTTCCCATCCTTCTCTCTTTTTCGAAAGAACGCATAGAGGCCGTGGTTTGGGTTAACCGGGATGTTGAGGTGTGGGCGAAGTGCACCAGGTGCACTTGATGTCACGCCTGTTTCCGAGGTGGCTTCTATTGGTGTACTATATCGCCGAACATGTCCTAGTGCACGAAGAGCATTCGGGGCGCGTGTACGAAGGGAGGACAACATCAGACGACGTAGGCAGATGACCGCTCACATATGGTCACGGTCATGCTGTGACGTCTGACCTCCCGGCCCGTGCCGTGCCGAGTCCACTGGCTATAGCCAATCCAGTTGGCAACGCAACGCTTGTAAAAGATAACTCAAATCATCACAAACACGGTTGAGGATTACAGCATTGTACAAAACGCAGATATAAAAGTATTGGGACACATAGATGTTGAATACAGTACATTCACCACAGGAAACCAGTCTACTCGATTGCCACTGTAAGTTAGGGGTATGCTGCAAGACCACAAGGTGCAAAACAAGAGCGAGAGCATGGAGGGGAGACAGGAAAAATGACGAGAGATGACAATAATTGGAAGCACAATCATGAGGAAATGGTATCACATCGGGGAGGGAGAACTGCTGGCACGCCCATCTGGAGTGCGTAAAATGCCTGTTGTTGTGATCTGAACATCATCATGGGATCACCACCTGCAACCACAGAGTCACCCCGGACGAAGCTTCCCGCACCCATCCCTGGGGGCGTGACCGCAGGCGGGGTGTATAACGAGTCCCCCAAACCATCCCCAAATGGTTGGTGATAACCAAATGGTGTTTCCAAGGGACCTGCGAAAGTGGGATATTCGGCATTTGAGTGACCCATCGATTGTTGCGCATTGGCATACATGCAATCAAAAGGAGCACCAATCTGTTCCGTCCATGATAGAGGGGAGATTGCATTCATATCCCCGGCCGACCCGGAACCGATACTGATGGGCACGGAGTTAGGGGACTGCCATGAGGCTATCGCGGCAATAAGGCCTGCACCATTGGGTGATGAACCAGGCGATCGGCGCACTTTTCGAGCCTGGACTAGTTCTTGCATAAGGTTTTGGAGAATGTCGGCGACGTTGGTGGCGGAAGCGAACGATTCTCCAACTTCGCGAAGGTACT
>WNFQ01014070.1_pt1 | contig 11048 bp, 12 predicted proteins | sample 5400171 | NCBI WGS metagenome assembly WNFQ01 (sample SAMN13153356, study PRJNA577476) | soil metagenome | isolation source: 20 cm soil under Madrone tree | place: USA:California | collected 2016-06-14 | reverse complement strand
TGCTCCTCGGCCCTAACCTGCACGTATTTAGTTGTTTATATTTGTATTAGAGTTCATGCTTTCATCCTTACGCACTTGCTTATCCCCCTTCCCTTCCCCTTCCCCACTTTCACCTCCACACCGCACCCCGACGAACACCACTAAAGCCATACTTACTGTTACATGTACATCCCCCTGCGCTTCCCTCCCCCTCCCTTTCTCCCCCTTCATCCTTATCCTTTTCACGCTACGCTCGACCCTTCTGTCGGAAATTGCTGATGATCAACCCTCACGTCTTGCAAAGTCCTCCCTGTCCCTCACTGACGGATTGACGCATGTTATATCACGCTTTTCTTTCATTTTTGTATACGGGCTCCGGGTTCGTTCGTAGGTCCCATTTACCACATTGAACTACGGATAAACTTGTGTTGTTCACCCCTTCACCCTTTAAATCATGAATAAAGCGGGTTTCTATTAATGATGGGTGGATCGAAACCACGGATATTCGTCCATACATGCTCCGAGCGGCTGAACCCACTTGACTCTAGTGTGTAACAATTCCTAGTCCGAAATAGAACTTCACGGTCGACTGTCTCTCCGCCCCCTGCTAGATCAACCTCTGTGCTCCAACAGCGTAACGTGCCCCAACCGAATTCGTACTAGTTATGGTTGACATTACGTTTCGTGGGTCCGACTCGGAGAAACTGGAATGAGCCGGTGGTGGATACGTACTGGCATGCCACCGCTAACTCTACTATTGAATGTTATGATACAGTATTTCCGAGTGACACAACTGACGCCCATGGTAAGTCAGGGTAGGTGATGATCGATGATCGATGATTGGCTATTCGTGTATTCCAACATATAGAGATATAACGAATCAACAAGGAGAAACGTCACGGGTATCTCTATCGACTAGAAATTGGATACGTACCGTACAATACTAAGCGCTACTACGTGTTTCTACTTGGCCCCATGTTCCCGCAGTAATTTCACGACTTCGTCACGTCTTCTCGAACCCACAACCCGCAACGCGGTTATGCCTCTATCGTCCTTCGCCTCTACGTCAGCACCATGCTCAAGCAGCAGACGCGCTACCTCCACCATCCCATCGTACGAGGCCACATGCAACGGGGTCCAACCATGCACTGACTGCGCATTTACATTTGCACCGTACTCCAGCAGTAATCGAAGGACAGAGTCATCCTTTAACTGATAACTTCGTGGTGCCCGATGTAACGGGATCCGCTGGCCCACATCCTCAGCATGGATGTCGGCATCGTACTCGAAAAATTCCAGGACCATCCCGTAATCATCATCCACGGCTGCAAAATGCAATGGAGTCCACTTTACTTGATCCTGGATATCCGGGTTTGCACCGTTACGACGGAGTAAATCGGCCGTCTGGAAGTGTCCCCCTGCCAATGCTGCTATTAGTGGTCTCATATAGTAGCCCCCATTAGCGTTCACATCCTGCGGGTACTTGACAATGAGGTGCTTTACGAGATCGTGGAATCCACAGAGTGCCGCGTAATAAACGGGTGCCACGTAACGAAGGGAAACCACAGGAGTTTTCACGGTAGGTGAGAACCCGTAAAAAATTGAATCGGAGCGCGGCCCGATGTCTATATCGTATATCGTGAGCCACATCATGAAGTGTGGTTTGCCAGGGTCGAAAAGATATTCCATCCCTTTCCGTGAGTGTGACGACACCTCCCCGAATTGCGCATGAGTAGTCCAGTGCTTGGCAGCGTATCCAGACAGCGGATGGTCCTCGGATGTATGCCCTTCAACGTTGTTTTGTATTTGTAGTAAAACGCCGAGGCAAGCTTGCGCCAGGATCGTATGCGCAGGCTCCAAATCGATATGATAACTCGAGACTTCGTTACTTGGAGTAGCGAGGCGAGATGAGGTCAAGAATTCCTTGACGGAAAAGTGCGAAAATTGAACGACCCGCCAACGACCATCTCGAACAATTGTAATCAGACTTGAGCACGCCGACACAAGAGCCAGTTCTTCGTCCTCCCATCGCCAATCCGGTTTCAACAGAGGGACCCCTCCCGCATTGTCGAAGTCAACGGCAAGGACTTCTGCAAGCTCCTCAACACGAAGAGGCCGGATTGCTATGACAAGGCATTGCAATACACGTTGAGCGAGCCGCTTATTCGGCTTCTTGATTTCCTGAAGAATACGCTCATATGTCGTGTCCAACGATTCAGGCAATTCCCTCAGGGTTGGTCGGACACTCGGTGGAAGGCATTGACGTAGGATTTCTAACTGACAGAAAACCCACCGAAACCTGTCCGACAGTTTACATAGGTGTAACGGAAGTAAAATGATCACTTACATTCCGTCAGCTCGTGTCGAGAGTATTTCGATGACAAATTCCTTATCCTCCTTCCTCCACCTCCGCATGTATGGTTCCGAATCCGAGTAAACAACAGACCTAACATAATCGGCAATATCGTGTTTTTGACCGCTTTGATCATGGAGGGACACTCGGCGAGAGGTCAGAGGCTCGAGGACATCTCGTATGTCGAATTCTGGGCGACTGGTGACACATATACGAAGATGTGGAATCTGAAGGTTGACGAGTTCCTTCACAAGTTGAAGAATCCGATTGCGAGGTGATGGAACCTCGGAAGTGTCTGGACATTCATCCAGGGCGTCCAATATTAAGTAGACGGGGCTCTGATCCGGGAGTGTGAGCATATCTTTTAAGCATTGGGTAAGAATGTCATCATTAGGCTGTTGCGCGCCGTCACGATGATCGGAATAAATGTGTGAGAGAATGTCGCAAGAGGGACCCGATTGTGCAGAAAGTTGGGTGAGAAGGGAGGGAACTAGATCGCGCCAATGTTGTTTTCTGATGTCCCGGAAATCGAAATAGAAATAAGCCATCGAGGCTTGACCTGCATCGCACATGATTTTCATATCTTGGATGATTGTGGAGCTGGAAACAAGCGACTCAGCTATTTTGACAAAAACAGCAAAGGCTTTACGAACCAAAATATGCTCTTGCCGGAGCCAGCTGCAATCAAGGATGTCATTAGGTGGCGTCAAGCCGCGGAATGGGACAGGGCGTACGTTTTCCATGAATCCAGAGGAGCGAGTCGGAACCTGTTGACTTCCATTCGTTATATGTGCTGCCTTCGAAAAACCAGGTCGCCGTTCCCTTGTGATGGGCGTTACATGCGATATTGTGGTTGGTCGATGGATCTGGTGGCGAGAGCCATCTACAGAGATCCTGTCGTAACTGATTTCCTGTGAGAATGATTGAGCCTGCATGCCCAGCATGAATGCGGTTTAGAGACCACGAACGTCTAGCGTCTTTTTCACATAGGTGCGTTGTTGGTTAGACAATTCTACGATAATAGATAGAAGACGTATTGCGCACCATCTATGACCGCCGTTACCTTGTCGTCGAGGCCCTGAATTTGGTTACTGACACCCCGAACTTGGTCACTGACACCATGAACTCGGTCACCGACATCCTGAACCTGATCACCGATTTCCTGAACCTGGTCACCGATATCCTGAACTCGGTCACCGACGTCCTGAACTTGGTCACCGACATCCTGAACTTGGTCACCGACGTCCTGAACTTGGTCACCGACATCCTGAACTTGGTCACCGACGTCCTGAACTTGGTCACCAACGTCCTGAACCTGGTCACCGACACCGGCCACTCTACTGTCGACGTCAACCGCGATATCCGCAACTCCCCTCACTCTGCCTGTGTCATCGACAGTATGCGTGGCCTTCAGCACTTGCGCAGCAGCCATTTGAACCTCCTCTTGCGTCAACCTGTCTAATCTCTTCAGTCCATCCGCGATTTCGCTCGTATTATTGGTATTTCCGAATAGTTTCTTTAGATATTTCCCTGAAAATGGTTCCGTCAACGGCAACATATTCGTACAGCAAAGGCTTACTTCTTCGGCCTCGCTTAATTTCATTTGTTGTAATTGAAAGAATATTGAGGACTTCAGCCATTATTCTCGCGACCGTATCCACCATTCTTTGATCTAGTGCCGCTTCGGTGTAAATTTCCAGTCGTTGAAAGAAGACCTCTAGGCGCTCAAAGACCTCGAAAAGTGCGTCTTCGCTTGCACCGACGTTCTTAGCTGCCTGAGAGGTGATTGTATTACGATGGCCGGCGCAAACATATTAGAAAGGATACGCACTGAAAGGAGGACCCCGACCGCAGTAAAGATGGGTTTTGCCGGTGGAAATGCCTGTTAAATACATATGAGATTGCGGATATTAGACCCGACCGGAGGCATACCAGGGTGACACCCCCTTCCAGCGTCTTCGACAACGCATGAAGGACCTTCACAGTTGGATCTAGCCACCTCGTCCACCTTTCATTCCGGCGTTGGGACTGATTGAGGTCCTGGACTTGCTGGTGAAGCATGTCTAGGATGCTGCTGGGCGAGTCGCAGTCTTGAAGCTGGGCCGCGAGTGGGTGCGTGAGAAGATCCTTCTTCGTGCGTTTTTTGTACGTTTCCAAGGCACCATCAAGAATTAGTTGGAAGTTGGAGGATGAGGAAATAGGGTGAGCATGAGACATAAGGGAGGAAGTGCCAGTGGGGAATTGAGGGGAGGATAGCAGGATCGTGGGTGATGGGTTATGTGGAAAGAGAGTCGGAAGGGTGACACGCCTCACGAACGTGTAGGTACAGCATATATATGCCTGATAAGCGCCATCGATAGGCGCGTGAGGCAGGCACTAGCACGTGGCAATGTCAAATATCAAATACTTTCTGGAAAGTCACAGACGCGGGCGCAGACTCCAGCCGGAGTACCAATTCCTTCTTCGCCTTCGCCACCTCCACAGTCTTCACCACATCCACCAGGGGACTTGAGCACAGCGCCGACATCATTCGTGACGGCACCACCGACGATCGTTAGTCGGACTACGGATTCGGGGGGTGCTGGGCGTACACCGGAGATGTGGAACTCGGTGGTGCGGAACATCATGCGCCTCCACATATGCGGAGGTTCATGCCTCAATGATCTGAACTGGAAATGAACTGAATGTGCTTTTTTTTTTAAATTGTTTCTCAGTGCTGTTGTCTAGTCGCAGTTTTTTTTGGCTTTTTATCTCCTTGCAATGTTTGTCACTTCAATTGCTCCTCGGCCCTAACCTGCACGTATTTAGTTGTTTATATTTGTATTAGAGTTCATGCTTTCATCCTTACGCACTTGCTTATCCCCCTTCCCTTCCCCTTCCCCACTTTCACCTCCACACCTAAAGCCATACTTACTGTTACATGTACATCCCCCTGCGCTTCCCTCCCCCTCCCTTTCTCCCCCTTCATCCTTATCCTTTTCACGCTACGTTCGACCCTTCTGTCGGAAATGGCTGATGGTCAACTCTCACGTCTTGCAAAGTCCTCCCTGTCCCTCACTGCCAGTGACAGATTGATGCATGTTATATCACGCCTTTTTTCATTTGTATACGGGCTCCGGGTTCGTTCGTAGGTCCCATTTACCACATTGAACTACGGATAAACTTGTGTTGTTCACCTACTCACCCTTTAAATCATGAATAAAAGCGGGTTTCTATTACTGATGAGTGGTATCGAAATCGCGGATATTTATTCGTCCACGCTCCGAGCGGCTGGGCCCACTAGACTCTAGTGCGTAACGATTCCTACTACTGGTCCGAGATAGATCTTTCGCGGTCGACTGCCCCTCCGCCCCCTACTAGATCAACCTCTGTGCTCCGACAGTGTAACGTACCCTAACTGCATTCGTATTGGTTTACATAACGTTTCGTGGGTCCGAGACCGACTCTGAGAAACCGGAATGGTGGATACGTACTGGCATGCCGCCGCTGCCTCTACAATTGAACGTTGTGGTATTTCCGAGTGACACAACTGACGCCCATAGTAAGTCAGGGTAGAGGGTGAGTGTATTCCAACATACAGTGATACAATGAACGGACAAGGAGAACCGTCACAGTAGTATTTCTATCGACAAGAAATTGGATACAGTACGTACAATACTAAACACTACAAGGTGTTTCTACCTGGCCCCATGTTCTCGCAGTAATTTCACGATTTCCTCATGTCCTTTCTCAGCCGCTTCCTGCAACGCGGTCTTGCCGTAATTGTCCTTCGCCTCTACATCAACACCATGCTCAAGCAGCACACGCACTACCTCCAGCGCCCCATCGTGCGAGGCCATGTGCAACGGGGTCCAGCCATTCTCTGCCCGCGCATTTATATTTGCACCATGCTCCAGCAGTAATCGAAGGACAGAGTCATCTTTGAAATTAAAACCTTGTGATGCCCAATGTAACGGAGTCCACCCGGTCCCATCCTTAGCATTGATGTCGGCATCGTACTCGATTAATTTCTGGACCACCTCAAGATTTTCACGAAAGGCTGCAGAATGCAATGGAGTCTTCTTCCAATGCCGGCCCTGGACATCTGGGATTGCACCGTTATGATAGAGTAAATCGGCTGTCTTAAAGTGTTCCCCTGTCAATGCTGCTACTAGTGGTCTCATATAGCGGCCCCCGTCAGCATTCACATCCTGCGGATATTTGATAATGAGATGTTTTACAAGATCGTGGAATCCACAGAGTGCCGCGTAATAAAGGGGAGCAACAGAAGATTTGAAGGACGGTGTGAGCCCGAAAAAAGCTGAACTGGAGCGCGGCAAGGTGTCTATATCGTATATCGTGAGCCACGCCCTAAAGTGTGGTTTGCCGGGGTCAAAGAGATATTCCATCCCTTTCCGTAAGCGTGACGACACCTCCCCGAACTGCGCATGAGTAGTCCAGTGCTCGGCAGCGTATCCAGCCAGCGGATGGTCCTTGAGTGTATGTCCTTCGACGTTGTTTTGCATTTGTAGTAACACGCCGAGGCAAGCTTGCGCCAGGATCGTATGCGCGGGCTCCAAGTCGATATGATAACTCGAGACTTCGTTACTTGGAGTAGCGAGGCGAGATGAGGTCAAGAATTCCTTGACGGAAAAGTGCGAAAATTGAACGACCCGCCAATAACCATCTTGGACAATTGCAATCAGACTTGAGCACGCCGACACCAGAGCTAGTTCTTCATCCTCCCATCGCCAATCCGGTTTCAATTTCGGGACCCCTTCCACATTGTCGAAGTCAACTGCGAAGACTTCTGCAAGCTCTTCAACACGAAGAGGCCGGATAGCCACGACAAGGCATTGCAATACACGTTGAACGAGCCACTCATTCGGCTTCTTGATTTCATGAAGTATACGCTCATATGTTCCGTCCAACGATTTGGGTAATTCTTTAAGGGTTGGTTCGACACTTTGTGGAAGGCATTGACGTAGCATTTCCAACTGACAATAAGCCAACCGAAACCTGTCCGACAGTTTAAATAGGTGTTACGAAAGTAAAATGATCGCTTACATTCCGTCAGCTCGTGTCGAGAGTGTTTCGATGACAAGCTCCTTATGCTTCTCCGGCCACATCCGCATGTAGTGTTCCGAATTCGAGTAAACAATGGACCTGACATAATTGGCAATATCCTGTTTTTGACCGCTTTGATTATGGAGGGACACTAGACAGGAGGTCAGAGGCTCAAGAAATTCCCGTATGTCGGATTCTGGGCGACTGGTGACACATATACGAAGATTTGGAATCCGAAGGTTGATGAGTTCCTTCACAAGCTGAAGAATCCGATTTCGAGGTGATGGAACTTCGGAAGTATCTGGACATTCATCAAGGGCGTCCATTACTAGGTAAATCGGACGGTCATCTTGGACTTTGAGCATCTCTATCAGGTGACCTTTCAGAGCGTCATCGTCAGGCTGTTGCGTGCCGTAGCCATGTTTATAATAAAGGTTTGAGAGAATGTCGAAAGAGGGACCTGATTGCGCAGAAAGTTGGGTGAGAAGGGAGGGAACTACATCGTGCCAGTGTCGTTTTTTGATGTCCTGGAAGTCGAAATAGAAATAAGCCATCGAGGCTTTACCGGCATCGCACATGGTTTTTATATCTCGGATGATTGTGGAGCTGGAAACGACGAGCGACTCAGCTATCTTTGACAAAAACTGCAAAGGCTCTACAAACCAAAGTATGCTCTTGCCGGAGCCGGCTACAAATAAGATGTCATTAAGTGGCGTTTGGCGGCGGAATGGGACAGGGGCGTACGATTTCCATGAATCCAGAGGAGCGAGTCGGAACCCTTCCATTCCTTATATGTCCTGTCTTCAAAAAACCAGGTTGACGTTCCTTTGTGATGTCGGTTACACGCGACATTGTGATTCGTAGATGGGTCTGGTGGCGAAAGCCATTTATGAATATCCTTTCGTAATTGATTCCCTGTGAGGATGATTGAGCCTGCACGTCCACATGAACGCGGTTTAGAGACCACGAACGTTTTGTCCAATCTACGCCATCGGCTGTTTGTTGGGTGACTGCCCTATCGTCTTTTCGACCTGGGTGCATTATTGGTTAGACAATCCTACGATGATAAATAGAAGATATATTGTGCACCATCCACAAGGTCCTGCACGTTGCTCGCAATTCCCCTAACATTGTTATCGATGGTATGTGTGACCTTCGCAAGTTGCGCAGTAGCCATTCGAACCTCCTCTCGTGTCAGTCTGTCCAGTTTCTTCAGCGAACCCTGAATACCGTTGTTTCCAAAAGGTTTCTTTAGATATTTTTCTGAAAATGGCTATCAGCGGAGACTTATTTATACAACACAGGACTTACTTATTAGGCCTTGCTTGATTTCTTTTGTTGCAATTCCCATAATGTTGAGAACCTCGATCATTATTTTTGTGATAGTCTCCATCATTTCTTGGTTCGGTGCCGCTTCAGTATAGACCTGAAGTCGCTGGAAAAAAAATTCTATTCGCTCAAAGGCCTCAAAAAGAGCATCTTGGTCCGCGCGAACATCCTTAGAAACCTGAGAGGCGTCCGTATTACGACGGACTGCACGGCCATATTAGAAAGGATACACACTGAAAGGAAAACCCCAAATGCAGTAAAGATGTGTTTTGCCGGTGGGAGTGCCTGTCAAATAAGTATGAGATCGTGGATCTCAGACAAGTTCATGACCCGAGGCATACTGAGGTGACGGCTTCTCCGGGCAGTGACTTCGAGAATCCATAAAGGGCTTTCACAGTTGGATCTAGCCACTTCGTCCACCTTTCATCTCGACGTTGAGTTTCATTGAGGTCCTGGAATTGCTGTTGAAGCAGGTCGAGAATGCTGCTAGGCGAGTCGCAGTCTTGAAGCTGGGCCGCGAGTGGGTGCGTGAGAAGATCCTTCATCGTGCGTTTTTTGTATACTTCCAAGGCATAATCAAAAATTAGTTGTAAGTCAGCCTGAGAGGATGTGGAAGTAGGGTGAATGGGAGACATAAGGGAGGAAATGCCAGTGGAAAATTGAGGGGAGGATAGCAGGGATCGTGGGTGATGGGCTATGGGGAAAGAGATCTAGAAGAGCGACACGCCTCATGAACGTGCATGAACCTCCAGGAACAACATATGTCTGATAAGCGCCATCGATAGGCGTTGAGACAGACACATGGCAATGTCAAATGTCAAATATTGTCTGGGAGGACACCAACGACGGGCCAGTTATGAGATGTACAGTACGATAGGGAACAATGGCTCCGGTCAATCTAGAGTAGCAGGAATATGGCACCGTTATTACAGTCCATCATATGCATTACTGTATTTGGCTTTGTTAAACACCGGAAGGCGGCGCAGCGGTGGCCACGGTTCGTGTCTGTTGTCCTTATCGCACTGGTATGCCTTCAGTCATCGTGGTAAAATCTGGGTGCAAGGCGTTTTACCTTGATGTGGCAAGAAAAGTAGTCCCTTCGGAAGTAGCAGCCGCCCGAGCACTTCCCGCGTCGTGAGGACTAGACCAATCGTGACCGACTAAATTACTTTTGTTGAGATCTCTGATGGTGGTAAAGTCGTAGAGTCTAAGATCTGCTGGCTGATTGACCCTGAGGGAACTCAAAAGCGACAGTACTAGTCCTGAGTCTTCTCAGACCCAGGCCAGCCCGAGGAAAAGTGACTCCCGAGTCAAAGTCCTAACACCGTAACACGGTACGACATTTTGTTTTCGTACTTCGTCACGGTGTCTTAAACTGTACCCTTGACCTTTTGGCGTTTCTGCTTTTTGCGCTCTTATTTTGTGAGCGTCTGTTGAATCGTCATGTTGCACAACTTGAAAGTGAGGCACGACGTCCGAGCTTCTGCCTGCTCAGCGAGCACTGTAAAGATCAACGAAGCGACACAGGATAGCCGCTGCCCTTCCGACTTGCCTCGAGGCAGCATCAGTCCCCGCACTGCACGTCTGAGGGTCTCTTATCTCACCCCCTCCATTCCGCACAAAAGAATTCAACAGAAATACACAAAATTCACTGCCTCTGTCGTTAACGTCCCTACCCTCTGCGATACCTCCCTTTCTTTTCTTGCTTACCCTCCTCCCGCTTTGCTTCAGCTAACTGTATACCTACTTTAAACCTTTGAATCATGGCACGATCATCCCCTTCTTCTAACAACTCATACCCTACCGCCGATGTCGATCCACGCAGACAACAAGACGACGACCACAACGACGACGACGAAGATCAACATGAACACAACGTCCCGGTCAACGAATCGGCAGTCCCGACTATGTCGACGTCGAGATCTTACAAGCTGCCGGCGTAGCCCCAGGCCAACAGTCCCCAATGTCCACCTCAAGTGAGGGCAATCCCTCCTGGCTTCCCAAGCGACCTCCACCTCCAGCCCCAGGTTCAACCCTTCACTCGCTCAGCACAACAATGACGTTTGGCTCCGATGGCCCCGTCGACCAACCAGGAGGGGCAGCCAGCGCCAGGGAAAATCGTCAACAACAGAGGCCCGTGTCTTTCTCAGAAGGACGTAAACCGACATCACGTTCCGTACGCATAACTTAGTGAGCATGCATGACTCGAAAGCCGCTTCCGCCACAGGTGCTGGTGGTGGTAGTGGAGCGCGTCAGGATCCAACGACGGGTCGGACGACGACGACGCAGGTAAGCTAATGCTACTCCTCCCCCTACTTCTTCCTTCCCTTCTTCATCTTTC
>WNFQ01009906.1_pt1 | contig 11048 bp, 10 predicted proteins | sample 5400171 | NCBI WGS metagenome assembly WNFQ01 (sample SAMN13153356, study PRJNA577476) | soil metagenome | isolation source: 20 cm soil under Madrone tree | place: USA:California | collected 2016-06-14 | reverse complement strand
GATATAGCACCATGATTAGGACTAGCGCGCCTTTTGTAAAATCGAGCGCTGGAAGCCGACTTCCTTTGCTACTTGTTGCCGTCATCTCGTAACTACCTCGCGTGACAAGCCGTAAGGCATGACTCGCCGGCATAATCACGACTCGGCGTCCGCCTCACCACGGCATTTCAATTCGGATCAAGAAAAAGTCGTTGGATAAGTTCCAGTGTCAGCAGTTGGTGAATTTCAGCGGTGTAATTTCGGTTTCCTTTCACGTGATCACGCACCACCGCTTCGACGCGATCGCGACGCAGGTATGGCCGAGTTAAGGTCCGGGAGTCAAGCAGCATTTGCCGAACATATTCTGACAAGGCGTCTCGATACCAGACACGGAAATGATTGAATTTGTGTCTACCAAGGAAAAGACGCTCCATTTGAAACGAGGAGAGGCGATGATCGATCTTGGCCACCCATTGGGGCATACCATAGTCGTAGGCGTATTCCGCCTTGAACGTAAACTCGAGCAGGCCTTGGGTGATCGAAGTCGCCAGCGCTCCTGAGACACCGGCAAGGCCTCGATCCGTGCGAATCTGCGCAAGAGCTGGGTTCCCCTCGGTGATAAGCCGAACACTTTCGTCGCTATCTTGGAAGATATCACTCTCCGCGGCAGCCGCTCCCGGAGCGCGGTAGGCCGTCCGAACGAGGTTGTTGTCAAGGTACGGAGAACGCAGCGAAAGCTGCGTCTCTTCGAGCGCAAGAAGGCCGTAGTGGTACCAAGGGGCCTGCCGGAAGGCACTAAAGGAAAGGGCATGGCCCCTAACTATCTCGCTATATGTCCTCTTTGCCTGATGAACATGGAAAAGAAACTCTGGGCGAAAAAGGCCCGCGGCCGGCTCCACAGGCTTGAATGCGCGCAATTGACGGAGTATCTCTCCGCCGTAGTTACCCGTCATCCTTACCGGAGCGACGCACGCGGCCCGTTGGTTCAGGTAAAGGTCAGAAGAACTCCTCACACCTGCGCACCCGTCGGTGAGGTACACTGCCCGTTCCGCGTAGTACGGAAAACGTGAGAGAAAGTCCTCCCCCACCGGAATTATTTCGAAGGGTTGGTCGCACGCTCGGGCTACTTTTCGCCCCAGCTTCACGTCCTCGGACTCACGGAACATGCCTCCAAATGAATAGCAAGGAAGAGCTCCGGGGGCCGATTGCTGCCACGCCATGATCATTCGCGTGTCAAGGCCCCCCGTCAGAGACATGCCGATCCGCTGTTTACCATTGAAGTATCGCGGAAGGATTCGCGAAAAGGTCGCTCGAAGTTCCTGGTAATAGGCTTCTGGATCCAGGGGATCCTGGTGCTCCCATTCCTGCGGCTCGAAGTATGTGGTTTTTTTCGGAACGGAACCGTTCTTAAAGATCCACGCCGAAGCTGGCGGCAGAACATGGATGGCTTCGAACAGAGTTCGGTTTTCCAACACGCAACCGCAGGAAATCAACTCCCCCAAGCTACGAGGGTCCGTTCTGCGAAGTTCGGGGCGAACTGCCAGGATCGCCTTGGCCTCCACAGAGAAATAGAAAGTCTCTTTGGACTCGTGATAGTAGATCCGGTGAATTCCGTAGCGGTCGTTAAAGAGCGTCGCCGTGTTCCGCGTCCGATCCATGAGTAATCCGTGGAATCTTCCGTTCAAGCCTGCCGGGAAAGCGGAGTCGTCTTCGTAAAGGTGTACGAGATAGGAGGGCCCATCGGTCTCGATTTCGTGCCCTCGCTTTTTCAGACACTGGACTATATTTGTTTCCGGGAACTCCTCGCCCGAAAAAACAAGGACAACATCTCCTCGCTCGTTTCGAAGCGGTATACCGGCGGAAAAGGAATTCTCACGCGCAGTCCACCCCAGATACACCCCCAAGGATTCATCTATCCAAGTCCCTGTTGCGTAGGAGGGCTCATGGCGAATCGTATCCAACATGTGGAGTAATTCTTGCTCGGCATCTACGCGAGGCGTGTTTGTGATGAGGCCTACGATTCCCGGCATCGCCCCCCCTAAGGAGCTCCCGTGGCGGAGGGCAGCTTGCGATCGTACCAAGCCGCCCTCAACTCGCGAAGTTTCGCAGCCATTGGAGCCGGGAGACGCTCGGCGAGGCGATGGTGTAAGCCGAGCCGGAAGGCGGCTCTGCCCACGAGAGTCAAAGGGACATAGTAGCGAGGTAAATCGATTCGCCGGAACCCATTGCGTTCCTTGAAGTCACTAAGGCTACTCTGCTCCATTTTTCCGTACGCGAATCTGGAGTAGGCAAGATAAGGGATTCCGCGCTCGACGCAAGTTTTCACAGCTTGTGCAACTAGCGCGTTCGCGGGCGCCTTGTCTCTGTGCCGGACCATGCAGACAAAATTCATAAAGCACGCCTGCGTACGTGTTTCATCGTAAACCAACTTCACGAAACCAATCAGACTGTCTTCAAGATATGCCCCAATAAAGATGCTGCTGTCCAGAAAGGTCGCCTCCTCACGGTACACGGTCTCGACATCCTTACCGTGATGACGGTTCTTTCTTCCCTGACGGACTTGGGTCTCGTTGTATACTTCCCACATTCCTCGCGCCAGTTCGTCATTCAAGCAAACCTCACGCAGGGTTACGCCGCTCTTCTCCGCTCGCCTGACCATGTTCCGTGTCTTGTTATTGATCTGCTCTTTCCACCAATCGTCGAACGTAGTTATCCTCAACGCAGCTAGGTTGTCCGACTCCATTGGGTAATCGTATTTCGGCGAAGTTTCTGGCAGTCTCTGCATGAATGTGAAGAGGTCAATACGAGTTCCGCATTTCCTGAGAGCCTCCAGCATGGACTCAGCATCCTCGAGGAAATGGTACAAATCAGCTTCAAGCCGGGCAATTCGGACCAGCCGCCCCTGCACTCGAATCTCTTTTCCGCAGACTTTAATCAATGAATTCATGGACCAAATATCCTCTTCCCGGAGTGAACTCTCCTCACGTATCTCGCTGTGTCACCAGTGGCAATCCGAGAAAGGCAAAAAGTCGCCCGATATGATCAAGAAGTTTGATCAAATATTTAAGAAATATATGCTGCCCGAACAAGACAAGAATGGGCAGGGCTACCGTGTAGCACGGCACTGCAAGCAAGGATCTGGTGGCGTTTGCGACACGACTGCTGGGATGCTTCGAAAAATTGCTTCCCCGGAGCAGGGCCCGCTTCAGCAGGTACCTGCGAGTGCAGCGTGATGGCGGCACCACTTCATAGACAAATCCTTCATTGCACCAAACAAATTTACATCCCCTCTCTATCATTCGCCGGAAGAAATCTACGTCCTCACCTGCATTATTAAACTGAGGCCTGAATGGAGTATTTACACCATCCAGGATCCCTCGCGAAAAGAGCACATTACCGGTGCGAGTTTCTGTATAACTCAGCTTGTACCCCGTGGCGTAAGTGGGGCGGTCGAAAAACTTGCCGTCTTTCAACCATTGAGGGGGTTCAGATTCGAACCACGGCTTTACGGGCCCAAGGACGCCGTCCACACGATGAGATATCAATACTTTGAACAAATTATAGAGCCAGTCGTCTACCGGAAACTCGTCGTCATCTATGAAAGCGACCAAATCACCATCGGCGTGTTGGAGGGCCTTGTTTCGTACCATCGCAATGTTCTGTTGTGGCTCCGCGCAGTAGGTCACGGGCAAACGAACGGAGGAGAATTGCTGCGCAATCTGTTCCGCAGACCTTTCGTGGTCGTTGTCGGCTATTATTACTGAGTAAGTAAACATACCCTCTGTTTGCTGACGATCCAATTGCTGCAAGAGCTGTCTCAAGAGTTCCTGTCTCTTGAAAGTGCAAATGCAAACGGAGATGTGATTGGCTTTCATGGCTTCGAGGGCTCGAGGCTTGCGCAAGTCCTAGGAATTCTTTGCTGGCGCTCTCCTGCGAAGAGATTTCTTCGCATTCCTGGCGATTGAGGTGAGGGCTCGTCTGCCATTCTCCGCCAGAGTCAGTACTGGTGAAGCCAATTCGACATTACGACCAGTCAGAGGATGTCCGAACGCCCTTGGTTGACAGCGGCGCGATCTCAGGCAATCGACGACTCTTTCTTCGGAGATTGTACCCTCCATCTCTAGCATCATCGTCAAGGGAAATGACTGACGTTGTGTGTGGCACCCGTCATACTTTCGATTCCAAGTTTCAATCCCCGAGAGTCGCGGGGCCCAGGCTGAGTCGAACGACTTCCAAACCTCTTTTCGGGATGGGTGCGCAAGCACAGCCACGCCACCTGCCGCTTGAACCTTGTCTAACAGATCCGTCGTTGGCAATGCTTCTCCAAGAAAGGGGACCTGGCCCCAAACAAGAACATGCACGCGGTTCGCTGCGTCACTGTATTCAATGCCGGGCACGAGGAGAATGTGCTCGGAACTTGCCTGCGCACAGGCTTCGCGATACTGAAGCAGACGCTGCGCTGTGAAGCCACGGTCGTGTTCCGTCATCATCAAGACACTACAGCCACGCTGGCGGAACTTCTCGCTCAAAGCCCCAAGGGGCCAGCTCCCGTCGTATGACCAGGTGGAATGCACGTGGCATGTAGCAAGGTATTCCATTGCTCTTAATCTCGAGACTTGAATAGATTGCCGTGAACCGTGTAGTAGAAATCAGCGAGGAACACTTTAGCGTCGTCCCGCCTCCAATTGTAAACTCCATCCGTTCGATGAATCCGCAGCATCTCGCTGAGCGTTTTCCAGAATGAGGGCCACCTGTTCAAGGCGGTGGACTTTGGACCCTTCAGCACAAACAGCATGTGCATGAACTCGCGCCCGGCATTCCGGCAGACGATGTTCGGCCCCGCAGTTGCGCCCAATCCCGCTCTTGAGCTGTCATCAAGAGCCAACTCCACGTGCCACGCTGGATACTCCAAACCCTGGCGACGACTCAGTGCCATACTTCCCCACGGCCTTCCATTCAGCTCAACAAACCAGACGCGTCCTTCCTCGTCGCGAAGCAGCTCGATCATGAACAGGCCCCGCCACCCCGAATTCCTAATAAATTGTTGCCCCTGCGACTTGATATCATCCGCCACCGATTGCGCTGCGCAAGCGCTGGAGCCAGAGCCCTGCGGATTCATCATCCTAACCCTGTGGTGACCGCTCCATGCCCGAACGCCCTCAGGCGCGCCGAGCCCAAACAGTCCTTGGCCAATTCCCGTTATGAAGTTCTGGGCCAATAAAGGAACGTGTTCCTGCCACTGATCGATGGCGCGATCTAGTTCGGCACGATTCCCGCAGACCCATTTTCGGCACGAATACGCGCGCCCCTGATAAATGGGAACACACTCGGCGGGCTTCAAGATTATCGGATAGGATTCGGCTTTGGCGAAAGCTATCAGGTCTTTTGCCGTGCGTACCAACTCTGTCCGGGGAATGTTAAACCCGGCTTCGCGCGCAGCCTCGACCTGTACATCCTTGCGAAGCGCAAGATCGGCGCACGGCCCTCGCGGCCCCGCCGACTTCCATCGACCGCCCGATTCTAGTTTGCTGCATAGCCAGACGGCTTTGTCATCGAGGGGGAATAAGATCAGTTGCCCTTTGCCCTCCTGAGAACTCAAATTTCTTAGCAACAGATCCAGTTCCGAAAGGGACGTCTGAACGTTAGATTCTGGTGCAGAGATTTCATGGCACACGACGTGCCGACTGTAGCGCAAGGCGGAAGCCTGGCCTCTTCGTGCGAAGGCGAATACCTCAAATCCTGCATCCACCAGGCTCCACACTACTTCTGGAGCAGACATAGCTTCCGCAAAACCGATGAGGACTCTAGTTTGTGACATGGGCTAGCCGCGAAAGGGAGCCCTTGAACGAGTCAACCCTCGAATTCGTGGTCACGCCGATCACCGTGCCATCGTCGGCGGTGGCTGTTTGGTTTGGACCTGCTTCAAGTATTCAGCAACAGCCTCCCCGATAACTCGGTATCCATTCTTGCCCGGGTGCATGTCGCCCGCGCTCATCGCGTAGAGTCCCTGGCCCACGGATCGCTTCAAGGCCGGCAAAGGATCAACGGAAGCAATATTGTTGTCGGTCATGAATTTGAATGTCTCAGCTCGCGCTAACCGCTCGCTGACCAGAAGTTTATCGATTGCATCGCTGAGTGGTAACTGAGAGTTATGTTCGAGGTATTCCGAAAACACCATTTCCTTGGTTGGAATGACGGTCACCACGAATTGCACGTGGTTCTGCTGGCAAATCTCATTCATTTGCCTTAGCAATTGAAATGTAATTCGCATTCCTTCGCGGACATTTGGATTGTCCTGATCAAGGCCGAATAGCACAGCCTTCGGCCGGAATGCTTCCAAGATGTGTTTGTCGGGTAGATTAATGGATGTATCGTAACCCGGATAAAGCTCCGCTGCATTCTTGATCTGAATGTCTCCTTTGATGCGTCCGCCGAACCCGACGTGAAATGCCAGCTGATAAATAACGCTGTGGCGAGACAACCATACCCTGATTCTTCTCGTTCCTGTATCCGTGGATGGTCCCTCCCAGATGTTTGCCTCAACTTTCTGGGGAGGGAGGACTCTCAAGTCTTTCCAATAGTCGAGTCCATAGGTCAGCGAGAAAGCGTTTTCGAAATCATCGCCCATATACAAGCCCCAGATAAGTATCTTGGGCTTCAAGCTCAACGCCTTGGTCTTTGAAAGATAGAAATATTGGTTGGGGCCATAGCCTCCTAAACCCATGTTGTATACCTGCCGATTGGTCAAACGACTCACCACATACGGCCAAGAGTCAACCATTCTCGCGGTGTTTCCATATGTATGGGAATCACCGACTGCGACAATATCGCTCGTTTCCGGCACCTTGGGGTTTCGAAATCCCCAGCGGTCGAATGCCGCTAAAGCGCTCTTTGACGGAACAGCCCCCAATATATCGTCGTGCACGACTTCGAGTCTTAGAAAGTCGGCCGGATTTAGGACAAGCCGCGCGGCTCCTTCCGCGAGCAAAAGCGCGACGCCGACAGCAACACCGAATACAGTCAGGTTCAGCAGTATTGTTTTTAGCTTCATAGAAGTTAGGTTTTGTGTCTCTCAAATCGCGCTTAATCGAGCTTGAATTCCTTTCGCCAATCAGCGGTTTCTGACAAAGGCGGCTGATCTTTCTTATCCAAGACGTAATTTCCCATAACCAGATAGTCCATCTCCGTTCTCATGAAACATCGATAGGCATCTTCAGGCGTGCAAACGATCGGCTCTCCGCGCACGTTGAAGCTAGTGTTGACGATCACTCCGTATCCGGTCTGTTCCTTAAACTGATGGATCAGTTCCCAGTAATGAGGATTTGTCTCCTGGCTTACGCTCTGAATCCTCGCGGAATAGTCAATATGGGTGATCGACGGCAGATCCGATCGCAGAAAATAAAGCCGGTCATAGAGCGGTTTGTTGTGGTAATCCACGGGAAGCGGGATCTGCTTGTCCTGCCGAATGGGCGCCACAAGAAGCATGTATGGCGATTCACGGTCGAGTTCGAAATACTTCCCTATATCCTCTTCAAGAACGGAGGGAGCGAATGGCCGAAAGCCCTCCCGATACTTTATCTTTAGGTTCAGTTTTTTTTGCATTTCCGGATTCCGCGCGTCTCCCAAAATGCTGCGGTTGCCGAGGGCGCGCGGACCGAACTCCATGCGGCCCTGAAACCAGCCGACAACATTTCCCTCGCCAAGTTTTCTAGCAACATCGGTTGCCAGGCACTGAAATTCGTCATAGTGCCTGGCCTTGGCATCATATCTCTGCAACACACGCTGAATTTCCACATCGGAGAATTCAGGACCCAAATACGAACCCCTCGTCGCATCTCGCCGGCCATTTAGCTGACGTTCGTTTCCGAAGGCAATGTGCCACACAGCGTACGCAGCTCCAACGGCGCCGCCCGCATCTCCAGCAGCGGGCTGGATCCACAGGTCATCAAAAATCCCTGTCCGCAACAACTTGCCATTCGCAACGCAATTCAGCGCGACGCCGCCTGCCAGTACCAGATACTTGCATGCGGTCAATTCCCTCGCAGTGGCGGCGATCCGAAGAACACACTCTTCAGTGACCTGTTGAATCGCCAGCGCCATGTCCATGTATGCCTGGGAAATCTCCGATTCCGGCTTCCGACGGGGCACACCAAAGAGCTTCTCCCACTTGGCCTCGTTCGCCATCTTCAGTCCGGTTGCGTAATCGAAATAAGCCATATTCAGCACAACCGAACCGTCTTTTCGAATGTCCACCAGCTCCGTCTGGATTTTCTCTTTGAACTCCGAAGTCCGTTGTGCGTTGGGGTTTCCATACGGAGCCAAACCCATCAGTTTGTACTCGCCGCTGTTAACAGTGAATCCCGTATAGAAAGTAAAGGCAGAGTAAAGCAATCCGATGGAGTGTGGGAAGTGAAGCTCCTCAAGTATTTCTATGTCTTTTCCACGACCGCGTCCGATGGTGGTTGTGGCCCATTCCCCCACGCCATCTATAGTTACGATGGCCGCCTCCTCGAAGGGCGAGGGATAAAAAGCGCTGGCAGCGTGCGACAGGTGATGCTCCGGGAAGTAAGTCGGAATCTCAGCGTCGCCCAATTCTCCAAGCTGTTTCCTCAACATCCGCCGCATGAAAAGCTTTTCCTTGATCCAAGCCAGCATCGCCGAGACAAAGCTGACAAATCCGCTCGGAGCGAACGCGTGGTAGGTTTCGAGCAAGCGTTCGAACTTCAGGAACGGCTTCTCATAAAACGCCACAGCAGCGAGATCTTTGTAACTCACGCCTGCCTCCTGCAGAACATACCGGCAGGCATGAATGGGAAACGAAGAGTCATGCTTCTTCCGCGTGAAGCGTTCTTCCTGCGCGGCGGCCACGATTTTTCCGTCGACAAGGATCGCTGCGGCACTATCGTGGTAGAAAGCAGAAATGCCCAAAATCGCTTTTTTCATCCCAGTTCCTTGTGTATCTCGGTCTATCTAGACGTGCCTAGAACAATGAATAGATGAACGGCGCGATAGCGGAACCGGCGGCAAACGCCATGATGGCGCCAAAACTCAACAGAATCACAATCATTGGCAATAGCCAGAACTTTTTCCTCTGTTTCAGAAAACCCCACAAGTCTTTCAAAAATTCCATGTTCGTTTACTCCCTTCAGTATGGTTTTTCAATATCACGGGCCACAAAAAGATGGTTCCTGACAATCATCACCGATTCCTCACTAGCCTTGAAGGCCCGCAGTTTCAGTGAGTCTTTCCCAAAGAAGCGGCGAAGAGCCCCGATCGGTGTGACCAAGCCAAAAAATAGAATCGAAAGCAAGACTTTCGACATGACCGTGCCAAGTATCCTCGAAAAACCCAGCCAAACCACCGCCACAGGCGCATAGATACGCGGCACAACCATGTTCACAACGTGGAATATCATTGCTGCATACAGCCATCCGTTACGCCTTGTCCTCAGAAAAATGAGTAGCGCCAGAAGTACCATCGCCATGCCAGTGTCTTGGCTCTGATCCTTTGTCATCGCTTTTGAGCTTGCCATCAGTTCTCCACCTCATGCGCGAATTGCTTTCCGTTGAGTGGCATTAAGAAACTTCGAGCAATCGGTACTTCATTTGCCCACTGAACCACGCCGTCTCCGGTAAGAAACTCGTACTCGTCGGAGTTCACGGGATGAGTTTCGATTTCTACTGCCTTTGTTTGGGCCAGCGTCCTGATCCTCGCAAGGCGCCCATGAGGTTCGAGCGGGGATAGCGGAAACAGATAATCCACAATCCGATGGCGGTTTGCCAATTTGCTGTCGATGGCCCTGCGATAGAGCCGATTCAGCAAGCTTTTTTCTCCGGGGAGAAAAGAAAAATTTCTTCTCACCAGGGTCCCCTTCGGCAACAATCCCTTAAGCAACACGTTTGCGGACAGATGCAAGTGGTGGTGACCGTCGATGCGTTCTGGCAATTCTCCGAAAACCCTCGCAAATTCCTCGAATTGGGCCTTTACAACATATTCGAAGGCTTTGGCCAGCCACGGATTGAAGATCACTCGCGCCAGTGGGTGGCGCGTCAGATACACAACCAGCTTGCGCTGTTGCTCCCTTATGTTCGCTGGACAAGTGGGGGACGAAAACGGCAAGCTCAAATTCAAGTGCAAGCCGGCATCAACTTTGTGTTCGCTGGCAAGATTGGCGGCACGCTCAGAATCCGCCATGAACACCATAGCGCTGACGGAGGAAACGCTGCGGTGAAGCAAGCACTCGAGCATGCGATCCGTGGTTTGAACGTCCCGTCCCCAATCGTCCGCATTTACGATCAGCACGCCATTCTCCGAAAAGTTCCCGTTCCCAGTTTGCGCCGAATTTACGGAGGCTGTATCCGTAAGGCCGCTACGGCTCTTTTGGGCTGTCTTCATTTCGTAATTCGAGGTGCTTTCGGTCTGCATGGCAGGCAATCCACGCGCAACTCAGCTATGAGCCGGCCGGGAGCTCGGATTGTGGCTGCTTGCCGCCCAACAGGAATTTCTTCAGTCTCTTCATTTGTTCACGTCTTCGAAAAGCAACGAGTTCATCCGACACGGGTCTTTGAGCGTGTTTGATGCTTGCTGTCACATAACCGACCAGCAGCGTCAGCCCACCGATGACGTACGGCCTTTTCGACATCTGATACACGGTCCGAAATATTTCCCATAGCGGATGCCCACCGAGCGCATAGTCAAGCGCTCCCACCCGGAACTTCGCCGACAAGGCGCCACGTTCGGCAGTTCCGATCTTTCGGTGGTGCAGGCAAATCTTTTCAGTAAAGGTCCTTGTCTTCCATCCCTTCATTCTCGCCGTGATCACCGCAATGTGATCAATGCCGCCAGACTTCACCGGAACGTAACCACCAATGTCTTCGAAACACCTGCGGCGAAATAATTGGCAGGCGCCCGATACGTGCTCAATGCTGACAAAACGATAGTCATACATGGAGCTGTCCTTGAACGGGGCGCCCACCAGTCCCAAATCGGGCTCTTTTGTCAGTTTGCCGAGTAGGAACGAAAAGAGTTCCGCGTCGAAGGAAAGGTCCGCATCCAAACTACCGACGACA
>WNFQ01003777.1_pt1 | contig 11050 bp, 14 predicted proteins | sample 5400171 | NCBI WGS metagenome assembly WNFQ01 (sample SAMN13153356, study PRJNA577476) | soil metagenome | isolation source: 20 cm soil under Madrone tree | place: USA:California | collected 2016-06-14 | reverse complement strand
CCTTCGGCGGGGCGATAGCTGTATTTCTCTTCCGGCATGGCTTCGGCGGCGGAACGTACTTCGTATTCCTGGAATTGCAGGTCGCGCAGAAAGGCGGACGCGACGGTTTCTTTCTTGCTCATCTCGGCGGCGCTGGGCTCATGCTGCAGAGGAGCGCCTTGGACGCTTTTATCCTCAAGCGGTTTCGTCACGTCGGGCCGCTGTGACAGTGGCGGCGCAGCTTGTTGCGAGGACTGCGCTGCCGCCGATTTCCGCGCGATGGAGGTGGCCCCGAGCAAGACCGCGGCCAGCACGAGTGGAGAGAAATACAAAGCGAGCAGACGAGACGGATACATCGAGCCCTCCTTCGTGTGAAGTCTATCACTGGACGAGGACACCGTGACACACACACGTCCTGCATGCTGTGAGCTTGCTCGGCGGGTTGGGCGATTCCGCGCTTGGGGCCGCGCCCTTACTGTGCGGTTCCGATCACGGGCGCGCGGCGGCACCGCTGGCGGCGGCCACGACGGGCTTATAGCCGCAGGTCGCGGCTTTGCGCATCGCTTCCAATCCCTCGGCGTTGGACATCAGCGCCGTGGTCTGGCAGTTGCGCAGGGAACCGCCGGCGGCGAACGCCAGGGCGATCGCGGCGGCGGAAACGTTGTCCGGCATCTCGGTGATGAGCACAGCGTCATACTGCCCGAAAGCGAAGTAGGAGTTCTGTACCTTTCCACCGAGCTTCTCAATAGGCGCCCGAACCGCGTCAAAGCGATCTTGCGGATTGGCAATGAGCCGCGCAAGTGCTTCCGGCGTGTAACTTACTTGATGAAGAAAAAACGGCATGGTAGGCCTCCTTGTTTGAAGCGACCGCAAAGCGGTAGACACGGGGAATAAATACCGAGGGATAGACGGAACTATGCTCTTGGAAACATTGGGTGTCAAGAGTTCTGGCGAGCTGCTCTAATTACGGCTTGCGCCAATTTGTTCCTTTTGCGACTGCAGACTTGAGAGGAGTCTTTGAGGATAAGTTCTTTGGCTGCAAGGAACAACATGGATGACCGCGAGTGCACCCTCGCGGCAAGGACAATCGCAATCTTTTCGCCTCATTATCGTTTGCCTTGTCCAGGGCGGGGCAGGCCCCGCCCTTCCATCAACCGGTGAACACGCCCCATTTTGTGACAGGCATGCCGCTCGGTGAACAAATCGCGCGGCAGGTGACCGCTACAGATCAGACTTCGCGCGCCATTCATTATCAGCGCCTCGAAGCCGAAGCAAAGAGAGCCTTCCGCCCCGCGAAACTGCCCAGGCGGTCAAGGTAGTAAATTCGCGGCAGAAAGCGCGTTTTGCCGCCCAGACGGAACGACGGAGGTGTTACGGTAAGAGCAGGAGGGACGATCAGGTGGAGAAGCCGCTTTGGGAGCAGCAAAGTTTCCCGGAAAAACTCTTCCGGCTCAGCGGGCTGATATGCATCGTCGGCTGGGGGCTCTCCATGATCTACTTCGCGAGCCACGTCGGCCCGTTGGAAGAGCCACCCGTCCGTACGCGCGACCTGGCCTCGTATTTCTTCTCCGCCATCTGGATATTCGTTTTCTTTTACGCGCAGTATCGCGTGGTGCCGCGCTTTATCCATCGCGATCTCGATCGTCGCGTCGGATTGTGGCACGCCTTCGGCAGCCTAGCGCTTTTGATTGTGGGCGCGTTGCACGTCGTCTTGCCGCAAACGAAATCGGATGTTCCGAGCAGTTTACTCTTCTGGATCACGCTGCTCGGCGAAGGCGTGTTCATCGGCAATGTAATTTGGTCGTACGTGCATGCGGAACAGGCTGTGCCGTTCCTGCCGGTTGTGCCGGACGCGAAGGCAACTCCGGTGCACGTACCGGACGACAGCGCCAAAAACATGGGCTGGCCTAAATCTCCGGTAAAATTATTTGGAATCGGCGCGGCCGTTTTTGCCGCCGGCGGGATCACTTCGCTCATCCTGGATATGCCGTCGTTCAAGCTTCCGGTGCCGTGGTCCGGAGAGTTACATTTCGTTCCATTTGGTTTCTTGTGGCTGACCGCGGCCGCGCCGTTCGCTATTTTTGCGATGCTGTATAAGTTTCTGATGGATGCGTACGATCTGGTCTTCAAAGAATCGATGAACCGCATCCATTTCGTTGTGACCATCATCACGGTTCTCGACCTGGTGCGCGTGTTCCTGGCCTGGGAACAGTGGATGGGCACGAAGTTTGCGACGTTCTTCTACGGCTCTGAATTCCAGTGGCTGGTTGTACTTTTTGGCCTTAGCGCCGTCGTATTCGCGATCAACGCTTTCCGCAGCTATCGCCGCACCGCCGTCCGGACGTAATATCCTTGCTTCGTCGCCGGGCCGGCTTCAGGCGGCGAATAATAGAGTAATTTCTTGTAGTGGCACAGCATGCTGCGCCACTACAACTTCGAGAGTTGGCCGTCACTGCTGGTCGCCTTCGCCGTCTACTCTTATACGAACTCATATTAGAAAAATGGAAACAGCTCTGGCGGTCGAATTACCTTTGGCTGTTGGAAGAAGAAGTGGCGCGTCTGCGGGCAGAGAACCGCGCGCTGATGAATTCGCTGCTTGGCACCGCGGGATTTCCTCCCGTGGAGTTTCCCGAGGCGTCGAAGCCGCAGCCGTTGCCGCGGCTACGCAAACGCTCCTGGCACCAGCTCAGGCCTGGCGCGAGAATGAAGCAGATCGCGCCGGCGCGGATAATGTCGAAGAGCTCCGAGCAGCCAGGCAGCAGGGGCTGGGGCCGCATAGTTAGTGCGCGATATCGAGTGTGGCGATCAATTGATGGTCAGCCTCAGCTCGTTCGAGCTTGCTTCGATGAGGCTGCTGTTTTTCAGTGCCGATGCATATTGACTGTTCTTCGGCAGTTCGTAGTGGCCGGATGCGAATGCAAAATTCAGGCTCAAGGTGTAAATGCCATGCCTGCGAAAATTCAGGGAAAACCACGGATCGGCGAGATTCTTCAGCTCGTATCTTTCGCCCGGTTGCAGCACAACCAGATCGGCGTCGCGAATTTGTCTTGGAGCCTGGGTCGCGAGCAACGGTGCCGGAAGGTCCGGCACCATCCGCATCACTCCGTGCACGTCGCATTCGATGGCGTAATTCGGTTGCCGGTCCAGCCAGCGGCCTTTGGAATCAACTGCTTGCCATTCCAGCCGTCTTTCCCCGTACCAATCGTTTCGAGGCGGCACGAACACCACCAGGCCATTCGAGCGATTGATCAACACAGCGGTAAAACGCGGGCGCCAGTCTCTTCGAGGCAAGGGCACCGTTTCGGGACCGGCGATTATCAGTTCAATCGGTGGTGCCTGATCGGGGATCTCCAGTTTCCCCGATAGGCTCTGTTGTCTGCGAGCGTTTGTGCTGTCTGGAACGGTTGCGCCGAGAATCATAAGCCCCGCGGCGAAGCCGCCGAGCAGAATACCTCGCATGTGGAATCGCAATGAGTTCATGACCTTTCGGCTACCCTTTCGCGGTCAGCAGTAGAACGAATCGACTCAGGTATTTTCCTGACCAGGACGAGCTAATGAGCTTCGCAAGCGATGACATGGTTAGAACGATAGAGCCTGGTTTTCTTGCACCAGCCGACGGGAATTATTCGGCTGGCGTAACGCCGGCATCCCTGCCGGCGGGTTTTGCCGCCGCTGCCGAGAATGCAAGTAGCCCGCGGAATGCTGGCGCCACGGGTGCGGCGGAATCGCCAGTCCTTGGCCCCAACAACGAGCGGCTCGAAGATGTGAAGCCCGAACTGGTGCACGCCCTGGGCGAACTTGTTCGGCAATACCGCCAGGAAGGCATCGTCGCGCGGCGGCACGAAATCGGACGGATTCGGCAAACGCATCGCCCGCCTCGGCTGGCTCCGCGACGACGCCTGGACCCCTTACTGCAAGCGCCTCACCAGTTGAAAAAGTTCAATGCGTGAACGCAGCCTCCAAGACGTTAACTTTCAACTTTTAACTTTCAACTTTCGACTTTCAACTCTTCTAGATTCGAGGTGATCCCATGGGACGCGGCGCACAAGCACAAACACGGCAGCTTACCGATCAAGAGCGCGCCAATATCGACGCGCTCAACCAGCAGTTTCTCGGCCAGCAGCAACAGATCGGAAACACGCTGCTGCCTCAATACCAAAGCATCCTTAACAATCCCGGCCTGAGCCCGGCGCACAAGGCCGCGGTGACCGGACAATCGCAGGGCGCGCTCGCCAGCGCCTTCGATTCGCTTCAGCAATCCGCGCAGAACCGCCTGGGGCGCACGCGCAAGTCCGTCGGATTCAGCGAGCTCACCGACGAACTCGCGCGCCAGAAGGGAATTGCGCAGGCCGGCCAGGCCCAGAAGAATCAGCTCGCCTTCACCAACACTGTCTTTCAACGTCAGATGGCCGCGCTGCAAGGGCTCTCCGGCCTCTTCGGCGTGGACGCAAATCTCCTCGGCCGCACGCTCGGCATCCCCGCGGAACTGCTGAACCTGCGCTCGAATGCCTCGCGCGGCAACGGCGGCGGATTCTTCTCCGCGCTCGGCTCCGGCCTCGGCTCTACGCTCGGCGCTCTGCCCGGCGCGTTTTTCTAACCTTGGAGTGCGGGAGCTTGCTCCCGCTTTTCTTCCAGCCGAGACTTAACCATGTTCCGCGGTTCACGCGCGTGAAGAAAAACCGGCTTACTCGCAGCCATTCACCACGATCGCAGGAAAAGCGGCGGCAAGCCGCCGCACTCCAAAGGAATTCCATGCCTCCTTCACTGGTATGGCGTATTGACACCCATCATTTCCACCGGCGTGCAATTTGTCTTGTTCCTCCGCTGGCTGCATCGCCGCATGCGCAACGACGAAATCACCCGCGCCTTCGTGCGCGATATCGCCACGAATCATCTGCCGCACATCTACAACGCGCTGCAAAAAATCGCCGCTCAGCAGGGAATTGAACTCGACGAAACGCCCCTCGTTCGATTTGTGGACCTGAACGGCCACCGCCGACCATAGGCAATCGGCCCATCTTTAGGTTATGTCAGGATGACTACCTTCTAGCACAGGAATCAGGTCGGTTCTTGGGGTTTTTGGATCTACGTCTCGAATACGAATCGTCAAGGTATAAGAATCGAATCGTTTCAGCCGCACGAAGGAACAGTTCCAGTGGTAGTAGGCTGCATCGCCGCCGTCGGGCGTCGTCCAGATCCAATAATTGGGATTGTTGTCTGAACGCTTACCCGGTTCTAACTTCGGAATTCCTCCTGCATCGCATATGACACGGCCTCTTTGATCAACCAGGACTGCCTGGAGGGTGGTCCAAAGTTGCGTTAGTTCGGCCTCATCTTCGCCAGTTTTTCCTTTGACGTGCAGCTGAAGGGTCATTTCGTCATTGGGTGCCCCTCGGAAATGAAAGACGTATTCGCCCGGTCGATAGAAGGGAATTGGTCGAAATCGGATCCAGTAACCGATGATGGGTATCCCTAACATCCTTCCATCTCCGAGGAATGTCAGCGGCGGATATGCCCACAGGACGGCCAAGAGAACGGCAACGATCCACAGGATCCTCTTGGAAGACTTTTTCATGGAGATCGAGAGTTACTTTACTACAAAAATCTCCTGTGAATCCGCCTTCTCAACTTCTCGTGCTGGCGCGCAAAACTGCCACCGTCCATTCGCTCGATCCGAGTCTGGTCTGCGCCGTCGTCGAGCAGGAGTCCGCGTGGAATCCCTGGGCCATACGCTACGAGCCGGCGTTCTTCAGCAAATTCGTCGCGTCCTTATATACCAACAACAAGATCGCCGCGACAGAAGCCTACGCCCGAGGCTTCTCCTGGGGCTTGATGCAGGTGATGGGGCAAGTCGGCCGCGAAACAGGCTTTGATGCGCTGTTTCTCTCGGCCTTGTGCGACTCGGAGCAAGGTCTCGCCGTCGGCTGCAAAGTTCTGCGCAAGAAATTCGACGCCATGGCCGGCGATACCACGCGCGCGCTCTTCGCCTGGAAGGGGGGAGCGAACACGGCCTGCGCCGCGCAAGTCCTCGCCCGCCGCGCGCACTACTTGTAGCTCCGCGGTTTACGATCTCTTTGTAGGTGCGCCCCGACCCGGTCGGACGCACCCACAAGCAAGATCACCTTGGATCCACCCATGCCCGCACGATATTGGATTCGTGTCGCTGAAATAGCTGCTGCGTTTCTGCTCGCCATCGCGGTCTATTTCTCCTGGCGAGCGGACCGCCGCGATCGTTCGCAGCTCGCCTCCGAACTAGCCGCCACAAAACAGCTCCTCGCCGCGGCCGACGCGCGGCAACACGACCGCGACATTCAGCTCGCGCATACTCTTGCTGCCCTCGCAGCCGAGAAGAGCACCATCGTGACACCAGCGCAAATCGTGCGCGAACTCCCGAGCCAGATTCCCCTGCCGTCCCCCATCGTTCTGCAATCCGCACCGCCATCGCCAAACTCGCCGCCGCCACAAACCAAAACCGTCATTCCCGCCGAAGATCTGAAGCCTCTCTACGACTTCACCATCGACTGCAAAGCCTGCCAAGCCAAGCTCGCTGCCGCCCAAGGCGACCTCACCGACGAACGCCAGAAAACCACCTCGCTCGCACGCGAACGCGACGACGCTTTGCGCATCGCTCGCGGCGGCAGCATCTTGCGCCGCATCGGCCGCGCCGCCAAATGGTTCCTCATCGGCGCCGCAGCCGGCGCCGTTGCCGCCAAAATTGCTCACTAGAAGGTGCCTTTGCAAATCCAGCGGTTTCTTAGGGTATAATCCGCGCACTCCATCGTTTCAAAGCTGCACCTCAGGCAATGCCGCAAAACGGAGTCCCGCCCAGTCCCGAAGGGTCGCCCCTTCCTGAAAAGAAACTGGTTTCTTGGAAAGAGATAGCCAACCATCTCGGCCGGGAAGTTCGCACCGTGCAGCGTTGGGAGAAAACCGAAGGGCTACCTGTCCATCGCCACGAGCACCAGAAAAAATCCACTGTCTACGCTTACCCAAGCGAGCTGGATGAGTGGATCAGAAAGCGCCAGCCCGTGGACGACCCGGAAGCCGACGCCGCCTTCGCCCGCGAACAGGAACTGAGTGGCACAGATTCCCCCATTGACAGCGTCGATCCGCCGGACGTGCTCCTGGCTCCCGTCGACCCGAGCCGGATTGATCCCACTCCAGACCCCGTCAAGCCGCCGCCTCTCCCTCGCGTGTGGAGGCGCGCAGTCGTTGCCGTCACGGCTCTCGCGATTCTCTCTGCCGCGTCTTTCGCCATCTACCACTGGACGCAACCCGAGAATTCAGTGGACGAAAAAGTCCGCATCGTCGTGCTTCCTTTCAACTACACCAGCGGTGATTCCAAGCCGGACTACATCACCGTCGGCTTGGCGGACGTCATCCGCACGAAACTCGGCCAGCTCGATCCGCCGCACCTGGGAGTAATTGCCGCCACCTCATCCAAAATTGTAGCCAACCAAGCCATCCCGGAGATCGGCCGCCTGCTCAACGTCAAATACGTGCTCGAGGGCAACGTGCAACGTGCCGGCGACAAGGTGATTATTGACGTGCAGTTGATTCAGGTCAGCGATCAGACTCACCTATGGTCCGAATCTTTCCCTCGCGAACTCTCCGATGTCCTGCAAGTGGAATCGGATGTCTCCGCGGCGATTGCCAGGCAGATTCTTGTCACGCTTCCCGCGCCGTCAGTTCCGCCGCCGACCTCCACGCGGCCCGCAACCGTTCACGCCGCTACACAGGAAATCGCAAGCTCCCGGCACGCCTACCTCCAAGGGAAATTTGCTTGGGGCAGCCGCGGAGACTTGCGCAGCAGCATCACGTTTTTTCAGCAGGCCATTGACGATGATCCAAAGTTCGCGGAGGCTTACGCCGGTCTTGCTGCGGCGACCGCCATTCTTGGTCAGGTGCCTAATGACGGCATGCCTCCTAGCGAAGCCAAGCCAAGAGCCAAGGAGGCCGCCCGGCAGGCCTTGCAGATCAATCCCAAGCTTGCCGAAGCCCACGCGGTCCTCGGCAACGTGGCGATGAGTTACGACTGGGACCTTGCCACCGCCGAGAAGAACCTTCGCCGCGCCATTGAACTGGCCCCCAATGAGCCCACTCCACACGCGTGGTATTGCCATCTTCTCATCGTGGAAGGACAAAACTCCGAGGCACTCGCCGAGGCCCGCCGCGCACTGGATCTTGATCCCGTCAATCCGCTCTTTCACGACGTTGTGGCTGAGACGTACTACTTCGGCCGCACGTATGACGCGGCAATTGACGAAGCGCAAGAAGTTGTCAAGCTGCATCCAGGCGATTTGTCCGCGCTGTTCTGGCTCGGCTCCGCGTACACCCAAAAAAAGATGTACGCGCAAGCCGTCGAAACTTTCCAGAGGGCGCGGCAACTCACCAGCGACGCTCCTGTGATGCTCATGGCCTACGGTTATGCCCAGGGCCTGGCGGGGAATGCGGCCGAAGCTCGCGGCGCGCTCCAGAAATTGCAGCAATTGCGCACCGCCCTGTTTGTTCCCAGCTTGTACCCTGCGGCTATCCATGTCGCACTGGGAGAAACCGATGAAGCCTTCCGCCTGCTCGAGCTCGCGTACCAGGAAAGAGTCGACCGCCTCGTCTACTTGAACGTCGATCCCATGGCCGACCCCATCCGCTCCGACCCTCGCTTCGCCCAGCTCATGGCCAAGATCGGCTTCCATTAGAACCGTTTAGTGAGGCGTGCAGTCGCTTGCCGGAGGCGACGCCTGGCCCACGGTAGTATTCAACGAGGGCGAACGCTCGAAGTCGAACATGTCCTCAAGTGTGTTGGCATGCTGGTCGCGGCTTGTTAGATGCAGCCGCTCTTCCGGATCATCCAAGCTCAAGAACCGCTTCTCGATAAACGCCAGCAGCGAAGTGTGATCCCCCACTGCGTGGGACACATAGTGCGCCTTCGCGAATGGCGAAACAGTCATCAACGGAACACGGAATCCCAACTGGTCAAAGCTGGCGCACTCCTCGGGATATTCTCCCGTCGGGTTCGCTGCCAGAGCCGGGCACAGCGTCTCGGCATCCTTTACGCTCGTGTCTATGATGCTGAATGGATTCTGTGCGCATTGCGCCCCTCCGCCCGGCTGCAGGCTAAGAGGAAGATCGGATAGATCGGTGCATTGTCCGGGTGAAATTCCATCTGGCGTCCTTGCCCCTACTTGGCGCGCTTTCGGCGGCGCTACATGGTCGTAGTACCCGCCGTGCTCTTCATACGTTATGAAGATCACCGTGTCCAGCCAGAACGGTCCATTCCGCACCGTGTTCACCACCTGCGACACGAACGCCTGTCCTCTCTATATGTCCGTGGGAGGATGCCCATCATTTTCGTTTTGCGTTCCGAACAATCCGAAATTGGGATCGACGAACGCCACCTGCGGCAGCGGGCCTACGCCTGCCGCTCCGCCAGCCTGCGCCAAAAACACGAAAAGGGGCAAAAAGTGCGGGTCCACGCCTGTCGGCCCGAACAGCCGGAAGCTCGCTCCTTGCGGAGCATCCTGAAAATAGTCGGCCCATGAGATTCCATTTTTATCCAGCAAATCGAAAATCGTTCCGCTGATCGGCTTATATCTCCTGGCGGAGGAAACTCATCGTTTGTGCTCAAATGCCCAAATGAAGTCGCCGCCATGAAATAAGCGCGATTTGTAAACGTTGGCCCAAGCATCGGGGAGAAATAGCGGTCGTTCACCGCGAAATTTGCGGCCAGGTTATAGTAGAACGGAATCTCGTCTTGGTTATAAAAGCTCATTGTCTGATCGTCGGTCGCGTTCTCGACACCCTTGTCCAACTGCTCCGTGGCGTCGTTCACTCTTACGAATCCATCGATCAGCGTTTCCCCAAGAGTGCCGTTCGGATTTAAGAAATTGGCCTCTTGGTGCGTACCCAACCAGGAATGATCGAGATCGGGCGCCACGCATCGTCGGGAATCATGGAACGCAAACACCGTAGTGCCGTTGTCATCTAGGTTGGAGTTGAAACACGTCAAATTGCCGGCCGCGTCTACCTTGCAAGACAATCCATCCACGCAGTTGTGGTCTTCCTTGCGGCATCCGCCGGATGTCGTGTGATACGGGCTCCCCGGTGCATAGGCCAGGGCCCCGAAATAATTGTCGAACGAGTGGTTCTCCTGCATCACGATAATCACGTGCTTGACTTTTTGTATGTCACCGTTAGCCAGCGCATGCCTTGGCAGGCACATCGTTAGCACGGCAGGCAGCAACAACGCCGCTGCTGAAATTTGGAGCAGTCTCACAATCCCCCTAATTCTCGACGCTTTCATTTTCACTTCCGCCGCTTCATCAGTGACCTTAATGTTTGAGTGCATTGCAAGTACCTCCGGCGGGCAGAATCCGCCGAACAAAAAGACATTACAAGCGACAAGGAACGCCAAAGCCGAACCTGCCGCCGATGTCGTCAGTTGTCGTGGGAAACGCCAGCCACAAGCCTTCGCAAATGAGACGCGGTCGAGGCCGCGGCAGGGGAGTAGCGCCTTTTTTCAAAAATGCCAGAGTCCAACTCGCCACGGTAGGAGCGGGTTCATGCAGTTCACGACACGACCATCCCCTCAAAAACCGCGGGTCCTGTTTGCACGTGAGTTTTGAAATAGAAATCCAAGCTATAACGAGGATCCGCGATCAAAGAAGAACGAACAGCCCGCGTAGCATCCGCCGATTCAACAACTTGGTACTTCCGGCTGGCGCACCCCGCGCGCCAGCCGGGAGTACACCCCCAAGAGGGCCCGGACGCAGTTAGGTCTCTTCGGCAGATTTCCACAGAAAAGTCGCAGGAAGCCGCAGATTCCTCTTGAGATAGCGTCCTATAAGTAACATTATGTTAACTAAGAAATCGGGCTGAATACACCGCCCATCCACACCCCGCGCAGGCGGGTTCCGACCTCCTTCCTTCCTCCCTCTCTCTCCTACTTCTTGTCGGCGGTTTTCCCGGATTTTTGTTGGGCGAGCTCGTAGTTAATATATTGCTCTAGCAGATGCGGATCGGCGCCCACCAGCCGCCTCCCATTCACGAAGACTGTAGGTGTGCTGTTCACGTC
>WNFQ01006686.1_pt1 | contig 11051 bp, 8 predicted proteins | sample 5400171 | NCBI WGS metagenome assembly WNFQ01 (sample SAMN13153356, study PRJNA577476) | soil metagenome | isolation source: 20 cm soil under Madrone tree | place: USA:California | collected 2016-06-14 | reverse complement strand
TTCCCGAGCAAGGAGGCGATCGTGGCAGCTTACTACGACCAAGTGCAGCGCCTGCATGCGGAGAAAGTTCGCGAAGAGCTGAACGGAAAGGCCGGACTCCGCGAGCGCTTGGGCGTGGCGATGCATTCGAAATTGGAAATCTTGAAGGATGACCGTATGTTTCTAGGGGCCCTGTTCCGCTACACCGGCGATCCCCAACATCCGCTGTCGGTATTTGGGAAAGGCACGCACGCGCAGCGGAACCAGAGCGTTGCGATTTTCCAGGAAGCGAGTGCGGGCACCAACGTGAGCGAAGAACTGCGGCAACTTCTTCCGTGGGCACTCTGGCTGGCGCATCTGGGCATGATTCTGTTCTTCATCTATGACGAATCAGAAGGGCAGCAGAGAACGCACAAGCTGGTGGATGGAATACTGGATTTACTGACTCAGTTAGTAGAGTTGACAAATTCGGCGCTCGTGGGGCCCTTCGTGAGACCGTTCCAGACAAAGATTCTGGGAATGCTGCGTGGGGCCGGCTTGACCGGAGGGATCTAAGAGTTTCGAAAGAGCGAGAGGAATGCGACCTTGAATTTCGAAATCGAGGAGGAGCGATGACAAAGTTACACGAAGCGGTGACGCACTGGTATCCCGCATCGGTCGCCGCGAAGCAGCCCACCCCATGGTGGTATTGGGGACGCGCCGTGTATGTCAGCCGCCGCGACTACTGGAGAATTACAAAATATTCTTACTCACTCTTCGGTTTGTATCGCATGTATGGTCATCCGGGAGTGCGCTATGTGCGCCGGTTGGTGGAATTGGGCGGTGTAAAGGGCAAAGTGACCGTCGCGGACCTGCACATCGGAACGTACCGCCACGCCTTCCTTCTCTCCGACGTGCTGCCGGAAGCCACCATTCAAAGCGTGGATTGCTGGAACGTGGAAGGCGAGTCGCCCGAAGAGGCCGTACAGGATGTGCGCGACCTGGAAGTGCCTCCCACAAGCAACCCGCGAATTGTCGCCTCCAGGGCGGACCACTTCACGTTGCCGTTGCCGGATGCCTCTTGCGATGCGGTCTGTTTTGGGTTCGGGACGCACGAGATTCCCACGGGCGGTGCGCGAGAAAAACTGTTCAGCGAAGCGAACCGCATTTTGAAGCCCGGAGGAAAGGTACTTCTCTTCGAACACGGGTGGGACGCGCACAACTATGTGATCTTCGGCCCGGTGATCCATCACGTGACCAAGCGCCAGGATTGGGACAAGTTCTTGGGCGAACGTTTTGATGACGTGAAGTACGCGCGCAGCTCTCAGGCCGTCGATCTGTTCGCGGCGACGCGCCGCTAAGGAAAATCCTCATGGGGACCCAGAGCGGAGACGCTGACGTAATCGTAATTGGCGGAGGGATCGCGGGAGTTGCGGCGGCTCTCCGGCTGAAAGACCGCGGGCTCGACCCGCTGGTGCTGGAAGCGGAGTCGCGCGTAGGCGGCCGGATGACCACCGATCGAGTCAATGGATTTGTGATCGATCGCGGCGTCACGTTGCTGGGAAATGGATTTGTGCGGATGCGCTCGCTCGTGCGCCGCTTGGGATTGTCGCCGCTTGGGGGCAAAGGAAGTTTCAGTGTGGGCATTCAAGATGCCGCGGGTTGCCGCGGTTATCGCAGCGGGCGGTTTGAGGATCTGCTCTTCGATCGCGGAATATCTTTGCGCGCTCGCGTCGCCTGCCTGCGATTCGGATTCGATCTGTTGCGCCATCATCGCGCTCTGGTCCACGGCCGCAGCACCCTCAGCGGTTCGCTCGACGGCGAACACGCGCGGGCGTATTTCCGCCGGATCGGCGGGGAAGAAGTATTCGAGCGCATCTTCCGGCCTGGCTTGAATGGTCCTGTCGGCGGATCGGTCGAAACCTCTTCGCGCGTGATCCTCATGCAAGTGATCTGGAACCTGCTCGTGCGTGGGCAATGGACTCTTGCGGATGGTGTCGATCGCATTCCGGAAACGATCGCCTCCCAGGTGCGTGTCGTGACTGAAGCTCGGGTCCTGCATGTCGAGCAGCTCCCGAAAGGCGTTCAGGTTGAAGCTGAAGTTAAAGGCAAGCAACAGACTCTTCGAGCGCGCGCAGTGATTTTCGCAATTCCCGGACAGCTCGTGCCGAAGCTTTGCCCACAACTTCCTGCACAACTTCGCGAGCTGCTGTCCCGAACGCAGTATTCGAGGATTGTTAATGCGGCCGTGGCGCTCGCAAAGCCGCCGGATGTTCCTTACGCAGGATATGCTTTTACGCCGGATGTTGTGCCCGGCGCGGAAATCGAAATGGAGCACCTGCGCGCTCCCAATCGATGCCCAGATGGCACGGGCATGGCGGGCGTCTTCCTGTGGAACACGCCGGAGTTCCGTCGCTTGGACGCCAACGATGAATCCGTCAAGCGGCAAGCAAGCGAAATTGTGGAGCGGACCTTTCCTGAATGCTGCGGCAAGGTGCTTTTTGTGCATCTCGTACGATGGAATATCGGCATCGCCCAGTTTCCGCCCGGGAGATTGCGCGAAATGACCGCTCTGCGCAAACGCCTCGCCGCTTGGGATTTCCCGTTTGACCTTTGCGGCGACTATCTCGACGGCCTCTCCAGTGAAGGCGCCCTGCGCACCGGCGAGGAATCCGCTGAACGGACGGCCGCCAAATTGAAGGCGCATTGAAGGAAGACAAGGCTGGCCAGCGCATGCAATCATCGTCGAGGAAGCTTCTTGTCGTCGCGATCGGGCTGCTGGTGCTGGGATTTGTCGTCTACCGATCAAGCGGGATGATCCATCTCGCGGATTTCAGCGGCGCGAAGCTGCTTCACGCCGTCCGCAACGCAAATCTCTTCCTTTTGATCCTTTCTATCGCAGCCATTTATGGATGTTACGCGCTGCGCTCGCTGCGGTGGAGAGTGTTTCAACAAAACCTGGGAGCGTCGCATTTCGGAACGATATATCGGATGACCCTAGCTGGCTTCGCGGCAGTTTTTTTGCTCGGGCGCGCGGGAGAACCCGTGCGGCCGCTGTTGCTGGCGCGAAAAGAGAAACTACCCGTTTCCGGTATGTTTGGCGTTTATGTTCTGGAACGGCTGTTTGACACGGCCAGCGCGGCGGTCATTGCCGCCGTCGCGCTGCTGCTTTTCAGATCCCATGCGCACGCGGGGGAGACCGCCAGCAAGCTCGAGACGGCGGCGAGAACGGCTGGGTCATTGCTCTTCGCCGGAGTGATCGGAGCGATTGCGTTTCTGGTTTACCTGCGGTTGCATGGGACGGCCCTGCTCGAGCGGCGACTGCAAGGATGGCTGAAAGCGCATGGATGGCGCGGAAGCGTCGCGGAAATCTTGCTGGGATTTGCGGGTGGCGTTCAGACGATTCGGAGCTGGGGCGACCTGGGGCTGTCGATCTTTTACTCGGTGGCCCACTGGCTCCTGGTGTTGATGGTGTACCTCTGGGTGTCGCACAGTTTCGGTGGAACGTTGGGCACGATTAGCTTGGGCGATGCCATGCTAGTGATGGCGTTCACGCTAGTGGGTTCGGCGGTGCAGCTGCCGGGAGTGGGCGGTGGATCGCAAGTGGCTTCGTTCCTTGCGTACACGACGATCTTTGGAGTAGAAAAAGAGCCTGCTGCGGCGGCGGCCATCGTGATGTGGCTGATTACGTTTGCGGCGTGCAGCTTGGCGGGCGTGCCGTTGCTGATCCATGAAGGGCTTTCGCTTGGGAAATTGCGCGAGATGGCCGAGCACGAAAAAGAAGCGGCGGGCCAAAGTGCCGCCCGGCAAGGAGAATCAGCCCAGTGAAGTGTCCTTTTTGCGCAAACGTTGACGACAAAGTGATTGATTCGCGGGAAGGCCGCGGCGGCGACACCATCCGGCGGCGGCGCGAGTGCCTGAAGTGCGGCCGCCGGTTCACGACCTACGAACGCATTGACGAAATTCCGTACATGGTCATCAAGAAGGACGGGCGACGCGAACGCTTCGAGCGGCAAAAGATTTTGCAGGGACTTTTGAAAGCGTGCGAAAAACGTCCCGTGGCCACCCCCAAGCTGGAAGCCATCGTGGATGAAATCGAAGGCGTGGTGCACGAGGCTACGGAACGCGAGCTGACCACCACCGAAATCGGCGAAATGATCATGCACCGTCTCAAGAAGCTGGATAAAGTCGCGTACGTGCGATTTGCATCGGTGTACATGGACTTCAAAGACGTACAGGAATTCATGAGCGAGCTGAAGAATCTGCTCAAGGATCGCGTCAAGAAATAATCCCTTCCGTCATCGAGGAACGTTCATGAAGAAAACTGCGGTGATTTTTTCTTGCGCCTTGTTTGGATTCGCGTGCGTCTTCACAAGAGAGAATCGCGCCGCAGGGCAGGGGAAGGTGGCGGAGGCGCCATTGCCGCAGATTGACAAGGAAAAGATTCGCGCGCATGTGAAATATCTTTCGAGCGATGAATTGGAAGGGCGGGGAACAGGGCAGCGCGGCGGCGACATGGCGGCAGATTATATTGGGAAGCAGTTTGCGTCGTATGGGTTGAAGCCGGCGGGGGACAACGGAACATTTTTCCAGGAAGTGCCGATGGTGGGCGTGAAGACGCTCCCGGAAACAGCCTTCAAATTCGCCGAGGCCAGCGGGAAATCCTTCGAGGCCAAGAACCTGATCGATTTCGTAACCAACAACGAGAGCCAGACGGAGATGGCGGACATCGATGCGCCCATCGTGTTTGTGGGCTATGGCATCAAGGCGCCCGAGTACGACTGGGACGATTACAAGAATGTCGACCTCCATGGGAAAGTGGCGTTGCTCTTCGTGAACGAGCCCAGCTCGGATGATCCCAATTTTTTCAAGGGCAAGGCGCTGACGTATTACGGCCGGTGGACATACAAGTTTGAGGAGACGGCGAGGCGCGGGGCGGCAGCCACGTTGATCATCCACCGCAAGGACCTCGCGAGTTATGGCTGGGAGGTAGTGCGCAATTCGTGGGGAAGCGAGCGCTCGTACTTGAAACGAGATGCAACGCCGAAGCTGCAGGCGGCTTCATGGATTCAACTGGACGTGGCAAAAAGAATTGTGGGCATGGTGGGACTGGATCTGGACAAGATGTTTCAGCGGGCGCAGTTAAAGGACTTCAAGCCGTTGCAATTGCCGATTCGCCTGAAGGCCCACGTAGCGAGCCAGTTGAAACCGTTCGTCTCGAGAAGTGTTCTGGCGATGCTGCAGGGTACGGATGCCGCGCTCGGCAAAGAAGCGGTGCTGTACACGGCGCATTACGACCATTTGGGGATCGATCTGAGTCTGCCGGGCGACAAGATCTACAACGGCGCGAATGATAATGCGACGGGATGCGGAATCCTGCTGGAACTGGCGCGCGTGTGGGCAGCGATGCCGGTGGCGGCGCCGCGGTCGATTCTGTTCGCGTCGGTCACCGCGGAAGAGCAGGGGCTGCTCGGGTCGGAGTATTTGGGAACACATTCGCCGGTGCCGCCGGGAAAAATTATGATGGACTTGAATTTCGATGATGTGCCGCCGCTGGGGACGCCGGAGGAAGTAGAAGTCAGTGGCGCGGAGCGCACCACGTTTTATCCCGTGGTGCAGGCGACCGCACGGGATTTTCGCCTGGCGATCCGTCCCGACCCCCGCCCGGAGGCCGGACATTATTACCGCTCGGATCATTTCAGCTTGGCCCGTGTGGGAGTGCCGTCGTTTTCGATCAATGAGGGCATCAAGTACGCGGGCCATCCGGCGGAGTGGGGCGAGGAGCAGGCAAAAGATTTCACCGAGCACCGCTATCACCAGCCGAGCGACGAGTACAGTCCAGACATGGATTTTACCGGCGACGCGGTCATCGCCAGGTTCGGCTTCGTGCTTGGATCGAAGGCGGCATGGCTGCCGACGCTCGCCGGCTGGATGCCTGGAGACGAATTCGAGGCAGCGCGGAGAAGGAGTGATCAGTAATCAGAAATCAGTAATCAGAAATGAATGGGAGAAGAGGGCAGCAGCGCTCAGCCAAGAGCAAATCTCGGACTGGCAAGAGACGCTTTCCCACGGACGCTGCCCCCATGCTGACCTGCTGGGCAATTTTGAACACTGCCCCTTCGTTCTATTCGCAATCACTCCCTGCTTCAATATAGTTCCTTCCAGTATTCTCAATCGAATGTCGTCGGCTCACGACCATGTCTCTTGGTTCAACTCGTTTCCATCAGGAAAGGAGTTTTCGCATGTTGGTGAAATTCCAGCGCGCATCCGGGCAGTCCATTCTTGCTGTTTTTGCCGTCATTCCTCTACTGGGTCTCGCATTCGTTCCGCGAGCCACCGCGCAATACCGCATCTCCGTTACGGTTTCCCCATCGACCGCTAGTGTCCAAGCGGGAGGCGGCTTCCAACAGTTCACGGCTACGGTGCGCAATGACAGGCATAATCGCGGCGTACGCTGGACGCTCTCCGGCGTTGCTTGCAGCGGCAGCCCCTGTGGAACTCTTTCCGCCACCACGAGCGCCTCCCGAACTCCCATCACCTATACGGCTCCCCCGAATGTGCCAAACCCCTCTACGGTTACTCTAACTGCTACTTCCGTTTCGAACACTGCCAGAAGCGCCTCTGCAACAATCACGGTAACTGGCTCTTCCGCCGCTCGTAGCGTCACCATTTCTCCCAAACGGGGTGGCCTGACCATTACGCAGTCACTGCCCGTTACCGCAACCGTGCAGAACGATGCCGGTGCTGCTGGTGTTACGTGGTCGGCTTCCGGCCCGGCTTGTTCCGGAACCACCTGTGGCACTTTCGCCAGGGTGACCTCCAACTCAGCCACTTACGTGGCCCCTAACACCGCAGGCATCTACTCGATCAGCGCCATTAGCGTTGCTGACGTCACCAAAAGGGCCTCAATTTCCATCGGCGTCACCGATCTCACCGGCGTTCTCACCTATCACAACAACCTCTCCCGCGACGGAACGAACACCCACGAGTTTGCCCTCACTACCTCGAACGTCAACACGACTACCTTCGGCAAGCTCTTCTCCTGCCAAGCCGACGGTGCAATTTATGCCCAACCACTGTGGGTACCGAATCTGACCGTGGCTGGTGCTTCTCACAACGTCATCATCGTGGCCACGCAGCACGAAAGCCTCTACGCCTTCGATGCGGATGCCACTCCCTGCACAACGCTCTGGCACGTCAATTTGGTCGACTCCGCCCACGGTGGCAGTTCCGGCGAAACTTCCGTTCCCTCCGGCGGAGCAGGCGCGCTCGTGGGCAGCGGCTACGGAGACATCTCCCCCGAAGTCGGTATCACCGGCACGCCCGTCATCGACCCAACCTCCAACACGATTTATGTCGTCAGCAAGTCCGTCAACGCCAGCACGCAATTTTTCCAGCGGCTGCACGCGATTGACCTCACTACCGGCGCGGAACGGGTCGCGCCTCATAGCATTGACTCTTCCATTTCTGTTCCCGGCACCGGGGCTGGCTCTATCGCCGGACGAGTGGCTTTCGATCCGCGCAATGAAAGCCAGCGCGCCGGCCTGGTTCTTTCCAATGGCGTGGTCTACGTCGCTTGGGCTTCCCACGAAGACCGCGATCCGTACCACGGCTGGGTGATGGGCTTTAACGCCTCCACACTCGCTCTCGTGGCCAATGGGGTGTTCAACTCCACGCCAAATCAGGTTGGCACGCTCTCCTATTCTCGCGGAGGAATCTGGATGGGCGGCGGCGCTCCCGCCGTCGATGCTGCCGGCAATCTCTTTTTCATCACCGGCAACGGAACGTTCGACGCGAACACCGGCGGTTCGAACTATGGTGACAGTGTTGTGAGGCTCAGCACCGCCAGCGGTCTCTCCGTGGCGGATTACTTCACTCCTCTCGATCAGGCGTCGCTCGACGCCAATGACACCGATTTCGGATCCGGTGCGGCAACCATTCTCGTGGATCAGCCTGCCGGTCCGGTAACTCACCTGGTCATCGGAGGCGGCAAGCAGGGCAACCTGTTCCTGCTCAATCGCGACAGCATGGGAAAGTTCAGCAGTTCCACTAACAACGTCATGGAGACCGTCAACCTGGGCAATGCCATCTTCGCTACGCCTGTCTTTTGGCAGAATAATCTCTACGTCGCCGGTGTCGGTACTCTCAAACAATTCGTTTTCAACACCAGCACCGGCAAGTTCAACGGCGCGCCTTTTTCGCAATCCTCGACGAGCTACAGATTTCCTGGTGCTACCCCGTCGGTATCCTCCAACGGAGCCACTAACGGCATCATCTGGGCGCTGGATAATGGCCTCTATTGCTCTCCGCAATCGCCGGGTTGCGGCGCTACGGTCCTCCACGCCTACGATGCCACCAATCTGGCCACCGAGCTGTGGAACAGTTCACAGGCCGCTGCGAATCGTGACCTGGCAGGACACGCGGTAAAATTTACCGTGCCCACTGTTGCCAATGGTAAGGTCTACGTCGGCACTCGGGGCAACGATTCATCTGTGTTAGGAGAACTCGAAGTCTACGGTCTCCTGCCCAACTGAACCGAACGCCGCAGGATTCTCGCCTAGCATACATAGTCCGGTGATGCCTTTATAAGACAAGTGGGAGGTTTTTTTTCCACCAAACTGGGTATGCATTATCCCGTGTCGTCGTTACCAAGACCAATTCGGGAGGCAGCGGCTTTAACTACGCCGAGATTGTGGGAAATGGCATGGAAGCGCGGTTGGCCAACTCTTATTACCCACCAGAGGAGCGGGGCTTGCGCAATACGGCGGTGAACTGGGCAGCACAGCTGGAAGCTGCCAGCCTCAACAACATCATCAGGGAGTTCTAGCCGGATATCCGCCAGAAGTTTCTTCGACAGAAATGGCCAAGCCGTCTTCGCGCGTGAATTAGTTGCACGTGGTCGTTTTCAACAATCTTTAGAGCGCAAATACAATAATTTGTACCCGCGGGATTCTCCCGCCTTCAAATTACGTACTTTACCTGATTGCTTTAGAAGCAGGGCAGTCGTACGGTCCTGCGCAGCCGTCATGCACAAGGCCCCAGGGAGTTTGACCCAGTTGCCAGTGGCTATGGTAAGGCATTCGGTCGACCGAAGTGACAGCTTCACCAATTCCCGCGATTGCATAAAAGAGGCACCAACTGGGAGCCAGGGCAGGTGAGTTCGCGGTCCTCCGTTCCTAGGAGGCTTTGCTGGATTTCACATACCACGGGTGGACGCCGCACCTTAAGGACTATGCACGATTCTAGGATGGTGGCTGGGGACGCCAAAGCTCTGATAGGCGATGAGTTCATATGAGTACCGGTCGCGAGCGGCAGAGAATATTGATCGTCGGGGAGGAACCATTGGCCCGCGACAACATGCGAATTTTGCTCGGAAGTGCGGGCTGTGAATGCACGGTGGTCTCCAGTGTTGAACAGACTTTGGCGACGATGGAGCAAAAAAATTTCGACGCGGTGGTGCTTGACCCGCGATCCTCAAGCTCACAAGCAGCAGAAATCATTTCGAGAATTAACGAATTTCACCCGGATCTCATAAAACATGTAGTCATTATCACCGACCAAGAGAGGGATTCAGAGATTAAGGATTTAGCCGAGCGCTACTCGATCCCCCATGTGCAACGGAAGTTCCTGTTGCAACAACTTTTGGGCAGCCTGGAAGCGTTGTTCCGTCCTGAGGCGCTGTTTCCCGACCCCACGCACGTGGCTCGCGTCATCTCCGATAGCCTCCGTGATCCGCTTCCAATGGGGGTGCGAGGTTTGCAGGATCGGAGTCGAAGGCTGCTCTACGCAGCCGGGAGCCTAAGGGTGGATCTTTTGATCGAGCCTGACGCAGGATCCCATCGCCTGACACTTGCGGGGCAAATTCTGGATTCAGCCAAGCCAGATCGCAGGTTTGATGGCGTTCCAGTGACGCTTAAGGGCTGGAAGGGTCCGGTGGCGCAGGTAAATGCCGGGGAGTTCGGCGAGTTCCATTTGGATTTCCGCTTTGAATCAAACGTCAGTCTAGAAATAAAAATTGCTGAAACTAACTGCATAACGGTTCCGTTGCCGGTCCTGGAGCGAGCCCGTCGGAGCGCGGCGGGATCCTCGTAACTGTTCGATCTGGCAACACAGCTCGAGGTCTATTGAGAACTACTTCCGGGGATGCAGAGAAGGAGACTAGGCCATGAAATCGAAAGTGCTGTGGGTCCTTCTGGTTTTGTTTGGATTGTGGAGCAGCCCAGCCGCCGCAGACAACAGATTTATTGTCCGTACTTCGTCCGGGCTCGATTCGCTACAAGATGTCTGCTTAGTGTTGGGTTGTAATGTAGGGAATGGCCTCGACGGCAGCCTTGGCAGAGTTTTCTTGGTCACTACCCCCGACTTCATTGACCCGAACGCCTTTCTGCAAATCCTCCGAAGTCAGCCGGGAATCAGGCACGTCGAGCTAGACGCCCTGCTGAAAGTCATGCAAGCCACTGCAACGGCGCCGCCCAGCGGATTGTCGGATAATGTGCCTGTGGATTACTTTGGAGTGACAGTCATCCACGGCTACGTCAGCCAGCCTGCCATTGCCATTATCCGGCTCCCAGACACGCAAACCACTTTCAGCGTGAGCGGTGCGGGGACGGTAGCAGTGATTGATACGGGCGTCGATCCGACGCATCCCGTACTTCAAAGTGCGCTCGTTCAGGGTTACGACTTTACTCGCAATATCGCCGGTTCAGCTTCTGAGCTCGCGGACGTGAACCAATCCTCTAGCGGCAGCGGCGCCTCACCAGCGATGGTGAACCAATCGACGGCTGCGGTTCTCGATCCAGCGTCTGCACTCAATCTCGAACAGCCACAATACCAGGCATTTGGTCATGGGACTATGGTTTCGGGCATTATTCACCTAGTGGCCCCGACTGCGCTCATCATGCCTCTGAAAGCGTTCAAAGCCGATGGCACCGGTTATTTGTCAGATGTCTTGCGCGCCATCTACTTCGCGGTGCAAAACGGAGCCAGAGTGATTAATATGAGCTTCAGTTTCTCAGCGTATTCCGCTGAGGTGGCCAGCGCCCTTAAGTTTGCCAACCGCCATCGACTAATTTGCGTGTCTTCGGCTGGAAATG
>WNFQ01003774.1_pt1 | contig 11051 bp, 10 predicted proteins | sample 5400171 | NCBI WGS metagenome assembly WNFQ01 (sample SAMN13153356, study PRJNA577476) | soil metagenome | isolation source: 20 cm soil under Madrone tree | place: USA:California | collected 2016-06-14 | reverse complement strand
GATGCTCGTAGATGTTCAGGAAAAACGAGATCGATTGCGGCGGAAGACCGTGCCGCCGGCGGGTTTGAACATGAAGGTGGTAAAAATCATTAATGGCCGCGCGATTGCGGACGATTACTGCAGTCACGTCACTGCGTTCGGCTTTCCGAATCGCGCGGCGAACCGGGCTTGCGAAGCGAGTGACCAACTCTTTAATGCCGCTGCGCAAATCGAGTGTATGTCCATAGAATTTAGTGAAAGGGTTTGGGGAGAGTGCAAGGGATTTTCCACCACGAATTTCCAAGTGTTTCCATCGGCATTGCTGCGCTAAGCGAATGAGCTCATCTCTTACCGGGCCCACCACTTCCGGATCGAAGATGAGCGGTTCGCACGCATCGCTAAAAGGAAGGCAGACGCCGCGGCGGCCGGTAAACGGACTTCGCACTTCCATCAACGGAACCAGCGCCGCCAATCTACCTCCGCAGGAAAAGTGGAGATAGAAGGGCTGATGCTTATATGTCTGATGAAGCACCCTTGCCCAGGCACTAGTGTGAAAACAACCAGCATCTCGATGCAAAGCAGCAACATGGTCCCAAGCCGGTTCGCGGAGAGGATCGACAACCCGCATTCGCAATGATTGGCCGCTCGTTTTCGCTTCCGTAAACGAGTACGCGGTCGAGGAACGCGCCGGCTCCTTCGCGTCGGATTCGGTTGCCTGGAGAAGCTTCAAAGACTTGCCTATACCAATGCCCCGCGTCCGTCACTTCGCGGATGCTTCGAACGACATATTCGATTTGCTCTTCGTTTGATTCAGGAAACGAGGAATGGAACTTTCATCCGCGTCTCTCCAATGCCGGCCGTGATCGGAAAACGTGTTGACCCCGAAATCGTCATGCGTTCTCAAAGAGGGTCACTACGCCGTTTCTTGCACGGCTTACCTTTGTTCGCGTCCTTTTCGATTTTGGGGAATGAGCCGATCCGTTTCTGATTGGGACGGGAGCCCGCGCAGAGCCGTTGGGGCTGCCAAACATGAACGGCGCGCCATTCATCTTCAGAGAAGCGGAAGCTCCTTCAAGTACCCTAATCAGCTCCAAGCCCTGGCGGCCACCGGTTATCGGCGCAGAATTCGTCTCGATGCACTCAATAAAATGTCGGCATGCCAAAGTTAGGGGTTCTTCCTGTTGCAGATGCGGGATGTAGCTGTCCCCGTAATGATACGAGTAATGAAACTCGGCGAACGTGTCGTAGTGCGGCGGTCGCTCGACCCGGACGTCGTAGATCCGGATTTTTTCGCGCGTCCGCAAATCGTCGTACACGATCATGCGTCGTGAGCCAACGATCGTCATTTCACGGATTTTTCTCGGTTCGAGCCAGCTGCTCTGGATGGTGGCGAATCGCTTGTGCGGAAAGACCAGCGACATATTAGTCACGTCCTCCACCTGCGGGGTGACATGGGCGTTGCCCTGGCAGTTAACCGCAACTGGGAAGTCGCCGAGGATGTGCAGAATGATGGAAATGTCATGAGGCGCAAGGTCCCAAGCGACATTGATGTCCTTTTGGAACAAGCCCAGATTCAAGCGCCGTGAATTAATGTAGCGGATCTCGCCAAGATCCCCGGCCTGAACTATTTCAACGATTTTTCGTACGGGAGCTGAATACAGGAATGTGTGATCGACCATTAAAACCAGGCCGTTGCGCTCGGCGATGTCGATCAGTTCCTCGCACTCTTGGGAAGAAGTCGCCATCGGCTTTTCGATAAACGTGTGCTTGCCAGCGAGGAGGCTCGCCTTCGCCAGTGGATAATGGCTCTTTACCGGAGTGGCAATGACAACGGCGTCGACGTCGCACGCGGTGAAGAGTTGCTCCGGAACAGTAATTCCCTCGAGATCTGAATACAACGCGCAAACATGTTTAACGCGTGCGATGTCCGGATCACAGACTGCTTTGAGGCGGCAATGAGGAATACCTTTGATGGCACGGACCAGAAGAGGTCCCCAATAACCGCATCCAAGGACGCCAATGGTGATTGGTTTTTTCATAATTTTGAGATGATTCCCATCAGGTGTGCAAAACTTGCGTGGTGGGTGAACGACCGCCTTCACCTTGCCGATCCGGTGCTTTGGGCGGGCGAGGGTCTCGCTCCTGACGATTGCGTTGTCTCGCTGGCCGGGATTCGAACAGTTGTTCACCGATGACGGCGAAGGTCTTGAGCATGATTTTGAGGTCGAGCAAGATTGACATGTTCTTGAGATAGAACAGATCCATTGCAATCATCTCGTTGAATGTTGTCTTGTTTTTGCCGTTCACCTGCCAGTACCCCGTCAGGCCCGGCAGACCGTTCATGCGCTCCCGCTGCCAGGGCTCGTACCCAGCAAATTCATTTGGCAGGCACGGCCGCGGCCCGACCAAGCTCATCTCGCCGCAAAGCACGTTGAAGATTTGGGGCAGTTCGTCCAGACCGCTGGCGCGCAGAATTCGCCCAAAAGGGGCCAGGCGGGGATCGCCGTGAGCATCCAGCTTGGTCATCGGACAATCGCTCCGCATCAGTTCTTGGAAGTAACGCTCATGAGTTTGCGTCTCGGCGCTCAGCTTCATGGTTCGGAATTTCCAGATAAAAAAATGTCGCCCGCCAAGGCCAACGCGTTTCTGCCGGTAGAAAACAGGACCCGGCGAAGCAATTCGCGTCAGTAGCATGAGCAACAACATCAGAGGCAGCCAGATCGGCAGCGAAAGCAGAATCCAAATGAGATCGAAACTGGATTTCCAGCCAGGCACTCTAAACGCGCGCGCTGCTGGAAGTTCGCCCGAAAAGTAAAGAATTTTGGTGCTCGAACTCAAAAGGACAAGCTGCCGCCCTTGGTCAACCGGCCGAGTCGCCGAGTGAACTCCTACGTTGATCTGATTGAACGCTTCCAACTGCCCTATCCCGCTAATTTCTGAGGATGATAAGAAAAGGAGGAACCCGCATTTAGCTTTTCCCTCGCTAAATAAATGTAATGTGGTTCGGGCGACGGCTGCTGCGATCGCTCGGGGAAAGCGCAATTTGGAGTCGGTCCTTCCATCGCAGCGTTCTACGGAAATTCCGGGACGAAGTTCTCAGGCTGCCGTGCTGACTGTGTCCCCGAGTTTTTACCTAAGGCGATGCGAATGGCCCCTAGGGAACTACTCGATCGTCATATTGAGGGTCGGATTTCGACCCTTCACCAATAATTGGAACGGGTCTTGAAGCTTGATTTATCAGCGCGACCAGTTTCTGGTCGCCTCATAGTTTCTACGGGAATTGCAATGCGAAGTTCCTGAAAATGTGAGGCAGCGTTGTCCAATCATTCGCGAGCAGCCCGAGTCACGATTCGCGAATTACCACGAAATTGGGACAAACTGAGTGGCAGGCGTGCTGGCTTTGTAACGATATACCTTTTTTAACGAATCATTGACCTCGGTGCTCGTTTCCTGATCGGGGCCACAATGACCGCGCGGGTGTAGGCGGCCTTCGCATCCTTGTATGACTTGCCTACTACGCTCGGCTTCCCCGCAGCATGGCCTGCTGAGCTCTCCTATGTGGAGGCGGTTTCCCCCCATCAAGCGCTACGCCCCAACTTCACTCGTCCAGAAGAACTGAGGATCGATCTGCTGCGTCCGTATCAAGTATTCCAACTGTTTCAGGCGCGTGAAGGTCCGGTATTCAAAGACCTCTTTCGTCATCTCAATCCGCTTGAACAGATCATAGAGTTGCTTCGCCCCGAGTCGCGCGTCCCAGGCGCATCTGAACCCGGGCAAATGCTTACGAATCTTCTCGAAGGACACGCGGTAGCTCCGATTGTCCTGGCCGGGAGCTCCAAAACTCACACGACAGTCAGGAAACACCTCGCCCACTACCTCCGCAATCTCGCGCACGCGATAGTTGTGAGAAGTATCGCCAACGTTGAATACTTCATTGTGAATCGCTTCGGTGGGAGCCTGCAACACTGCAATAATGGCACGCGCGATGTCCAACCCATGGACCAATGGCCGCCAAGGTGTCCCATCGCTAGTCATCTTGATCTCCCTGGTCGTCCATGCCAACCCAGCCAGGTTATTCAGGACGATGTCAAACCTCATTCGCGGCGAAGCGCCGTAGGCAGTGGCATTGCGCATGAAGGTGGGTGAGAATCCCTTCCTGGCGAGCGGTTTCACGTCCCGCTCAACCAGGGTCTTGCATATTGCATAAGCCGTCTGGGGATCAAGGCGGGACTCCTCAGTCACATCGTCCCCTTCAGAGACCCCGTATACGCTGCAGGACGACATGTAAACGAAGCGCTTTACTCCCGCCTTGCGGGCAAGTTCGGCGAGATGAACCGAACCTTTGTGGTTGATTTCGTAAGTAATGGTCGGCGCCAGTTGGCCAGCCGGATCATTGGACAGTTCGGCCATGTGAACGACGGCGTCCACGCCCTTCAGGTCCTCCACCTCGATGTGACGAAGGTCCTTGGCAAGCGTCAGCGGTGTCGTTCCGCCGTCCCGATAGAACGCACGTTCTTTGTAGAAGCCGGTGTCCAAGCCAATGACTTCATAGCCTTGCCGGACCAACTCCGGCGCTAACAACGAGCCAAGATAGCCTTCCGTTCCGGTTACAAGAATACGTGTAATGATATCTATTTTACTGGTTGTTCCCGAGTCTCATACGAGCAGGCGGTGTACATGACAAGCTTCGCCCGCCCGCCTATGACTGCTAAAGGACCTAAACACCGGCGCATTACATCGAATCTTTCGATTTGTTCGCACCATTGCACTCGAATTTAAATCACTGGCGTTGCGGCCTGACAATCCGAAACGCTGCAGCATAACGGATTTACCAATCCTGCCTTCTTCGGTTGAGAGGCTCAAGCCCCCACCACTGCCAGGGCCAGTCGGCCCGCACGGAGGGGTCGCCGTTGTGGATTTCCGCTATCAACTCCGGCACCGGTTCCCAGCCGAGGTTAACCGCGACCTTCGTTCGGACGTCCAGATCGACTCCTGAAACAAAAAGGTATCCTCCGGGACTAACCAGTTGTGCTATGTTGCCGAGGCACCTTTCGGCATCGGCTGGGGCCATGTGGCAGAGGAAATTGCTCGCGACCACCATGTCCTGAGGCCCAAGAATGTTAATAAGTTCAGGATCAGCGGCATTACCTAGCTGCCATGTTATCCCTTCGCGGAGCCATAATTTGACTTTGGCCTCATCCTCTTCCCAATCAAACATTTCAACCATCTCATCCTCGGTCAATCGTTCAAAAATCGAAGAACCGACAAACTGCGAGGTATCGGGAGCGTAAATGCCTTTCTCGGCGAAGCTCAGTATTTCTTGTGAAATATCCACCGCACACAGGAGCACTTTCAAGTCCGGCCGTGCCGAGCGGATGGTCCAGAGGATTGAATAGACCTCGGCTCCAATACTACAAGCCAACACGGCAATTCTCAAAGTCGAGCCGTGTGCCTTCTGATTGGCTAGACGTCGCATCAATTCAAGCGCCGGACGATTCCGAAGAAAGAACGTGCCGAAATACATCTCGCGCCTTGCGCGCAGGCAAATCAGGTTGTGCAACCAAGTACCGTAGGAGCGGATGGGGTACAAATTACGCACGCGACATGGGAGACGTTCCCAGATCCCCTTATTCAAGCGCAAATAAAGGCTGGCAGGAGACTTTCCGAAGAACTGCAAGCGTGCAGCCTTCTCCAGAATCGGATGAAACACTTGGCTGCTTACCATAATGAACACCTATGAACCAATCTTCGACGACCAGGCCGTCGCTCCGACAGATAACAGGCTAGCTCCCTGCAAGGAAATTGCGGAGCGCTCTTGGACCAAGGCTTCAGGATACGGGTCCATCTTGCGTTTTGTGATCATCACAGTGAGCTCGCGGCCGGTTCCACGGTTCCTTCGTGTCTCGGCTGGAGCCGTGGCAACACCTGGGACAGCAAGTCCATGTACACGTGTTTCTGCCTCATCACAATCAGAAGAACCCATGCGTAAACGCCTAAAACAAGACCAAGCCCCACGAATAGATAAAGCATCGGTGGCAACCCCCTGCTACCGAGCGTGAGCTTCACGAGCAAGCCCGCCGCACCTGCGAGCAAACCGGACAGAAACGGTGGTTTAGTGGCTTCCCAAAGATCCGCCCAGGTGATTCCGGTGCCATGTTTGGACCAGGCCGCTATCGGAATCACGAGCAACGTCATAGCCGACGAGTACCCGAGGGCGACTCCTTTGGGTCCGTGACTCAGACCGAGCACGATCCCCAGGATCACCAGCGGCGTCGTCGCTGTGCTGATACTCAACGCCCTGCCAATCCGTCCCACGGACAAGACCAACCAGGACAACGGGTTCGCCACGGCGAACACCACCGCTACCGGTGCAAGCAACCTGAAGATCGGCGCCGCCTCCATCCATTTCGCGCCGAGCACAACGCGGACTATCTCTTCCGCAAACAGGGCGCAAGTGATGGTGATCGGAATGGTCGCAGATATCAGCAACGAGAAGCCTCTGAGGAAAGACCTGGCCAGGCGCTTGGTATCATGCTGAATCCGTGACAGTGCAGGGAAAGCCACGCCGGTGACCGCAGTATTCAATTGTTGTACCGGCAAAGTGACGAGTTGAAACGCTCGTCCATAGAGTCCAAGCGCATCCGCTCCCCAGAAACGACCCAGGAGGAGCTTCTCCGCGTTCCACGCGAGGTATACGACAAAGCTGTTACAGGTGGCCAATCCCCCAAAATGGAGCATCGACCAGATGCCGGACCTGCGCCGAGGAGGACCTGGGACCCAGGGAACAGCAAACCATACGGCAGCGGCGCCGATGATTGAAATAGCCATAGCCATACCCACCAGAGACCAGTAACCGCAACCGAGTAACGCCATGACAATGCCGGTCCCTGAGCCAACCGCAAGAGACAAAACATCGATCTTTGCCTGTGTTACGAATCGCATACCTCGCTGGAGCAAGGCGCCGTGCTGGGCGGACAGCCCGTTGAATATAAACGTCGCTCCCGAGACCACTGCGACCCAGTATAAGCGAGGCTCGTGGTAAAACGCGACAAGGAGCGGTGCCAACGCTGCGCACAGTGCGGCCAGTATTGCCCCAACGGCGACGTTGATCCAGAACAAGGTCGAAGTCTGCTCGTGCGTCACCTCAAGCCGTTGGACAGTCGCCATCCCCAAGCCGGCGTCTCGGAAAAGGCCTAGAAAACCGGTCACGACAACCACCATTCCCAGCAATCCAAAATCTTGCGGTGATAGCAATCGCGCCAGCACTATCATCGTTGCCGTTTGTATGACAAATCTCACACCTTGCGCCGACACAGCAGCGATCCCTCCTACCACGGATTTCCGCTTTAGGTCGGCGAGGGCTGGCTGCGCAAGGGCACGGTGCCCGGGCGAAAGTTCTTTCAAACGCATTTGAAGATAAGATTGTACTGCTCGTCCAAAGCCTTACGTGACTGTTCAACCTTTTGCCTGATGACAGTTTTCAGCTTTTCCGCATTCCTCTCCACGTCTTGGAATTGCTCGATCAATCTGTCAGCATTCATGTGATTGATGTCGTGGCAGTACTCCGACAGTCCCATCTCGCTCATCAAAGATGCACACTTATGGTGGAAGGAGATCGAAATCACCGGCTTATCGAGAAGCAAGGCCAGGAGAACATTGTGAAATCGGGTCGCCACTACGACGTCAGTCGCAGCAATCTGCGACAGCAATTGCTCTACAGAGAGTGTTGGTTCATTGATAACTCGTTTCTCATCGAATAGCTCAAGGCGTCTGTTCAGCAGACTTTCAAACTCTTTTATAACAGGCGTGTCGCAAGCATCGCCAATTAGTAACCTGATGTCGTAATTATTGACCAGCAACCACTCCACAAAGATTACAAGGCACTCCAAATATGCTGTGTAGATCTCACCACTAGGATTAGCGACGCTATACCTTCCTGCGTACGCCATCAAACCGAGACCTACGACACGTTTGCGCCTTCCTCTATCTTCATCATGCGGCATCAAAGATTTAGGCAAGCTGAATACCAAGTCTGGATAGACCCGGTCATGCTTTGCCCACAATCCAATTCCTTCCACGTATTTCTTACTCGGTTCGTCACGATAAGATCTGAAGTCCGCCAATGAGAGCGCCGACCTAACCAAGTGTCTCCCCAGAGAGCTGTAAATCGGACCTGCTCCGACGCTCACAAAGAGCAGCTTGCAGCCGCGCAGTTTTCCCATCAGTGACCATTTGAACATACTATAGGGGCCCCAGTTTTGAAGGCCGTAAGCGTCTGTCAGTAATCCAGTTCCTGGAATAATGAGCATGTCCATTCCCTTGAGTGCCTTAAAAGCGCACACGTACCGCCAAAGTTCCCTCGGCACCCCGATGAAAACCCTTCTCAGCAATCTGGCCAACCGAGTCCGGGGGTTCCAGAGTTTGACGATTGTGCTACTGATCGGAATAGCTTTGATTTTGTGAGTTGCTGCCACAGCCTCAGGACGGTCGCAAACACATGTAACCGCAGCCTCAGGAAGGAAACGGCGAAGATTGTAAAGAATTGCCAGGAGTGTGCCGTCGTTACCCGAGTTAAACATTCCAAAGTGGCCAAAAAAGCAAATCTTCTTCCGGCTCCTATTACGGTGCTCCAAACGGCGTTGTTTCTGCGCGATTCTCTGAGGAGAACCTGTTGAATATGTATGTACCGACATGGGCACCGGCGAGATTATTCCAAACCCCTTGTTGGATGCTGCCTAACCGCAGAAATCGACGTCGAGGACCACCCCTGTTCTGAGATGCTATCCCGCACGGGCTCCGCACTGGTTAGTAGATGACGGGTTCTCATTACTCGGCAGGAACGCTGGTATCAGGCTCCACAACCATCCGCCTGGTGTGCCACCTCAACCCGAGCCGTTGGCGGACCGGGCCTGTCACTTTTAGCAGCCAACCCCATAAGGGGACACCCAGAATCACGGCGTTACAAAGAAGCCGGTTAAACCTCGAAAGCGACGCGAACCGGATCCCCTTCCAGTATTCAACATCCCAGCGAATCCAGTGTGGAAGCAGAAAGCGGACCTTGGCCCGGCTGGGATCATGCCACGCTAAGAGCTCACGTGCGCTGCGATGGACTTCCATGGCGCTCTCCGCGTGCCTCCGCTGCCGATACAAGACCTCCGGTATTTCCACAAAGGGCCCCTGCAACGCCAATTCTGCCAAAAGCACGTGGTCTGCTTCAATGCATCCCATTAATCGGGTTCGCCGCAAGGCCTCCGAACGAATTAAACCCCAAAGCGGATGCGCATAGCAACGATGGAAGATTAACGATGCCAGTCGTATGAAGGGTTCCCGGGCAGTTGGGTTGATTGTATCCTCAGATAGCCGCAAGGCTCTCCCGCTGTCGTCAATGATCTCCGCCTTCGAAAAAACCAGCACGGTATTCGCTTCACAATGCTCAAAAGTCTCAAGACAACGCCGTACGAGTGACATGTGAATTTCATCATCATGCGACGCCCACTTAAAAAACTCGCCACGCGCCAGCTCAAACACACGGTTGTAGTTACCCCGCGCACCGATGTTGGTCTGGTTTCGTGAGTACCGAATTCGCTTATCTTTCGCCGCGAATTCCTGGCAAATTTCTGGTGTTCCATCGGCAGAGGCATTGTCCGAGATGATCAGTTCAAAATCTGCGTAATCCTGCTGCAAAATGGATTGCAATGCGAGTCGGAGGTACTTTTCCCCGTTCCATACAGGGAGACCGATACTGACTTTTGGAACATTCATAGACCTTATCGCGGAATGCTTCCAGTGATGAAGCAGATAGTCGAAAATGGAATCAGTTTAAGCACATCATTGAGCCTGGCGCTGGGCGGAATGTGCTTGGCGGTAGCACTCCACAATTTGCCCTGCGACCGACCACACATTTAGTCTGTTGGAAAACCGACGCGATGGCCCGACGGCCAGCATCCATCGGGCAGTCCACACTGCAAGTCTGCGAAAGAAAACAAGCGGGATGCCGGCGACGACCAGCTTGATGTCAGCAGGAAGCCCGTACGCCCGAATATCAGCGCGAGCTTTGTCAAACCACCAGGTTAGAAAGTATTGCTTTCGCAGGCGATTCTGTTGCACCGCATGGTGCACAATCGCCGATGGTTCGTACCACAATTGCTCCCCCGCGGCGAGCAACCGACTACCGAACTCAGTATCTTCGTTACGAATTTCGCTGCCAGGTGTGGGGCCCAAGTCCGTCCTAAAGCCGCCATACTTCGCGAGAACAGCCTTTCGGAAAGCCATGTTCGTGCCGAAAGGCGTCTCTGCGAGCGGTCCGGCTTCAAGGCCGAGGTCGAAGACAGCGAGCGGCGCCAAGCCGCGGTGCCCCGCGTCTGGCAGCCATCGCGGAGGCGTGCAGTTCCACACCGGAAGGATGCGTCCCCCGCCACCAGCCCACTTTCCCTTGAGCAAAGGGGCCGTAAGGTTTTGCAACCACATTGGTTCAACTGTTACGTCGTCGTCCATGAATGCGACTATGTCGCCTTGGGCTTCCGCAATCCCACTGTTAAGAGCGTACGATTTCCCCGGCCGGGATTCGAACAGATAACGAAAGCGGGCAGGGTATCGGCGACAGAAGTCAGCGACCACGTCACGCGTCCGATCGCGCGAATTGTTGTCGACCACCAAGACCTCCCATGCGACTGATTCTGGCAGGCGTGAGAGTGCAACGCTACTCAGGGCCTTCACCAGAATCTGGCATCGGTTATACGTGCACAAGATCACCGTAATGTTCATGGCTTCCCGGGTACAATCTCTTTGTCGGGCCAAGTCTGGGCGATGGCCGATTCTATTGTGTCAGCAATCCAGCGCTCCGCGTTGTAAACCGGAATCAGAATTGAAACCAGGGGGTTCACTAAATGTCAGAGGACGGAGGTCAGCCTCCGGCCCAGAGGGGGCCGATGCCTCGGCGGGAGATCAGAGAACGGCTGTTCGACTCGAATTACTTTTCAAAGAGTTCGTTTTCCACCAATTCACAGAGGATATGTCCGATCGTGATGTGGCACTCCTGAATGCGGGCCGTGTTTGCAGCAGGCACTGTGACG
>WNFQ01004897.1_pt1 | contig 11052 bp, 13 predicted proteins | sample 5400171 | NCBI WGS metagenome assembly WNFQ01 (sample SAMN13153356, study PRJNA577476) | soil metagenome | isolation source: 20 cm soil under Madrone tree | place: USA:California | collected 2016-06-14 | reverse complement strand
GAAAGCAGAAAGTGGAATTAGAAAGCAGAAAATGGAAAATCGAAATTGGGAATTGGAAAAGGCCCTTTCTCCCCTAGGACGATAGGTACTTCAACCATAGAGCAAATCGCCCTCGATCCTCTTGCTGCATCGCGACAAACTTCACACCCATGCCTTCCTTTGATTTGCTCCGTTGAACGACGGCGCGCGCCCGTACCTCCCCCGTCGGCACATCAAGCAGCAACTGTATGAAAGTCCCAGGCGGAGGCGGGTCCGTGGTCCGAATGTATAAGCCGCCCAATCCAAGATTAGTCACAGGCGATACGTGCCGCAGGCTAGCGCTCTGCCAGGCCAAAATCGTACTCTTGGGAGAAGAAAGACGAGGATAGCGACGAAGGTCGTTCGTGGTCGCCATGGCAACACCGGAAGGAACGATACTCTCTTTCAATGCACAATTAAAGACATTCCGCGCACCGCCACTAATCGCCGCTGACAGCAAGGGGCTCAGGAAGGACGCAAATCTGGCAGAGCCTTCACACTTGAGAACGTACGGTGGCGTTCGATTCCGAGTTGAGCCAATCAGACACCACGGCAGGGGTCGGGAATAGTCCCGGCGCAGGAACTGGTATTTCGGAGGCGTAGCCGCTTGGGGCACGCTCCAGGTTCTCTCTTAGATTCATCAGCGATAGAAAAGTGCAGATGACGCGTCTTTTTAGGTCGTCCGATAAGCACAAGTTGCTGGTGACGCGGGCGAGGAGCAAGGCGCATTCGCGAATATAGGTGGCCATCTCCGCACGGCGTTCAACGGCCGCCTTGCGCAATGCAACCTGGCGGTGCATCTCAGCGCACGCCTCCTCCACGCTCCAGGTGAAGTGGTAGACGCAGAGACCCACCGAATCGAGCTCCGTCGGTACAGGAAGCTTGCAACGGGGGATACAATCGCGATACTCGCTAGGCTTACCCATCATCTGCACACCCTGCCCCATTTTTGTGCAACAGGGATGCCAATCCTCACTAGGGCCAGGGGTTAGATGCCAAAAAAGAAGCTGAGTTCACTGGAGTCTTCCCTTGACGTGCGCACCCGGGCGCCACGAGCCAGTCCTCCCGGTGAACTCAATGAAGAGGCCCGCCATGGATTCCTGTCACGGAACGATTGGGCCGCCAACCATTTCCATTCTAAGTCTTTAAGATGCAGGGTATTAGCCGCCGAAGCGTCCGCTGTTTGGCGAATTCAGGCCAGCAGACATTTGATGCATTCCGGGAGAGGTCAGCTTCCTCCGTTGCCCACCTCATCACTTCAAGTTAGGAGGGTGATGTGTGTTCTGCAATCCGAAGAGGACTAACCGAGGCGTAATGTTCGCCGGAGATTGGGTAGCCTGCCCAGATCAAACGTTCCAGTACTCCTATAAGGTACCCACTAGTAGTCCTATGAGTTACCCAAAATGTGAAATGAAGTTCCCACACGGGCATTCAAGAGTACAGGCGGTCGCCGCGATCAATGACGGATGATGAGGCATACTCCCAACGATTCCCCGGCAGAATGGGTTATTGGAGGTTCGTGCGGCGCAGGAAGGCTGCGAAACGCGGGTCGCCGCGCAGGGGATCGAAGAAGGGATGCACTTTGAGAAATTGCGTGATGTTCGATCGCTCTTCGGCGGCACGCTCCAACCATGTAAATGCCTGCTCCTTGTCACCGAGTCCCAGGTAGGCGTTGAGAAACGCGGCTGGCGGGACGTAACCTGCCTTTCGCCGCCGGTGTAGCTCGCCGAGAACCCGTAGGGCTTCCGCGCGGCGACCAGCGCCCGCATAGGCATGCACAAGCACGCCCAACAGAGCCGAGCTGCGGTCCGAAACGGAAGCGGCTCTTTCCAGAGTTGCGATCGCTTCTTCGAAACGTTCGGCCCCGATGAGAGCAAAGCCGAGAAACCACAGAGCCATCGGGCTCTCAGGTTCTATGGTCAGCACAGTGTGCAATTCCCGAATGGCCTCGTCGTAGCGGCGAGCATGAAAGAGAATCCATCCGATTCTGATGCCGTGAAGCGCCAGGGGGTCAAGCTCCTGCGCACGTCGCGCCCAAGAAAGCGCCTCCTCGATCCGCCCCTGGCAGAGAAACCAGTACGAAAAGTTAGCGTGAGCGCCGGCATCGCTTGGGCTCAGTGCAATGGCTTGCTTGTATTCCGCCTCGGCTTCCGCCCACTGCCAGTCTTGCTGAAGCGCGTCCGCGAGCAGGACGTGTGCTTCAACGAGCTCGGGATCCAGGTCCAGCGCCTTCCTTGCGGCGGCGAGCACCTTCGGGCGAACTTCGAGAGGGCGCGCCCCAAAGAAAACTAATCCCAATTTACTGTAGGAGGCCGCCAAGCCCGCGAAGGCCGGAGCGAAAGTCGCGTCGCGATTGATCGCGTTCTCGAAATGCGGGATGGCTTCCTTGAACCCGACTTGGGTGTTCTTGTGCAGGGCGAAGCGGCCCTGGAGGTAACTCTCGTAAACCTCGGGCGACACCGCACGGACTGCGGCCAGCCTGCTGCGCTCCTGCCCGGTGACGGCCACCTCGATCTGTCGAGCGACGGACTGCGCGACCTCGCTCTCCAGCGCCAGCACGTCGCTCAATTCACGATCGAAGGTGCCCGACCACAGGTGCACATCGGTATCACCTTGGATGAGTTGCGCAGTGATGCGAATCCGATCGCCCGAGCGAATCACCGAGCCCTCGACCACCGCCTGGACGTTTAACTTTCTGGCGATCTCCGGCACCGAACTGCGTGTGCCCTTGAACTGCATCGACGACGTGCGGGAGATGACGCGGAGACCCTGGATCGTTGCGAGCCGCCCGATGAGCGATTCGGTCATGCCATCGGCGAGGTAGTTCTGCTCGGGATTGCCGGACAAGTTATCCAGTGGAAGGACGGCAATGGAACGAATGGGCGAGATGGCACTCGCGGACGGTACGGTGCTGCGTTGGCGCCAGAGCCAGGCCAAGCCACCGGCTAGGAGCAGTCCCAAAGCAACGACCGGGATTAACTTCCAGACGCGTTTGACTGTTTGGGGAGCTTGGGTCACGGCCATCTCGCCGATTGCCGGGCCGGGGGCTCGCTCCTTGCGCCACGCGTCGAGTTCTGCGGTGTAGGCGTAGACCGACCCGAGCCGGGTGTGGTGGAGGCGATGGACGGGCAGCCCCTCGCGCTTCTCCCATCGGCGGACGGTCGTGACGTCCCGGCCAAGGTAAGCCGCGACCTCTTTCCAGGATTCCAGACGGCGCCCCTGGGCGTCCGCATTGGTTCTGGGGCTCGGTGTCACTCCAACGGACATGGGCCTGAGCGCTCCTTCTGGACCGGGCGATTATCACATTAGTTTCCTTCGGCGGCAATTGCTTGGCTAGAAGGCCATGGGCTCCGGATGCCGCAATTTGCTGCTCTTTGCCTGTCTTTGCACCTTGTGTTACGCCGCGGCCAAGCCCAGGATGCGGTTACGAGCGATCCAAGCGGCTGCACGCATTGCGTGGTCGTTATCGGTCCCCCAATGGTCGCTCAACCAGGAACCAAATAGGGAGAGCGTATGTCCAAAACTAAAGTGTTGAGTATGGTTGTGTTGGGAGTCATGCTGGTGGCGACGATAACTGCCAGGCTGGTGTGGGCCACCACCGGTACATCGCATTCGACTCTGCTCGGCCGGGGCACGTTTGACGAACTCAAGGTCAAGCGAAACTCCCCAGCGCTCGATATAGAAGTCAAAGCGAAGTCCAGCTTTGACATCGCTACCCAGATGATTACGTTCGAACCTGGCCAGCATAGTGGATGGCACAGTCACCCTGGCCCCGTCTTCATTACTGTGCTGTCGGGAACGATGACGTTTTATGACTCCGATGATCCCGCTTGCTCGCCCGTCGTTGTCACCGCGGGCCAAGGGTTAGGCGTAGGGTTTCTCGACGTCGGCGAGCACGCGCACATCGCGCGCAACGAGAGCGGGGCGACGGCGATAAACATCGTAACCTATTTTGCGCCGGTGGGCGTTCCCCTGCGCATCGACCAGCCCCAGCCCAGCAACTGTCCGTCGTTCTAGTGGGCACCGGGGCCCGGAGTCCGCAATTAATGCGCTCACCACCGCTGCGATTCAGGCGGCCTAGCTGATTCTTCTGAACCTGTATCCGGCACAGAGCGGGATGCTCACCACTCAGCGGAATGCACCGCTCGCGGAGCTAGCGTTGACCCAAGAAGTACCCATAGAGGCGATCTCAGCGGGATCGCCGTTTCCGTTCTGCTTGTGTTCGTTTTGGGACAGACCGGCGAACCCGACCCTAATAAACTCATTTCGCTCGCAGAAATTTCGTTCCTCTCAGGGCGATGTCCGGGCCCCTGATTTTCCGGCGATAGCGAGAGGGATTTGGAGGCGAGCGGAGGCTGTTCCTGCGCTTCCGTGATGAAGAGCAAGGATTCAAGAGAAGAGAAATCACGTGATGTACAAGCCGTTCGTTGCGCTGCTCGGAATGCTTCTGGGTAGCCACGCGCCGGCGGCAGCACAAACACCCACACCCCAGCTCGTCCTAGCGCAAGAACGCGTTGCTCCAACCATGACGATGCTCCCAACGGTAGCGACCGCATTGCCGGCAGGTTCCACGGTGCTGTCCCAGGACACCGGAAAATCCCCAGCGCATTTCAATCGCCTGTTCGTGGGAGCTTACGAAAGTGACCCCAGCCTGGGGCAGCTTCTCCCGATGGAACGGGTCAAGAATTTGCTTTTCACGCAAGTGAACTTGCCGCTCGTCCAACTCTGGGGAGGACGGTTGCAACTGGACGCCTTTCAAAGCACGCTTCACATTCAGAACGCGCAGCTTGGACTCTCAGGCTATGGCGGTACGCAGGGCTTTCGTTCTGCGCGACAAAGCTATTATGGCGGGCCGAATTCGGTCCGTTTCTCTGGGCTCAGCCTGAGCTTTCACTTTGGCGGGGACGCGCGAGCGGCACACCCGACTGAGGTGCTGCGGCGGCTGACCCGGATTGTTGACAACGTCATGAATTGAACTGTATTGCTGCGGTTTGGATGCCCTCGTGGATGCTCGATGAAAAAGAAAGCCAAAAAAGAATTCGGGGCGGCGACGCGCGCCAGCGTCAAGAAAGAAATGGCGAAGCCGCGCATGGCCAAGTCCGCGCGCGAAGGGGAAATAAATCTAGGCGCCGCGCGAATCGCTCCCGGTAAGCCATGAAAGAACAAGCTGCAGCCGGATCTGGGCTGAAGGTATGAAAATGCCAGAGGAAGAGTGGATCAAAACACTTGCAGACGGCAGAAACGTGAAGTTCGTCTACCAAGAACTGCCTTTGGACGGGGCATTTATCACCGCGCAGCTTGCAGGGAATGAGGTCGTCTATTCTGTCGTATTGAGCAAAGCAGGAAACCCGCTGAGTCGCGAAGATGTTGAAAGCCATTTCAAGGGCGAGCTTTCAAAGAAGTAGCAGCACTCCTTCCGGAACACTATCCGCGGAGCCTCGATTCAAACTACGCCACGAGCTGCCGATTAAAGAGCGGCGGGAAATTGTTTGATGGGCGGCGCATGATTTTCGAGGGAGAGTCAAAACCCCACATACCCCGACCAGGCCGGGGTAAATGCCATCCGTGTATGGGGTACCAAATTCATCCTGGCGTTGCGCGAAAGGAGGGGTGACGACCCCGTAGCAGATTGGGAACGCGCGGATGACGCGGCGTTGTGTGTTCGCATGGCCGCGGACTACTCTGATGAGGCAATCCACTGTGGCTATTGGCCAGGTGTTCCGGTGCGGGGAAACGCTGCGGCAACGCAGGGACCGGTACACGGAGAACAGGACTCATCATGTCGGAACCGTTCCGGCCGTATGAAAAACTTGTAGAGATTACGATCTTCGGGAAGAAATTTCAGGTGCCGGAGCGCAATTCGCTTTTGCGATGTTTCCAGTTCATCAGTCCGGAGACGATCCCTTACGGTCGATTCTGCTGGAATCAAGATTGCCAATATTGCCGGGTGAGCTGCCAACTGCCGGATGAGGATGAACCGCACGAGATGCTGAGCTGCAAGTTCATCGTGATGCCTGGAATGGAAATCACCGAGATGAGCCAGGAGCTGAAGTGGTGCCTGGGTTCGAAGCTGCCCTCGGACACGCCGGTCGCTTCCTGAGTTCTTTCAGTTTTCTTTGAAGTGAAGTTGACAGTCGACAGTTGAAGAAGGAAGAAACCGTCTGCTACGAAGGCGCCCGCTTCAGAAGGCGGCCGCTACAAAATCGAAACAAACCACGATTTGCAGTCTCGCCGCGGTTGCACTACATTCACGTTGAGAGATGACAAGTTCAATTGAGTTGCCGTGTGACGGCTGCGGCCAAATCGCTTCGACGGGGCATATTGCGCGGCGGCTGCAGCGCCTGGAATGGGCCACGCGGTACCGGCCCGTTCATATCCAGACACTTTTTCTTGGCAGTGCGTCGCCGCAAAGGCAAGAGGAGTTTCTCTATTCTCCGACCGGCGAATTTCAGGGCGAGGCGGCGGCGCTGCTGGAGGCTTCGGGGGTTTCCACAGCAGGCAAGACGGCCGACGTCGTGCACGCGGAGTTTCAGCGCGCTGGTTTTTTTCTGGCGCATGTTTTGGAATGCCCGGTCGAGAACGAATCTACCGCGACGACGGCGCTTCCTTCACTGATGGAGCAGCGGTTGACGGCGGTGGCAGTGCGGATCCGGCGTTCGCTGAAACCCAAACGCGTGGTGCCGATTTCCCGGGCACTGGAAACAATCCTGGAGAAATTTGTGGCGCTACAATTAGGGTGCCCGCTGCTCCTGGACGACGGGAAACCTTTCGCGCTCGATGGATCTGAGATGAAGAAGACCGCGGCAAGATTGCGCGGCGTAGTCGGCACTTCCGCCGTCTGACCGAATGAACAGGGCTCCTGGTCCGCGGGGGCGCCCCAAAACGGTACTCGGACACGGTAGACGGGTCTTTTGGCTGTGATAGAATCGAATGGATCGAGAGAGTGCGGGAGAAGCGGGAGCGTCCCGGTGAAAAAGCAGCTCAAATTTGGGATTGGCATCGGCGTGATCGTCGTTTCGATGGGCTTTTTGGCATGGCTGGGATACGGAGAAAGCAAGACGTATTACCACACGATCGCCGAGCTACAAACGCTCCAAGGCCGGGCACTGAAGCAGCGCATGCGCGCCGGCGGCACGGTGGCACCGAACAGTATTCGCCGCTATACCGGACGGGTTGACTTTGTGCTGGAGGGTGAAGGGAAGTCGATTCCGGTCACCTACATAGGGAGCGATCCGCTGCCGGATACGTTTGTGGACAAGGCTCAGGCGCTGGTAGAAGGAAGTCTGAGTACTGATGGCCGGTTTGTGGCCGAGCATGTTCAAGCGAAATGCGCGTCGAAGTATGAGGCTGCCCCGGGAGACACAGGCGGGGCTGCAGCCGGCGAGATCAAGCGCAGCGGCACGTAACGAATCCGGTTTCGCCGGGGAAGAGGCGGGGGCTACGTGGATGTATTCGGATCCTTTGCGCTCATTCTAGCATTTGTCTGCGCGGCGTACGCATTCGCCGGCGGGATTGGCGCGATTGTCACGCGACATCCGCTTTTAGTAAAGAGCACACGACAGGCGGGAATCGCCACCTGCTGCCTGATTTTCCTCGCTACCTTTAGCCTCGAATACCTGTTTTTCAGCGACAATTTCGCAAACGCCTACGTCGTTTCGCACAGCAATCGAGACCTCTCGACGTTTTACAAGATTGCGGCGCTGTGGTCGGGGCAGGAAGGGTCGCTGCTTTTCTGGAGCTTCCTCCTATCGGTTTATGTTTTTTCGGTGCTCATCACGTACCGGAACAAGAATGGCGAATTGATGCCCTACGTCGGCGTGGTGATGGCCGGCGTGCAGATCTTTTTTTTGACGCTGAATAACTTTGTGGCCAGCCCGTTCAAGGCGCTGGCAGTGCCTGGGGCGAATGGGGCGATGAATCTGGTGGCGCGCGCGGACGGGAATGGACTGACGCCGCTTTTGCAATACCCTGAGATGGTGATTCACCCGCCGAACCTATATGCGGGATACACGGGATTCACGATTCCGTTTGCGTTCGCGCTGGGCGCGCTACTGGCGCGTTACCCGGGAGAAAAATGGATTCACTTGACGCGCAAATGGACGATGATCGCGTGGATGTTTCAGTCCATGGGAATATTGCTGGGCGCGCACTGGGCGTACGCGGTGCTCGGCTGGGGCGGATACTGGGGCTGGGATCCGGTGGAGAATGCTTCGTTGCTCCCGTGGCTTACCGGGACGGCGTTTCTGCACTCCGTGATGATGCAGGAAAAGCGCGGAATGATGAAGGTGTGGAACGTGTGGCTGGTGTTCTGCACGTTTGCGTTGTGCATTCTCGGAACGCTGCTGACCCGCAGCGGGGTGGTCAGTTCGGTCCATGCGTTCGCGCAATCCAGCATTGGAACGTGGTTCGTCAGTTTTCTCGCGCTGATTCTGGTCGTTTGCCTCGGTGCGTACCTCAAGAACCGCGATTATCTGAAAAGCGAAAATCAGCTGGATGCCATTGTTTCGCGCGAATCGAGCTTTCTCTTCAACAACCTGATGCTTCTGGTGGCGTGCGTGGCGGTGCTTTCGGGGACGCTCTTTCCGGTATTTTCCGAATGGTTCACGGGGAATCGGATCAGCGTGGGTGCGCCATTTTTCAACAAGGTGAATATTCCGATTGGGCTGCTGTTGCTGTTTCTGACGGGAGTCGGCCCACTGCTGGCATGGCGGAAAACTTCCACGGAGAGCCTGAAGCGCAATTTCGGCTGGCCGCTGGCCATTGGGATTGCTGGTGGAGCGATTGCGTTCGCACTTGGATTCCGCGAGTTTTATTCGCTGGTATGCCTGATTTTGTGCGTATTCGTAGCGTCTACGATCACCATGGAATTCTATCGCGGCGCGAAGGTGATTCGCGCGAGGTCGGGAGCTTCGCTTTTGACTTCGGCGGTGGATCTGACGATGCGCAATACACGGCGCTATGGCGGTTACATCGTGCATATGGGAATGGTGCTGGTCTTCATCGGGGTAGCCGGAGCAGCGTTCAATCGCGATACACAGAAGGAAATGCAACTTGGCTCCACGATGCAAATCGGGCCGTACACCCTGGTGCTGCAGAGCGTGGATTCCAGGCCGGAAAGAAATTACACGGCGCAGCGCATGATCATCGAAGTGATGCGGGATAATAAACCGCTCATGATGCTCTATCCCGAGAAGCGCCGATTCGTGACCACCGTGGAAAATGGCACGATGGTGGCGATCTATTCGACGCTGAAGGAAGATTTATACGTGGTGTTCGCCGGGCAGAGCCCGGACACGCAACTTCCGGTTATTCACGCATATCTGAATCCGCTGGTGAAGTGGATTTGGCTGGGCGGGGCGGTTGTGGTCCTTGGCACGCTGGTGGCGCTGTTGCCGAATCGGCGCGCCGTGCTGGTGCTGGCGGGCGCGCATGAGCCGTCGACGGCGACGCAAACTCTGCAGCCTGGGCTTACGCCCTCGGTGATCACGCGAGAAGGGCATGATTAAAATGCGCCGGCTGGCTGCATCGGGAGTACTCCTGGCGATCGCACTGCTGCTTATCGTTCCCATCGGTGCACAGGATTTATCGGATCGGGCGAAACAGATTGGTGGCAAATTCATGTGCATGTGCGGGTGCAGCCAGGTGCTGACGCAGTGCAATCACGTGGGCTGCACCACTTCTAGCAGCATGCTCAAGGAACATCACACAGATGTTTGTGCAGGAATTTGGCACGAAAGTGTACGCGGAGCCTCCGAAGTCGGGGTTCAGCCTTGTGGCGTGGACGCTTCCGAGCGTCTATCTAGTGCTGGGCACGGTTCTAGTGGTTTTCGTGATTTCGCGCTGGCGGAAGCATGCCATGGAGCCTGTCGCTGAGGTGGGGGATGCGGCGGCGATCCCTCAGGAGCTGCTGGAGCGCGCCAGAGCGCGAGCAGCACGCGAGACGGAGGACTAGAGAGTGGCGCCTGTTTTACTATTCGCAGTTTCTATGATCGCGCCGGAGGATTGGGTGGTCCTCGCCGCCTGCGTTGCGCTGGCCGTTGCCACGATGCTGTTCATTTTTTACATTCAGCCGGACGCGTCAGACCTTGCGCCGCATCGGACCAAGCTGGATCAATTGCTCGAGCGCCGCGACACCATTTACGACAATTTGCGCGATTTGCGGTTTGAGTATCGTTCGGGGAAATATTCCGAGGGTGATTTTGAGGCGATGAAGACGGCTCTGGAAAATGAAGCGGCGCTGGTGCTGACCGAGATCGATCAGGTGACTGAATCGCAGGTGAAGCGGCCGCGCGGGCCGCGACCTGTCTCGACGGACCGGAGCGTCCAGGGATGAGACGGTTTGTTCGACTTGCTGTGTTGGCTTTCATGGTTCTTGCCCCCCTGTGGGTGGCCGTAGCAGGCACGGTACACGGAACCGTGACCAACGGAACGACCGGCAAGCCAGCAGCGGGAATAGAGGTCATCTTGATCCAGCTGCAGGGCGGCATGCAGCCCGTTGCGAATACAGAAAGCGACACCAAAGGAGCGTTTACGTTTGAGAATCCGGGACTCGGCGCGCAGCCGATGCTAGTGCGCGCCGTATATCACGGGGTCAATTTCCACCAGCCTGTGCCGCCCGGCAGCGGCAACGTGCAGGTAAACATTTTCGAGTCATCGACGGACGCAAAGATTATCAACGTTCCCTCGCACGTGGTGGTGTTCCAGCCGAATGGTGCGACTTTGATCGTCGGCGAGGAATATGAAATCGAGAACAAGTCTCAGCCGCCGCAAGCGTATTTCCGTGCCGATGGCAATTTCGATTTTTCACTGCCGGAAAGGGCGCAACTGCAACAGGTGGCCGCATCCGGGCCGACGGGAATGCCGGTCGTGCAGGCTCCGATCGACAAGAAGAACAATCGCTACTCTATTGCCTACGCCTTCCGGCCGGGCCAGAGCAGGGTTCGGTATTCATATGAGATCCCTTATCCGGGAAATGCGACGACGGTGAAGATTTCGACTATATATCCGGGCGGGCGGTTAATTGTGGTAGCGCCG
>WNFQ01014191.1_pt1 | contig 11055 bp, 10 predicted proteins | sample 5400171 | NCBI WGS metagenome assembly WNFQ01 (sample SAMN13153356, study PRJNA577476) | soil metagenome | isolation source: 20 cm soil under Madrone tree | place: USA:California | collected 2016-06-14 | reverse complement strand
AACCGAGGGTGCACGTGAGCGGAGCGAGAGGATCGCGTCGCAAGCGGCGTTAGCCGCGGAAAGGGTGGTCGTATAGGCGACGTGGTTCGCAATCGCTGCCTGGCGCATGGTATAGTCGTCGCGCTGCGACTCCTTGCCGAGTGGTGTATTGATCAGGAGCTGCACATCCCCGTTCAGCATCATGTCGATGCCGTTCGGGCGACCCTCGTGAATCTTGAGCACGGTCTCGACGGGGACGCCGCGCCCGCGTAGATGCTTCGCCGTCCCGCCAGTCGCGAACAGCTTGAATCCCATTTCCTGGAACCGTCTCGCGATCGGTGTGACCGACCGCTTGTCGGAATCATTGACCGTAATGAAGATCGCGCCGTCGGTCGGCAGCACGTTGTCGGCCGACAACTGCGCCTTGCCGAACGCGCTCCCAAACGAGTCCGAGATTCCCATCACCTCACCCGTAGACCGCATCTCGGGTCCGAGGATCGGATCGAACTCGCGGAATTTGTTGAAGGGGAATACGGCTTCCTTGACCGAGATGTAGGCCGGCGTCACTTCCTCCGTGAAGCCGATCGCATCGAGCGTCTCTCCCAGCATTACTCTCGCGGCGATGGCGGCCAGCGGAACGCCGATTGCCTTCGACACGAAGGGCACTGTTCGGCTCGCCCGCGGATTCACCTCGAGCACGTACACCTGCCCGTCCTTGATCGCGTATTGAACGTTGATCAGACCGACCACGTTGAGCGCCCTCGCCAGGGCCACGGTGTGACCGCGCATCTCTTCGATGTGTTCCTCGTCGATCAGGTAGGGCGGCAGCACGCACGCTGAGTCACCGGAGTGAATGCCCGCGTCCTCGATGTGCTGCATCACTCCACCGATCACGACGCGCTCGCCATCGGAAATCGCGTCGACATCGGCCTCGAACGCATCCTCGAGAAAGCGATCGATCAACACCGGCTTGTCCTCGGACACACGTGCCGCGCGCTCGAAATAGTCATTCAGCGAGCGCTCGTCGTAGACGATCTCCATCGCGCGGCCACCAAGCACATACGACGGGCGAACCAGCACGGGATATCCGATCCTCTCGGCCGCGGCAACAGCTTCATCGAGGCTCGTGGCGGTGCCGTTCTCGGGCTGGCGGATTCCGAGACCCCGCGCGATCGCGTCGAACCGCCTCCGATCCTCGGCGATGTCGATCGCGTCGGGCTGGGTGCCAAGAATGGGAACTCCGGCCTTCTCGAGTCCGCGAGTGAGCTTGAGCGGCGTCTGACCGCCGAGCTGCACGATTACGCCGAGTGGCTGCTCGCGCTCGACGATATCCAGGACGTGCTCGAGAGTCAGTGGCTCGAAGTAGAGCTTGTCTGAAATGTCGAAATCCGTGGAAACGGTCTCGGGATTCGAGTTGATCATGATCGTCTCGTATCCCTGCTCCCGCAGCGCCAGCGCAGCGCGCACGCAACAATAGTCGAACTCGACTCCCTGTCCGATGCGGTTGGGGCCGCTGCCGAGAATCACGACAGACCGTTTCCCGCTCTTGGGCGCTTCGCTCTCCTCGTCATAGCTGCTGTACAAGTACGGTGTAGCGGACGGGAATTCACCGGCGCAGGTGTCGACCATTTTGTAAGCCGGCACAATCCCAAAGCCGATTCTCCGGGCGCGAGCAGCTGTCTCGACTTCTCCGCGCAGGTCTGCAAGCTGTCTGTCGGAAAACCCCATTCGCTTCATTCGCCACAGAGCGTCCCTGTCGACACTCCTGAGCGCTGCGAAGGCTTTCTCCGCGTCCAGCAGCTCCACCATCTGGGACAGGAACCAGGGATCAATCCCCGTAAGTTCATAAATCTCGTCGACAACGATTCCGGCATCGAGCGCGCGCTTCACCTGGAAGATGCGCTCCGGAGTCGGCTGCCTCAGCGCCCAACGCAGGCTTTCGAGGGAATCGTCTTCGAGACGATCGTCGGCGAGCGTCTCCGCGACGGTCCAACCGGGACGTCCCGTCTCCAGAGCGCGGATGGCTTTCTGGAACGCTTCCTTGAAGGTACGGCCGATAGCCATCGACTCGCCGACGGATTTCATCTGCGTCGTGAGCCGGGGATCCGCCGCCCGGAACTTTTCGAACGCGAATCGCGGACACTTGACCACCACATAGTCGAGCACCGGCTCGAACGAAGCCGGCGTCGTGCCGGTGATGTCGTTCGGGATCTCGTCGAGACGGTAGCCGACGGCGAGCTTCGTTCCGATCCGCGCGATTGGAAATCCGGTCGCCTTCGATGCGAGCGCGGAAGAGCGGGATACGCGAGGATTCATCTCGATCACGAGCATCTCGCCGTCCTTCGGATTGATCGCGAACTGGATGTTGCAACCGCCGGCCTCGACGCCGATCTCCCGTATCACCGCGACCGCGGCGTCGCGCATCAGCTGGTACTCGCGGTCCGTCAGAGTCATTGCCGGAGCGACGGTGATCGAATCGCCCGTGTGCACACCCATCGGATCGATGTTCTCGATCGAGCAGACGATCACCACGTTGTCCGCGCCATCGCGCATCACCTCGAGCTCGAACTCCTTCCACCCGATGACGCTGCGCTCGACAAGCACCTGGGTGACAGGGGAGAGATCGAGACCGCGGCGAATGATTTCCTCGAACTCCTGGCGATTGTACGCGATGCCGCCACCCGTGCCGCCCAGCGTGAAAGCCGGCCTGATGATCGCGGGAAAGGCCGTGGTCTCGAGTATGTCGAATGCTTCGTCGAGTGAGGTGGCGATGCCGCCTGGCGGGACCGCCAGGCCGATTCGCTTCATCGCCTCGCCGAACAGTCCCCTGTCCTCAGCCATGGCAATCGCGCGAGCGTCCGCTCCGATCAGCTCGACTCCGTACTTCTCGAGCACTCCCTTCTCCGCGAGCTTCATTGCCACGTTGAGGGCGGTTTGCCCCCCCATCGTCGGGAGCAGAGCGTCCGGCTTCTCTTTCGCGATGATGAGCTCCACGTACTCCGGCGTCACCGGCTCGATGTAGGTGCGATCGGCGAACTCCGGATCGGTCATGATGGTCGCCGGATTGGAGTTGACGAGGATGACCTCGAACCCTTCTTCCTGGAGCGCCTTCGCCGCCTGCGTCCCCGAATAGTCGAACTCGGCGCCCTGCCCGATTATGATCGGGCCTGAGCCAATGACCAGGATGCGGTGGATGTCGGTGCGCTTAGGCATACAGTTTGGCCGGGTTTACTGGACCAAAGTTAGCGACCAAGCTCTGGGTGAGGTACACGGTGATTGAACTGCAACTGAACGGGTGCCGGCTGTCAGTGGCGTAGCTTCCAGTTACCGGTTCACTACGCCCGGACTTACCTCCGTGGCGTGAATGCCACTGCTTGTGCCTCGAATGGCGCTCCGTAAAGTCTGGGCGTTCTGAACTAGAAACTGGCATCTCTGTCACTGACAGGTGGCACCCGTTCAGTTGCGGTTGATGGTTAAGAAAAAGGGAGCCCGCAGGGCTCCCTTTGCTTTTTGTACCATCGACCAGCTTAAGCAGCGCTCTGCCCTCTCGGAGCGCGCACAACCTTCCCCGCGTGCAGGCATCTAGTGCACACCTTCACCTTCGTGATCTTGCCGTCGATCACGACGCGCGCGACCTGAAGATTCGGCTTCCAGGTGCGGCGCGTCTTGTTGTTGGCGTGTGAGACGTTGTTCCCGTAAGCGACGCCTTTGTCGCAGATATAGCAGCGGTGCCTCTTGATCTGTGCCATGGTCAGCTCTCCGTTGGCATCAGCTCGATGCGTGCCATCTCCGCGCCATCGCCCTTGCGGTGGCCGGTCTTGAGAATGCGCGTGTAGCCGCCCTTGCGCGTCGCGAATCTCGGTCCGATCTCCTGGAACAGCTTGTCGGCCGTTGCACGATGTGGGACTTTCGCGCCAGCTAGACGGCGGTTATGAAGCGTCCCCGTCTTGGCTTTCGTAATCAGCTTCTCGATGAACGGCCGCAGCTCCTTGGCTTTCGCCTCGGTCGTCTCGATGGCGCCACGCTCGATCAGCGCTTTCGCCAGATTCTTCATCAAAGCCAGCTTCTGCTCGCTCGTGCGACGAAGCTGCCTACCCTTCTTGCGGTGACGCATCCTTAGCCTTCCTCTTCGTCATCGGCGCCAACGGTGGCGACGTTACGGTTGGGCGGCGTTCCCTGATCAGTGATGCGGACGCCATCGGGCGTCTCCTCGTACTTCATTCCGAAGTTGAGGTTTTCCCGCTCGAGCAAATCGGCAATCTCGTTCAGCGACTTCTTGCCGAAGTTCTTGACCTGGAGGATCTGACTCTCGCTCTGGCGGACCAGGTCGCCCAGCGTGCGAATGGCGGAGTTCTTGAGCGAGTTCACGGAGCGAACCGAGAGCTCGAAATCCTCGATCGGAGTGCGCAGCACCTCGGCCAGCCGATGAGCATCCCCACCGGGCAGGTCGGTGCCGGGAACGAGAGGCGCCGACGCGTGCGAGCCGAAGCCCGCGAAATACTGGAAGTGCGTTTGCGCCAGCGCGGCCGCGTAGCTCACGGCCTCTTCCGGCGTGATGGTGCCGTTCGTCTCGACCGTCAGCGTCAACCGGTCGTAGTCGGTGCGCTGGCCAACGCGCGTCTCGGCGACGGCGAAGTTCGCGCGGCGAACCGGATTGTAAATCGAATCGATACGGACGACATCGACCGGCAGCGTCTTGTCGACGACGTGCTGGTCGGCTTCGACATAGCCGCGTCCACGGCCGACGTAGAGCTCGACGTTGAGCTCGCGGTCACCCTGCATCGTGAACAGGTGCTGGGTGCGGTCCACGATTGTGACGCCGCCCTGACCCTCGATGTCAGCCGCCGTTACCGGGCCGGCCGCGTTCTTCGAGATGCGCAGCACTGTGTTCTCGACGCCCTCGTCGAGCGAGAGCGTGAGCGTCTTGAGATTGCCGATGATCTGGTGGACGTCTTCGACGACGCCCGGAATGGTCTGGTGCTCGTGCAGGACACCGTCGATGCGGAATCCCCACACGGCCGAGCCCCGGAGGGACGAAAGGAGAAGACGCCGCATGGCGTTCCCCAGCGTGTGTCCGAATCCGCGCTCGAGCGGCTGAAGGCGAAATTCTGCGATGTTGGGATTGTCTTCGCGCTTCGTCGCTTCGACAAGCTGCGGACGGACAAGTCCCCTGAGATCAATTGCGGTTGCCATTTTTTTCGATTCCTTGAACGTGCCACCCCGCCCCTAACGCGCGGTGAGCCCGTAACGAGAGTTAGGGTCTCGTCCTACTCGATTGCGGATTGCGAACCAACTGCTATTACGGACTGCTGACTAACTGCGGATTGGGAGACTAACTGCGCACTGCGGACTAACGCTTCCCGCGTCCCGCTTCCCGCTTCCCTACTTCGAGTACAACTCCACCACCAATTGCTCCTGAGCAGCTATTGGAATATTCGACCTTGTCGGCCTCTCGAGCATCTTGCCGCTGAAGGTGTCGCGATCCACCGCGATCCAGGATAGCGGAGCGCCGCGGGACGACTGGTCCATTGCCGCCATCACGCCTGATTCACCTCGACGTGACGATGCCGAACGAGTTGGCGCGCTGCCTTGCGGCTGCCCGCGAATCCCATGCGGTAAACGACGTTGTCGAGTCGCGATTCCAGCGCGGCGAGAAGATTGTGTCCCGTGATTCCCGGCAGCGGTGCGACCCGCTCGAAGGTGTTCCGGAACTGTCTCTCGCTGACGCCATAGATGCGCTTGATCTTCTGCTTCTCACGGAGCTGCTTCGAGTATTCCGACACCTTCCGACGGCGGGCCGTCGACGAGCCGTGCTGTCCCGGAGGCGTCGGACGACGCTCGACGGGGCACTTCTCGGTGAAGCATTTCGTCGACTTGAGGAACAGCTTCGTTCCCTCGCGACGGCACTGCCTGCAGCTCGCTCCTGTATAACGCATCGGTTAGACTCTCCGACGCTTGGGAGGACGGCAACCGTTGTGCGGAATCGGCGTGACGTCCTTGATCGACTTGACCTGGAGACCGGCAGCGACGAGCGCCTGAATCGCCGACTCGCGTCCCGATCCCGGTCCCTGCACTCTCACGTGTACACGACGGACGCCGAGCGTTACGGCTTCGCGTCCGGCCTGTTCTCCAGCCACGGTAGCCGCAAAAGGCGTGGACTTCTTTGATCCCTTGAAGCCAGCCTTCCCCGACGAGCCCCAGGAAATCGTGTTCCCGTGTGCGTCGGTGATCGTGATCGTCGTGTTGTTGAAAGTCGCGCTGACGTGGGCGATTCCTTCCGCCTCGATTATGCGCTTCGTTTTCTTTCCAATTGCCATTTTACTTGGTTACCTGCGCCATTACTTGGTGACCTTCTTCTTGCCGGCGATTGCGCGGCGTGGACCCTTCTTGGTACGGGCATTGGTGTGCGTGCGCTGGCCACGAACGGGAAGTCCGCGACGGTGACGAATGCCGCGGTAGCTGCCAATGTCCATGAGCCGCTTGATGTTCATCGCGACTTCGGTTCGCAGAGCGCCCTCGACGCGGACATCCTTCTCGATCGCCTGGCGAAGCCGATTCGTGTCAGCGTCGTTCAGGTCGCGAATCCGCTGATCGGGATTGACGCCGGTCGACAGCAGAATGCGTCGCGCCGTCGCGCGGCCGATGCCGAAGATGTACGTAAGGCCGATCTCGACCTTCTTCTCACGCGGGAGATCCACGCCAGCAATACGCGCCATTATCAGCCCTGCTTTTGCTTATGTTTTGGATTGCGCTTGCAGATGATGCGAGTCACGCCCTGTCTTTTGATGACCTTGCAGTGCTCACAGATCGGCTTGACGCTGCTGCGAACTTTCACGTCCTGATCCCCACAATGTTGGAAAGAGGGCCGAAGCCCTCCAATTTTTTCCGAGGTTAGCCTTTCAAATTACATTGGGCGGACGAAGAACGCAACCCACGAACAGGACTCAAAGTGTGATGGCAGAGCGGGTTAGCAAATCCGCACCGTCGAGGTGTTGCGGACATCCTTGCCATCCACAAAACCGAAGCAGGGAGCCGTCGGCTTTGCAGCTCATCGCCCGGAGCTTCTCATATGGTTTTCATCACCGATCGAAGTTCTGAGGCAGGATCCTTGGCCTCGGTGATCATCCGCCCGAGCACGATGTAGTTCGCCCCCGCCTTCGCCGCCTCTGCCGCCGTAACCGTCCGCTTCTGGTCGTCGGTTCTACCCCCCGCAGGCCGGATCCCCGGGACCAGCAGCTTCAGCTTGTCCCCGTATTTCGCACCGATTTTGTGGGCCTCGAGGCCGCTGCAGACCACTCCATGCGCGCCCACAGCCGCGCAGTCTCCCGCGAGACGAAGAACTTCCCCGTAAACCTCAAGCGATTTCCGACCCCAGGCGCTCCGAAGCATGGCGGCGTCGAGCGAGGTGAGGATCGTCACGCCCAGCACCCCGCAGCCGGGGCCTGCGCCTTCGACCGCTGCCTCGATCATTTCGCGGCCGCCCGTCGCATGCACACTCAGAAGTTTGGCGCCGATGGAGGCCGCGCTCCTGGCCGCGCCTCGAACGGTATTCGGAATATCGTGAAGCTTGAGGTCGAGAAAAACATCTTTGCCGAGCGCGCGCAGAGTCTGAACGACTTGCGGGCCGGCGGCAGTGAACAGCTCGCCCCCGACCTTATAGAATTTGCACGCATCACCTAGCCGCTCGACCATCGCCAGCGCGAGATCGGCGCGGGGGAAATCGAGCGCGACGATCGGAATCGGGTGCCGCGAGCTTGTTGGCGCGCTTCGTGTCGCAATCTTCGTTCGCGTTGCCGCGGGCCGCTGATGAGGCGTCACGTCAGTTCTCCCACTGTAGAGATCCGCGAATTTCGCTCAACGAAGTTATCCCCTTCTCGGTGCACCAGCGCCCGATGTCGGCGACCAGCCTCTCCGGAAGTCTTGGCTGTTGCATCGCGGCGGTGCCGATCGCGACGAGTGACGCGCCCGCGATCACGTACTGAACAATGTCGGTCGCCTTCGATATTCCTCCGACCCCGATTATCGGAAGTCGCACTGCCTTGGCGACCCTGTAAGTAGCCAGCACGCCAACGGGCAGCAGCCCCGGCCCACTGACGCCGCCCGTCCCGAAGCCGAGCGCGGGTCTGCGCGCATCTACATCGATCACCAGGCCGGGCAAGGTGTTCACAACCGAGATTCCATCCGCTCCCGCATCGGCCGCCGCTTGCGCGGTTCGTCCGATGTCCTGCAGGGTCGGTGAGAGCTTGACGAAGATCGGCCTTCGCGTTGCCCTGCGCGCCCTCGTCACGACTTCCGTCAGCGATTGCAGATCGGCGCCGAACTCCATTCCGCCCGCTTTCACGTTGGGGCAGCTCACGTTCAGCTCGTAGCCAGAGACCCCAGGTGAATCATCGAGCATCGACACCACCGTGGCGAATTCCTCGACCTGATTGCCCACCACGTTCACCAGGACTCTCGCTCGTCGCAGAGTCTTCGCGAGCCACGGGAGATGCTCTGCCCTGACTTCCTCGACGCCTGGATTGGCGAGGCCTACGGCGTTGATCATGCCGCCCTCGAACTCAGCCACGCGCGGCGCCCGCGCGCCGTGCCGTCGCTCGATGCTCACCGCTTTCGTGACGAGTCCCCCGAGAGCGTCGAGATCGATAACCCGCGCGATCTCACGACCGTAGGCGGCTGTGCCAGCGGCCAGCAACACCGGATTTTGAAATTCGATCCCCGCGACGGTGACTTCGAGCGCGGTCGGGGCCACCTCTACCGGGCGCCCCCGATTCGGGACTCGTAGTGCGCGAGATAGGCGACTATCGACTCGGCAATGTTTCTCGCCAGCGCGCGTTGATTCGACTGATCGCTCAGATAGGTCGCCTCAGACTGGTTGCTGCCAAATCCGATTTCGATCAGCACCGCGGGCATGTACGACCCGCGCAAGACCGCGAAGTTTGCCTGCTGCACGCCACGATTCGGACCTGGATGCACATCGATCAGGCCCTGTTGAATGGTCTGAGCGAGATCGCTCGACTCGCGCAAATGCTCATTCTGAGCCATGTCGGTGATGATGAAGCTGAGCGGGTCGCCCTTTGGCGCGTTGGCCCCCGTCTCGAACTTCACCGATTCGTTTTCCATGTCCTGTACGCGTCGCTCGTCCTCCGTCTTCGCCTCGGCCAGGAAATATGTCTCGAATCCGTGCTCGCGCGCGCCGGCGGCGGTGTTGCTTCCGGGCGCGTTGCAATGGACAGAGATGAACACGTCGCCATGATTGCTGTTCGCGATCCGACCTCGATCGGAGAGTGCTATCAGCGTATCGGTGGTGCGAGTCATCAGCACATCGACACCACGCGCACGCAGTACGGTCGCGAGCTTCATCGCCACTGATAGCGTGACATCCTTCTCGGTAAACCAGGGCGTTGTTCCGATTGGACCAGTCATTCCACGATCAGGTCCACCATGCCCTGCGTCGATGACCACGAGCTTCCGCGCGGGCGGCTTGTTCACCGGCGGCTTTCGGACTGGCGGCTGTGCCGCTGAAGGAGAAACGCGCGGAGACGGAGCGTTGGCGACCGATGTCGAGGGAGCGATGCGCGGAGCTGGAGCACTGACGACGGAATTCGGCGCGGACGTTCGCAGCTCTCCCTGCGCAATATCATAGGAGTAGCCGCCCCCATAGCGCGGAATCACCTCGCTCACGAACTGAAACGGCAGGTAGAGCTGTCCACCGCGCACCTGTGGGGCGCGCGTGAGTGGCACCGTCAGCGTGTCGAGTTTGGCGAATGGAATCCCATCGATCAGATCCATACGTGCGCGCGGCAGCGCCAGCGTGAAATGGAAGTTGGTGCCCGTGATCAGCATTCCCTTCATCGCCTTCATGAGAACATCCGCCCGCACGCTTGGCTCTCCGTTGTTGATCGTGACGGGAACCGACGTCGTGAGCTGACCATCGCGGACGACGATGAAAGTCGGCGCAGGCGTATTTGCCGACGCTCCAATTATTTGCGCGACCAGAACGAGGGCGATCATCGAGTGCGCACCGCGCGTTGCATGTCGCGTTCATCGTCGCGGCGTTTTTCATCCGCGCGCTTGTCGTAGAGCTTCTTGCCCTTGCCAAGGGCGAGCGCGACTTTCGCCTTTCCGCGCTTGAAGTAGACCTCGAGCGGAATCAGCGTCAGCCCCTGGCGCTCGACCGCGCCGATCATCTTGCGGATCTCCTTGCGATGCAGCAGGAGCTTCCGCGTCCGAGTGGGCTCATGGTTGAAATGACTCGCCTGTTCGTAGGGCGAAATGTGCAGGTTGAGCAGAAAAACCTCTCCATCCTTAACGATCGCGTAGGAATCAGCGATGTTGGCCTTTCCGTTCCGAAGCGACTTGACCTCACTGCCGGTCAGAACCATCCCCGCTTCCCATGTGTCGATGATGTGGTAGTCATGTCTGGCGCGTTTGTTCCGCGCGACCGACTCTTTCGCATCCTTCTCGACTTTCTCTGCCATTTGACTTCGTGCTCAAGTTAGACGCAACAACGATGCTGGGAAAGCGCTCGCGCTTCGGCGCCACTGGCCTTCGCGTTGACTTCGCTATCCTCGGTTTCTATCTTCGGAGCTGAGATCGCCGGAGTGGTGGAACTGGTAGACGCGCTGGCTTCAGGAGCCAGTGAGCGCAAGCTCGTGGGGGTTCGAGTCCCCCCTTCGGCACATAAAAAGAACGGCGCGTCTCACTCAGACGCGCCGTTTCTGCATCCGGTCTCGAAATCTAAACCGTCTCGAGAATCGGGAGGCCGACTTTCTCCGATCGAGCGCGTTCCTCGCTCGGCAATCCAACGCGCTCACGCACCGTCGGCTCGTCGTGCAGCAGGTCGGCGAGACTCACGCCTTGCAGCACGTCATCGATTCGGTGCTGCAACATCACCCAAACGGGCCTGATGCTGCAGCTGTGCGACGCGGAACAACGCTCCTCTTCGACTGGATGACTCACGCAGTGGAGGTCGAACGTCTCGAGCTCCGAGGCGTGGATCACGTCCCTGATGGAAATCTCGGCCGGCGGCCGCGCTAGAACGTACCCGCCCCTCGCGCCCCGTGTGCTTGCGATCAC
>WNFQ01003770.1_pt1 | contig 11055 bp, 15 predicted proteins | sample 5400171 | NCBI WGS metagenome assembly WNFQ01 (sample SAMN13153356, study PRJNA577476) | soil metagenome | isolation source: 20 cm soil under Madrone tree | place: USA:California | collected 2016-06-14 | reverse complement strand
TATAATTTTACTTATAGGTACTTAGCTGTACTTAAGGTGGCTTAACGCTGCTTAATGTTTCAATCAAATTTCAATATTTCAATTTCAGAGAACCACACTGCCGCCCCCACATTCTTACACCAGCCAGTCTTTACACCAATGACCAAGGCCTCTACGAAAAAACGCCCCAATAGGAAACATGCACCAGGTGCGGTGGCGGCGACGAAGAAAAGACTCTCGCTTGGCAACAGCAGAACGAGTAAACTGCACAAAAAGACTCGGAAGAACGTATCGCACCAGCAAACTATCCAAGCGCGGGACACGCTCGATGCAGAATATCGCGACTGGCGTAGTGGTATGAATAGATCTACTGTGACTTTTCTCGCCACGCACCCTCTCGTTTAATTTTAATGGCTTCGCTCGCAGACAACAAGCACAATTCAAAACTTAGCAGAACCTCCTGACGGTCCCACTACGCCGACTACTATGATGCCAATGACAGTACCCCAAGCTTCTGGACTTGGCTCCTCGGCGCAAATTACCGAGCAGTCGGTGCAGGACTTGGTTGGCGTTCTAAGCGCGCTGTGAACTGCGAAAAAAATATTATTCGCGGTTCGCTATGGTAGCGACAACAAGTCGCAGTCGCGCTTGCCATTTTGGTACTGATTTGGTTGGACAATGCGTACGTTGCATTATGGTGATTGAAGGACCAGGGTGATTGGGAAGCTGACCTTGAAGTGACGAACCCTACAGCAAAAGAACTGCAGGCAAGGAGCATTCTGCTTTCAAGTAACAGTTCCGATTCAGATGCCCAGATAGATCGAGACTGATGTCATGGAACTAGAATTTGCCTGCGTCGCGGGGTTTGATGGTCTGAGTCCTTCTCCTGCGCCAAGGACAACATCAATCAGAGAATCAACATCACGTCCAAGCAAATTCATAGTATATTCGAACGTATAGTCGCAGTCGTAGAAAAATAATACAAAAAATTAGGTCCACAATTTCCGCGGTTATAGTCGACCAGCGTAGCAGTTGAACACCGCTACATAGGGGAATGACATCAATAGAGATGAGATGAGTAAACGAGAAGGCAAGAAAACGAAAATTCAAGAGGCCTAGGCAATACAGCTTACACCAGAGATGCAAATATATGTACACCAGGATCTGAAAACCATCACATATCATCCCAGTTCGGCCGGGGCGCGCTAATAGAAAGCTTGCCCATAAGCTTGCGCTGGCGCAGGTTCTTGACCTCGGTGTTGATGAGGTCACGCAGGCGTTCAAGGTCCAGGCTGCGCTCTGCGCGCGAACCCATAAGCAAGTTGCGCCATATGCCGGCCGCGGCGACCGAGTTGTCAATTCCGAGCTGCATCGGTCGGTGTAAGCGCACCATCTTCTGCATGAGGTGGTCCGGGCTAGGATAAATGGCGTTTGGCCACGCGATACGGATAGCGAACCACCATCCGAGCGGCTGGGACCAGACAGGGTTAGAGAGCTCGTCATCAACAGACTCGGATGAGGCACTCACCCGTCCATCTGGGAGACACCGCTCTGGATACGAGTCGTAGGTTGTCAAGGTACCGTCCGGAAGTGAGAAGCTGCGTATATTGCGCCGTGAATTTGTCAGTGCCCTGCGTACTGCTGGGTGTGAGAAAGGATACTGACCGGTGTACTACCCAATGATTTGCATCGGAACGGTGCTTCGCAAGAACTATCAACAGTCTTGGCATGCCCTCCAGACCGAAAGGATGCCACAACTCGCGCAACATCCCAGATGCGTCCCCATGACGGCCGTTGAAGACGGCATTGCTGATTGCATCTGCCATGTTCGGAGGCACGAAAAGGCGATCGACTCGTCCGCCCGCCCCATCCGTCATCTTGCTGCGCACGTATCGCTTGTATGTTTGCGTTGACCAGATGCTGAGTGCAACTTCATCAACCTGGTTTCCGCGCGTTGTGCTATTGAGTGCAGTGTCGAGCTCAGTGACAGGCCAGACGATAGCCCAGTTAAGTAACCGTTGATGGATGCGCTGCCACGGGAGCAGTTGGGGCGGCTCGCTATTGTAGTCGCTCGCTGGTTGTTGCTGCCAAACCTGACCTGCAGGCACATCCCGAGCACCATCGTCAGAAGGTGGTGGCGGAAGTGGAGGGGAGGAGGCCCTACGGTCTCCAAAGCCACTTGGGTTGGAGTCTGGGATCTCTTGCATGCCTGACTCGGTAACTGCGGCCTGCCCATCTGGGTCTTCTTCTTCGTAATCCCCATTGTCCCTAGCCAGTTCCCATGTCTTGTGAGTATTGCCAGACTGGCTTCCAGGACCTGCCCGGACGCGGAGCTTATACAATTCCTCTTCAAGAAACTGTTGACCGGGGGAGTCGCGATTACCAATGTAGTCACTGAGACCACGGTTGTGGGTATCTCCCTGAGTCGAGGTTGGGGCATAATGGCCATGTCCGTGTTCGGTTTCGTCGTCTTCATACTCTTCTTGCTCTGTGAGACCGTGGGTAGATCCATCGTGGTGATGCATGGAGCCCGGCAGAGTTTGCCCGTGTGTTGATTCCGCAATATGAATGTCAGTAGCGGGCTGGAACATAGACTCGTCGCCAACCGTGCCTGTGGGATGAGTCTGGATGTTGACTGTTTGTGTCAACGGCGTCTGTGTATACACCTCTGAAGGGTCTTGTTCGCGTGTGTAATATTTACGTTCATCAATCGGCGACATAGCCTGCATCTGCGAGACTTTGATACTGTCGATTTTAGGGCCGAGGCTGTCGACTCTCTGGGTAAGCAGGAATACTCCGCGTTGTAGTTCCTTTGCCCATTCTGGGGGTTCCTGATATCGAGAGGAATGGTATGAGCGAGTAGGCATGGTGGGGTGAAAGAGACGGTTCTGCCACAAACCTCAGGTAAAAGGGGAGGCTGGTAGTCGGGCCGTAAATGCACGCTTGGGTCATGGTCATGGAATGATTTCCGATATTGCTTGATTGTTTTTACGTAATATTAGTTATCAGGCATGCAACAGCTGCATGTAGGGGCATACCTCATTGTCGTATTTCATACCAAGCTGCTTGACCCGAGCCTTCACAGCCTTTCGCACGGCCTTCTTTACTACCTCATGTTGGCTCGGGTCATCCAACTGATGTAATAGAATGCACAGATTCATGTCATGATAATGAGTGAACTGGTTCGGCTCGAGAACGGAAGTTGCTGCATATGATGTACGAGGTGTCCTATTGCCTTGGTTTAGTACATTTTCCACCAGCCTTGTCTCTTCCTCATTGAGTTCATCGGGACCTGGAGAAAGGGCTCGAGGCGTGCCGCCATGAGATTGCTTAGACTGAGAACCATCAGCGAGGCCAGGTAGGTTCAAACTAAGGCCATGGATTGCAGCGTGAAGAAGATCCTGCTCGGTTGGTCCATTACGGTATGGGGAGAATGGTCGCTGCTGCTGCTGCAACCGATTGTGATTATTCCCACTTGAGAGGATAGACGGCCCGGCGGCGCGAGAACGCCCTTCATTGTATTACGTCAGCGAATGAAACCCAAAGACGAACAAAACTCACCATCGCCGCTCTGTTGGGAGTATCCTGCTTTGGGCTCACCCTCAGCTTGGGAATCGCCGTCTGACGGAGGAACAGGAGGTAGCGATGGTTCCCTCCCTACGGATCTAACAACATTCCGCTGAGGCTTCATCTGGGAAGGGGAGTCCGACGGGGACAATGACGGTGCGCGCGAATATGTGCGTTGGTATTTGACAGCCGATGCACTGCCAATATTGCTCTGAGTCTGGCTCGGGGGAAGTGGGGGATATGCAGTCGATTGCTTCTCAGTAACACGACTCTTCTGGGTTCCACGGGAGTGAGCAGAAGGGGCGGGAGAGGCAAATGAACGGGGAGGAGGAGATCGTGCGTCAAATCGTGCGTCGCCATTCAAACCTGCTTGGCCGTTGGATTTGGGAGACTTCTTATCACCATGGCAGATCATCTATCTGTCAATCAGGGTTTAGAGAGAAGGTGGAGCCCACTGACCATGGCGGTGTCCTCAAGAGCCGTAGCGGCTTCCTTTTGTGTGCGCGAGACCATTGAGGGTGCCTTTTGGGACGCAGAGGCACGGGATCCGGTGCGGGAAGTCCGGACCTTTACAGTTGCAGGTGGGACGCCTCCTGCGTGAACGGGCTACAACAATACCATTAACGGCTGCTGTCAGTCATTCAGCCAGAGGCTACGCAAGACGGAAACGGACCTCGCCAAAGGCGCTGTCGGGGGGCATTGGACCAAAGTTACCAAATGACGATCCATAAGACTCGTAATGAGGACCAGGTTCATCGTCCGGCCCGGGTTCGACATGCTGGTGTGATGGAGTGGGGCATCATATTAATCAGAATGTTGGCAGAAGCGACGTAGAATGAACGTACGACACCATTGCGCTGTACCAGGGAGCCAACAGTTGACTGTGCGACCTCCTGCACATCGGATGCTATATCATCCTGTCCATCGCCATTGATGTTGGTACCCAATTCATCCTCAAGACCGGACCTGGCGGACGATGCGCCCTCAGACTTCAACTGCTCGAGAAAGACGAGTACTGTCCGGCCAGCTATTCAGTGCTGTACATCTAGCATAGGAGACGAGTTCGGCATACCTTTTTCCTCAGGAGCTGCAATGGTTTTTCAACACATAGTCAGCACATGCCCGTCTGAAGCCAACTCGGATAATTGCGAACCTGGGGTACTCGAACGTAGAAGAAGTGAGCCCAAGACCTCCTGTGAGGGAGCAGACATGACGATAGAGTGTGGGAGTCAAAGAGACAGAATAGGATCTAGAGTGTGTCCGGGCTGAGATATCGAAGGAAGACTGATTGCTGTAATCTTTATGCAACGAGGCCCCCGTCTACGGTGACGGCCCTAGCCCAGTTTTCAACTTGCCCTGGGTTTCCTTTTCTGGTCATATACCACCGGAACCTTTCTCACGATTTGCTTCCGGCATTTATCAGTCCCGGCCATCTATTAATTCATCTAGTTGATCCGTCCTAACATGAATGGTAGATATAACAAGGAACGAGGGCTTCTTCGTCTCACCACAACACTCGTAATGCCCGCCCTGGCCGAACCAGTAATCCGTGACAGAGATGTGACAGTTGTGACAATGTGACATAACGGGTTCAGACGCGTCTCCATTAATCGCGAGTGTTGAGCGAGTCGCGACACTTACTAGTAAGGGGCGCAATGTCCAACACAAAACCTGCGATTAATCTAGCCCATTCTCCCGGCTATACAACTCTTGCATTTTCCAGGGATGGAGCGTGAGTCGTCCCGCTCCTGACCGTATCGTTTCCCGCCAACCATTTACTCCAGTTTCTGCTACACTGGCGGTGACGATTGTATTGTTCGACTATGGAGGACGGATCAGGGAGAGGATCAGGAACCTCCAACCGCAATTGAGGCTGGCGAGTCCATTATGACGCTGGCCACTTGCGTACGTCCTCCTTTCTCCTTACTCGTATCCCATTGACCACACGGACAGAATAACGCGTGGTTTTCGGGAAGTAAAGATTCGGATGTACGACAGTATAAGGCTGGAGACCCAGATATGGAGGCAATAGTGACCAGCTGTGCCGCAGCGAGCATTCGATGCGTTGCCGTAGATCCCGCTGGGAAGCGGATAGCCGTCTCGTCTGAGTGAGCTGCATTCCCGTTTTCGATTGGTTTGCGCTCATAGAACTCTATCAGTGAGGCCGCTATCAAAGTCATCGACATTGAGAATACCGTCAATCTGTCGATTCTGCATGGCCACAACGATGTTGTGCGGAAAGTGACATGGGAGCCATCTGGCTCTTTTCTAGTACGTCCCTTTTTAATTTGTCGGTCACTGTCTTCATATGCCTACCGTTGACAAATATTTGTAGACTTCATGTAGTGCAGATGGGAAAATTATTGTTTGGGATCTCACCCAACAGGAACCCAAGCAAGTTAAACTCATAGATGGCATTATTCCTGCCGTCCGGGACAAGGAGTACGTCGGCCATTGGAACCTTAAATCTGCGATATTCTCTGATTTCTTGTGTAGCTCACGGGAGTTTGCGTATGATTGTTCTGCTGTATGGCATCCATCTGGCCAATATTTTGTCGTCGCGTCTCACACCCATGGTACGTTCTACGTGGCCCTTTGTTTAGATTATTGTCATGTGTAGTGATTATCGTCTTCAGATATTGTCACTATCGCTCGTGACTCCTGGACCAAGACATCCACTTTCAGCAGCAGTTCTTCTACTGGGAACATCTATGCACTTGCATTATCTCCGAATGGCGTATACTTAGCCTCATCCACTAACAAGGATGTGCACATTTGGTCAACCCAGACACGGAGGCTACTCTTCACGTAAGTCCTACCAGCATTTTGCATCTGTTTCGCCTGACCTCGGTTTTCAGATTCCCAAATGCGACTACAGAGTTTATAACACAAATAGATTTCTCACCCACAAAGAATCTTCTTGCGTGGACCGATTTTGCTGGCTCCCTTTACCGTTGGTCTGACCCGATCCCATCGTCTTCGCCGAGCCCTGTGGCTTCCACTTCTACCTCCGCGTTGACACGTCCCGTGCGACGAGGGCCTACGCCAACACTTTTCGATGATGAAGCTGACGGCCACGCGTCAAAGCAACAAGTGAACGAAGATACTGGCCTAGGTGGTGCGGACGATTTCGAAAACGAAGATTGGATACTGGATGATGTAGGGGATGGAAGGGAGGATGACGTCGGTGTTCAAGGGGACAATGATCATGAGTTCGTGAAGGAGATGGGTATGGAATATTTTCGCATCGCTGCAATACGTCCTGACTTCCTTCACAGTAAGTGTGACGAAGGCGCAGCCTGCCTTCCAACCGGGCTCTACTCCGATGGAGAACAGAAAGCGTTATTTGGGTACGTGGAGCTGATGTGAAGCAAATCGAGAAGCCAATCTTGTATCCGCTGTAGAATACAACATGATCGGCGTCATTGAAGTGACGGACCAAGATACGCACCACATCATCAACGTAGAGTTCCATGATCGCTCCTCACGCAAAGCATATCACTTTACCGATCACTTCAAATATGACCTAGCATCACTAGGTGAGTGTGGTACAAGTACAGGGTCAAAAGAACGAAGCTGACCCCTCCCAGGATCACGCGGTGCGGTTTATGCCTGCCAACCTGAAAATGAGCATTCAGCGCATGTCATTTACAAACCTTATGGCAATTGGGTGGCGCAAGGCGAGTGGACGTACGAACTCGGGGATAACGTCCGCGTACTTGGCGTCGCGGCTGGCGGCCCTTCTCCATCCAAATCAATGCGGACCCTCTCCGACGCGGACATGCAAGGGAATGGCAATGTTGTCGTTGCGACAAGCGATAACGAACTGACCTTCCTGACTGGAACGGGTATCGAGCGGTGCTCAGTTGCGCTGGATGGGGACTTTGTCTGTATGGTTGCTGGGACGGAGTGGGTATTTGTCGTCCAGAGAGATGGTTCCACTACCATGGATGGTGAGAGGCAGCGCTCGGCGAAGGCATTGACTATTGTTGATGACATACTCCAGGCTCGCAGAACCTGATGGGCACGCTATTCGACTTCGAAGACATGTGCGTATTGCAGAACCGCAAACTCCCCATACGAAAGGGCCACACATTAAGGTGGATTGGCATCTCAGAAGAGGGTGTACGTACTTCATCGTTTAGATAATTCTTTCCTACTCAGCTCTGACTGTTATCAGGCACCTGCGGTATACGACTCAGCTGGCGTCATGTACTTGATGCCACGGTTCAGGATCCCACTTCGGGGGACATGGCTGCGCATTCTAGATACAAACAAGCTTGAGCGGAGGCAAGGGAAGGACGAATCATACTGGCCGGTTGGTCTTAGTGAGGACACCTTCATGTGTCTCATCCTGAAGGGCCGGCAAGAATACCCTACGTTCCCGAGGCCCCTTATCCAGGAATTACCTGTCCGACTACCCTTCCGTGGCAAAGATTCGCCACTAGAGGAACAGTAAATGCAGTCCTACTTTTCAATTCCGAGACTTCACTAACAATACTCAGCTTTGCTCGCGAATCCATGCACCTCCAGATAGCCCGCGATGCCCTTAGTATCGAAGATGTACCGGACGAGATCTTCGCACGCGAGCTCGCGCTCGACAAGGAGCTCGTCCAGCTCATTCAGACCGCCTGCAAGAACGACAAGCTGCCACGAGCGCTCGAACTCACGAGCATGCTCCACCACACCTCATCATTCGACATGGCGGTGAAAGTAGCCGGTTTCTACCGTCTCGTCGGCGTACAAGAAAAGATGGAGGCGCTCAAAGATGACCGCATCACACACGGCAGGCCTCAGAGGCGCGACTGGGCGCGAGACTATGACCCTGTGCAACCACCGCGCTTGCCGCCAGCAGACGTTCCGCGCGGGGGAGCATCGAAGGCATTTCAGAATTTCGGGCCACCAGCGGCCGTGCATCGACCTGGACTGGTGCGGGCGACCCCAAGCTTGCCCCCGATCCCGAATGATGACTATGCACCAGCTATATCCCCTGTGACTGGTGAGGGCAAGCGGAAGCGGGTGGGTGATGATGACGGCTTTGATACGTATGGCGATGCTGCGCAGTTGGATGGTGTCAAGTGGCCTGCAGTCGATGACGAGTTCACCGCAGGAGCAGTGCCACCGTCAAAGCCAAGTAAGCATGTTTTGCTGTTTTTCTTTCTTTTGTTTTCCGTTGGGCTTACCTCCTCCCAACTAACAGAGGCTAACCCATTCGCGAAGAAGCCTAATGGCGTAGCGGACGGCTCGCGGAATCCATTCGCGCGAGATAACCCGAACAACAAGTCGTTGCACAAGAGCGAAAGCTTCTTCGACAAGGCCGAGGCAGCCGAAACAGGGAAATGGAAAGGTCTGTCATGTCTTTCGTTTCCAACGTGATCTATGAATACCAAACGCTTGCTCGTGCGCGTCTCTGTGGCAGCAGGCACAGCAGGCGCCGCGAACGGACGGGGACAGAAGAAAGATAACGCGAAGCAGACGACGCTCTTCGGTCTACCTGCCGTTCCCGCGCCGGAAAGGCCAGAGAAGCGCCCTCGTAAAAAGGGCGGAGCGGTCCCGTCTGAGGACCCTCACTTTACTGAGCCCGAAAACGGGGAATCACAGGACGTCGAGATGGTGGCGCCCCAAGATGTGGCGGCTACCCCAACGTCGCAGGCGGCGACTGCGACCGCCGTGGACTCGCAGCAAGAGTCTCAAGCAACTGAAGTCATTACCACACAAGTTGAGGGCGTGCCCACCTCGATGCGGTGCTTGAATCTGACAAATGACACACAGGAAGGTGGTAGTCCTGAGCCTATTGATTGGCCTCCAACGCCACCACCGATGGAAAATAACCTCCCAGATGAGATATGTGCTAACTGAGTGTCATACCACCCTCACGGACAGCTTTATTATGTTTTCATCAACTCGGCAGACACATTTCCATACATTAATATTCACATTTCCTCGAAATGAACATGACACTAAAAGTCCCGCTCGTAGGAGACGAAAGAGTCTATGTCCAAGTCCTGTGTTAGTGGAGGTGAATTCAGTTTCACGACTTTGGCACGTTGGTAAAGACATACGGATGGGGCAAAGGGCCACGCGTCAAATGCACGCACGATGAGGGCCCAGTCGGCAATGGTCAACTGGTTCACCCTCAAGCGAATATCCACGCGCTGCTCCGGTGGGAGGTTCTTGTCCGTGAGGGTCTTGAGAAGCACTTCCGCACCGGGGGCAAGTGAACTTATTGCCTTACGTAACGGCGTCGATTTCAGGACAAACAGTCGACGAAGGATATAGTCCCACTGGTCCAACATGCCTTTGTCAATGACCTGTATGCCCGGTATCTAAAATCAGTCACAGCGCGACGGAAATTGCTACATGACAAATAAACCTGCTCATCATGTGGAATGACGTTTATAGCGAGAAATGGGGACCCGCGGCGTCTATTTTCCGGGCGCATACTAATGACCCCAATGCGAGGGTCATCTATTGCTGCTGGGTGAAAGTGGTCGGGAAACGGTGAGAGCTTTTCGGATGGGAGGGAAGGAAAGAAATGAGATGATGCTTCGGCGATTACGCTCAATTTACATCGCTCCGTGGCCTTGGGGGGTGCGGAGATTCTCTGGAAAACGTGAGCGGCGGGTTGAGAACAAGCCAAAAGAAAACCCACCCGCCAGACCCAGTCGGCAAGTATGAAACTCATAGGTATGCGGCCATACTTGAACAGCCAGGACTTTTCAGGGATACAACGGAAAAGCTGAGCCACGAGTTGTTCACCAAGAGTGGTTTGGGGTATATGCGTGACGAAATGCAACTCGGGGTGTACTACACGGGTTTAAGGGTGCTTCATTATATTTGAGGCAACGACAAACGTACATTTTTCCCATGAGGCGATGTCAACGTCGAGATCTCCGCTTTCTGCCAAATAAGAATACGTGTCCCAAGAGAAACCGGTCCTAGACACAACTCGTACGCGAGGGTCTGCTCGAGCAAGCGGCTAATAAACAGAAACTTAACGATGTGAAGACAAAACAAGTAAAGACGTACGCGAAGATACTCAAGATATGGTTCGTGGTCTTCTAAGATTATTAGCCTCCGTAGCTGAGATGACGGAAGAGTTAGGAATGCCCTGGAGAGGGCCCCTGGACCTAGACTGTGTGAGAGAGAAGTGTCGCGATAGCCTTAAGGCAGCGCACACCTGGAAAGGCCTCGATAATAACTTTGGGGTTATTGGTGGAGATTTTCTTCGAGTTTATAATACTGCGCGCTACGCTTATAGCAGATAAAGGGGCACGAATGGATATTCGGTCGCGGATAAGGGGCGACGTATATGCAAACTGGGAGAGCCAGTCGTCGGCGGGCGGAAGCGGAGGGAGGCCGAAATAGTGGTTTAGTGAGGGATCCTCAGAGGTATTAGCAGCCGGCGCAATGGAGGGGAGGGGTTCCGACGCCTCTTTTGACGCATTGTCGGATTTCCGGGGTCGACCGAGCCTTCTTTTGACCTCATTAGAACTAAATGCAGAGCTG
>WNFQ01010836.1_pt1 | contig 11057 bp, 8 predicted proteins | sample 5400171 | NCBI WGS metagenome assembly WNFQ01 (sample SAMN13153356, study PRJNA577476) | soil metagenome | isolation source: 20 cm soil under Madrone tree | place: USA:California | collected 2016-06-14 | reverse complement strand
CCGCGTCGGTGGGGCAGGGCGCTACGCCTGCTCGCGCATCGGGACGGCCGTCGGCGCGCTGGGGAGCGCGTTCACGTAGGAGGACAGCTTCTCGACCGCTTCGCGGAGGTCGTCGTAAGAAACGCAAAAGGGGAAGAGTTTGATCCGCGGGGCCGCCGCCCTGTCAGCGGGGGCCACCGACTACGTCTCTCAAGCGCGGCGCTTCATCGGCCGATACTGCGAAAGCATGAAAAGGGTGCTTCTGGCTGCGGTCTTCGTTTCGCTCGCTCTGCTTGTCGGACTCTACGTCGTGGTGATCCGACCGGCGCTCGCGCCGTCGGACGACGCCGCGCTCGCCGAGCGCGCGTTGGTCACGCCGGACGTCGCCGTCCTCGCGCACGTGAACGTCCATCAGGCGGTTTTCCTCGAGCGGTGGTTCATCGGCTCCTCCATCTTCGGCGCCGAAGACCAGGAAGCCGCGGAGCGTGCGGAGAAGCCCTCGCTCCTCGACGATCTGCGCGCCGCGGGGATCGATCCACGCCGTGACCTAGACGACGTCCTCTACGGTCTCTACCCCGCGGACGGTGGGGTGCGCCGGCAAGGGATCGTCCTGCTCGGTCGCTTCGACCCGGGGGCGATCGGGAAGTATCTCATGGGGCGGCTGAACGCGGTCCCGCGCGACACGTCGGGGCGCACTTCGTACGAGGTCGAGAGATCCGACCCGAATACGTGCGGCGCCGCGACGAGGTGGATCGTCACCGCCGACGCCAGATGGATCTTGATCGCCGATCCGGCCTCGCACGCAGCGCTTCTCGTACGACTGACCGGCGAGCCGGCGGACGCCGCCGCCCAGCTCGCGTGGTGGCGGCCGCTTGCGCACGAAGACGTCCTCGCCGTCGCAGTGCCGGACCCCGCCACGCTCGGCTCCGCGCTCACCGAGCCGCTCCTCCAGGCGTCGGCGCACGCGGTGACCGGGAAGGCCGACGCCGTCCGTCGCGCCTATCTGGGACTCGGCGTGAAGGTCGTGCCGCCTCGCGGCAGGCTCCGCCTGGTGATCGACACACGGGACGCGAGCGGCGCGGCGAAGGACATCGAGCGCTTGCAGCAGGCGGTCGCCGAGTCGCAGGCACGCTGGGCGGACACGATGCCGACCGTCGCGGCGCTCTACCGGAGCCTTCGCGTGCGCTCCGGGGACGGCCGCAGCATCATCGAGTTCGCGGTGGACCGCGCGCTCGCGAGCAACCTGCGGCAGGTCGTCAACGAGGCCCTGGGCGCGCTGCTGGGTGGATTCGGCGTGCACGTTACGACCCCGACGGGCGCTCCGGAGAGCGAGCACCTCGAGGAGCATCCGGCGACGTTCCAGGCGTCGATCGCCCCGAGCGCGGTGCCCGCGTACGACCCGCGGGCGACCTTCGCCGAGCAGGTCGAGCAGATGCGGGGGCCGTTCGGTCTCCGCATCGAGGGGGTTCGTCTGGGAACGGACCCGGACGTGGGACTCGAGCTCACGGTCGACGGCTTCACGGGCGGCATCCCGAACGTGACGGGCGACGGAGATCGCGTGCGCCTCTTCGTCGACAGCGTCAAATCGACGTCGGGCCGCGAGCTCGTCCGTCCCGAGCCGTGCGGCAAAGACCGCAACGCACTCCCCGCACCGTTCAAGACGTGGCTCGGAGAACGACTGAAGGCGGAGAAGACCGTCCGCCTCGTGCGCGACGCCGATGCCGGCGACATCGGTTCCGTCTCCGGCCACGTGGAGCTCAGCTTACCGACGCGGACCGAGGCGGTGACCGTGTCGAGCGGCGGTCCCGCGAGCACCATTCGGCGCGACGGTACGACGTTCGCCGTTCCGAAGATCGAGGGCGAGAGCGTTTCGTACCAGATCGCCGGCGCGAGGGATCGTGTCCTGGCCCTGCGCGGGCTGAACGGCCGCGGGCAGCCGCTCGCGCAGCAAGCGGCATACTCGAGCGACTTCCTGTTCGGCGAAGGGGTGGCGGGCGAGAAGAGCTTCGCGGGGAAGGTCGACCGCGTGGAGGTCGTGTTCGCGACCGAGACGCAGAAGCTAGAATTCCCCTTTACCCTGACCGACGTGTCGCTCTCCGGGACGCCGGGACACGTCTTTCCGGGTATTACCCCGACGTTCCGTCCTTACGCGTATGCCACGCTGCAGCGAGAAGGATGGCGCCCGCTTCCGCCGCGCGGCACCGACGGGTATCGCGCTCTGGCGCGCCTCGATCCCTACGAGGTGTCGTTCGACCGAGCGCAGGCGTTCTACCTCCTCAAGCTCGACTTCACCGTGAGGAGCCCGGATCTTCCCGACCTCCGCTATGCGTTCTCCCCGGCGCGTCTCGATCTGAAACGCATCGAGCTGAAGGACGGGACGGTGCTCGAGCCGCCGGCGAAAGACCCGGGCGCGAAGCCGTCGGTGTTCGAGTCCATCTGGAGCCGGATCGTGCGCTTCGAGTCCTCGCCGAAGGACGGAGCGCTCGCGACCCCGCTCTGGATCCTGGTCGACACCAAGGCGAAGCCGGAAGAGCTGCAGAGCCTGCAGGGCACGCTGACCGTGCGTTTCCCGAAGGTCCTCGACACGCAGCGGATGAGCGATCTCACGGTGGGCCGTCGCCTCGACGCGGGCGGGATGACGATCACGGTTGCGGCGCGCGGACGCGGAAGCTTGACCCTGCGAACGGATATAGACGGTGATCAGATCATGTACGTCCGGTTGCTGAACGGCGATGGCCAGGCGGTCTACTGCTCGTCGGACGTCACGGAGGGAGCGAACGGCGCGTGGTCGTTCAATTTCTCCACGACCAGCCCCTATTCGGCTGCTGAGATCGTGCGCGCCAGCGAGTTCGACACCCGCACGTACCCGTTCGCGCTCGACGTCCGGTGATACGGCCAAGTCGACTGCTCGGACGGCCGATACGCTGGGGCATGTGCCGCTACGAGGAGCGCGCGGCGCGGGCTCGGGCGCGCGAGTCGGGCTGAGCCGGAGCCCGGCTACTTCTTCGTCTTCGGGCAGCCGGTGACGGTCGTCCGGCCGGGGCCGGTCGGGTCGGCCCCGGGGGTCCAGGTTCCGGTGCGATGCCACGCGGCCGACTTCTTGAAGCAGATCGACCAGAACGCGTAGGGCGCCGATGCGCGGTCGCCATTCTGGTCGAGCTCGATCTTCCCCGTGATGCCCTTGTAATCGTCAGCGGCGTTCGTGAACGCGGAGCGAAGCGCGGCGGCGTCGGCGTTCGCGCCGGCTGCCACGAGGGCGCGCACGCCGACCTGGACCGCGTCGTACGCCGCCAGCCCGAACGCATCGACGGTGGCCTTGGCTCGACGGGTGATCTGCTTCAGCAGCGCGTGGTGACGGTTCTCGGCGCCCTTCGGGAGCGCGACCAACGGGCTCGGGAAGCTGCCGGTCTTCTCGGCGAACGCGACGGTCTGGGCGTTGTCGACGAGTTGCTTCGCCTGCGCCGAGCCGTCGCCGCCGTACCACTCGGCCTGGTCGAGACCCTGCACCGATCCGGCGGCGGCCAGGACGTCGGCGACCTCCTCGAACCCGGCCAGGTACACCGCAGTGTCACCGCCGGCCGTCGCCATCTGCTGCGCGACCGCCTGGAGCGGGGCGCCGAAGTCGGTGGTGGTCGGCTCGTAGCGGAACCCGTCGGTGACTGTGATGCCCTCCGCGGTTGCCGCCGCGCGCACGGAGTCGGCCAGGCCCTGGTTGCCCCGATCGTTGCGCCAGAGCGGGACGATCGTCTTCTTGCCGTCCTTCTTGATGAGGTCGACGGTCGCGCGTCCCTCGACGTGGTCGGTCGGGACGAATCGGAAGATCATGTCGTCGGGGATCCCGAGCGACGACGCGGTGCTGCCCTGGGACACCACCAGGACGCCGCGCTGGTTCGCGGCGTCCATGATCGCCGCGACCTCACTGCTCGACTGCGGCCCGATGATCAGCTTCACGCCCTCGCCCGCCAGCTTGTCGAAGCCGGCCCTGGCGCGGTCGGGATCCTGCCCGGTGTCGACGATGTCGAGCGTCACGTGCGCGTTCTTCAGCTGGTGGTTGAGACGCTTGACCGCGACCTCGAGCGCGGCCCGGCTCGTGTTGCCCAGCGACGACCCGGCGCCGGTGATCGACAGCAACGCGCCGACCCGGATCTCCGTCTTGCTGGACTGCGCAGGCGCCGACAGCGTACCGAGTGCAAACACGGACGCGAGCGTGACGGCCGCGCCATCGGTCAAAGGACGGCGGAGGACTCGAAGAATGCGGCTTTCTACACCACCGCGCCGCTGCGCCATACCCTGGTCGTTGCCGGGGAGTGGCCCAGCTTTGGGGGGAGGGTTCCCTCCGCCCACGGTCTCCAGGACCCGGCTAACCTTTCGCCCGGCGTCGGCACCAGCTGCTGCGCCTGGGGCACAGTTGGGGCACAGTCGATACTTCGGAGCCGCCGCTTGCGCCCCCCGGACCCCTTTGATATCGCGCCGTTCCTCTGCGCCCGTAGCTCAGCTGGATAGAGCGTCAGGCTTCGAACCTGAGGGTCGGGGGTTCAACTCCCTCCGGGCGCACTAAGAAGGACGGGCACTTCTGGGCGGTCGGAGTATCTCCGAGAGCCTCGACTGTGCCCGAACTGTGCCCCGAGTGTGCCCCGGCGCAGCCAGGAGTCTCTTGTAGGGCGATCAACCGCGGCGTATGGTCACCGGCGTCAGCACGCGCCCGGTCTCACGCGACGGATTCCCGCCGCGAGCCGTGACCACCAGCGCGCGCGCGGCGAGCCGACCCCCTGCGCCCGTCCCTGGAGCAAATCGTCCGCGTTCTCCTGTTCAACGCGGAGCAGCCACCGCCATCCGACCTCGTCTTGGGGGGCGATCAGCTGGGACCTCCCACCCCCCGGTACAGATATTGTCCAGCCGGGGGCTATGGGGCGTTCGAGCAGGTTTCGGACCGTCTGCTCGGTAGGCCAATCTGCCCCCGGGGGCCGCACCCAGAAGAACCAGGCGTGCGGCTGGGCCGCCAGCACGCGGAGCGCACCCCAGGCGCCGTCATGCTGCGCGGCGATCTCGTTCGCGCGTAGAACGTCGAGAATCCGGTCCGGATCAGCGACGCGGCACCGCAGCAGCCGCCGCTCGAGCATCGCGGCGGAGCACCGGTCCAGGTAGAGCCGGCGCTGCCACGTCGCTGTTCCGCATTCGATCCGCCATCGCCCCAGTATCTCGACGACCGAGGCCTGCCAGGTGCGATGCGACAGCCCGGCACAGACGGCGCGCGCCTCGTCGATCGAGGCATCAGGATGGGGATAACGCCTGGGGCCAGTTGATCGACAACTATCGCGGCACGTGACCAACCTGCCTATTGTTGGAAGCCATAGAGCCGGTTCCGCACGTCACACGTGTTGAGTAGCCGCACAGAATTCCGTGACCCGCGTCTCTTGAGCGCCCGGCGCGGCAGCCATATGCGGCCTGCGTCGAGCACCCTGAGGATCGATGGCGTCGGCTGCACGGTGTCATCGTGGATTGGGCGTCATACGGTGAACACTGACGACGAGCAGTCTGCACTCGCCGACGTCGGCGGCGGGATCGAACTCGTCGCTGGCGCGCTCGTCATGCTGGGCTACTCGTCGTCGCCGCAGTCTTCGTTGTCGTGGCTGCAGCGGAGGTTGTGGTTGTAGACGTAGGAGCCGACGCCGCGTCCCATGAGGGCGCCCGCCTCCTGATCGAAGCGGAAGTGGATCCCGCCGTAGACGCGCGCATCGTCGATGTCGTGGGTCATCTGCGAGAACTTGGTGTAGTGGAGGGTCACGTCCGGAATACCCGGGTGCGACAGCGTGATGTCATGGCCTCCGTTGCTAAAGATCCTACCGGCTATCGTGCGCGCCGCGTAGCTCCCGGACGCGTGGGCCGACGGATAGCTCGGGAAACAGGGGGTGGTGATGAGCGGTGTCCACGCCGGATCCGGGTCAGTATTCGGGTTGCCGTCGGTGTCGCCGGCGCGAATCGCGGTGATCGGCCGCCAGAAGACATAGTGGTATTTGGTTTCGAACGACGAGACCAGACCATCGCTGATGGCCATGTTGAGCAACGCGAAGGCCCGCGCGTTCTCGGAGAGCGACGTGCCTTGTGCCAGCGCCACCTCGCGTACGGCCTGGTTCCACACATGCGGTGCGCTGGCGACGGCGAAATACCGCGCCACGTCGGTCCGATCCTGCGGCCGCTCGGTGCTGGTGAGCTCACCGACCTCCTTCACCTCGTTGTAGTCGTTCGCGTACTCGTTGCTGGTGAGCGCCGGCGGCGGATCCGAACGGAACTGCCGGCTGCTCTGGATGGCGAAGGGCGTCACGTTGCGCCACTGCAGAAGGATGCCCCCGGCGGGGGGACAACCCGGCGTGGTCTGCCACTCACCCGGGTTGGCCGAGGGGGGCGCGTAGAACTGGGGTGGCGCGGAGCCGTCGCTGGCGCGGGCGGCGATCAGCGCTGCTTTTGGCCTGGCCGTCCGGGATCGCGGCGAGCGAGCTCGCCCGTGCTGCGTCGAGGCTCGCCGCACTGCTCGGAAAATAGTTCTTCAGCACGCCGTGCGCGGCCGCAACGGCAGCGGCCTCCGCCGACGCCCCTGGGGGCGCGGTGATCGTGCCGAGGTACGGCTCGTAGTCGCCGGTGATCGCGTTGACCGCCTCGAACACCGCTGCTTGGGTGATCGCTGCGAAGCGCGCCTGGGCGAAGGGGTTCTGGCTGCCGATCGTGTCGAACATGATCGCGTTCCAGTCCAAGACGACATCGGCCTTCGCCATCGCGGCGCTCATCAACAGTGCAGCCACCATGCCGACGGTGCTTCTTCGAAGAATGTGTTTCATCAGACCCCTCCTCTTGAGTTGAGATGGTGAGCGTTGAGTGCCAAACCCTCCCCGTATCCCTGTTCCCCCTTGAAGAGATGGCGAGGGTGAGGAAGCCCCTTTTGCCTACCCACGAAAGGGCAGCGTAGAGAGTTCAACCACCTGAGTTCACCAACCAATCTCGCAACCTGGGCGGGCTGCGCAGGTGCCTGGGCGTCTCTTGCGCGCCCGGCGGGGCAGCCGTATGCGGCCTGCGGCGAGCACGCTGAGGATCGGTGGCGGTGGCTGCACGGTGTCATCGTGGATTGGGGTCACACTGCCGGCATCACGAGCGATGTCGGCCTGCTGCTCGGGGGACTCCTCCACAACTGGGGCGTAACCTTCGAGGGAACATCGCGTAACGACGGGCGGAACATTCGCTCGAGGCGGCCAGGGGGTCCGTCCGGACGGCGAGGCGCTTGGCCAGTGGGCCCGGGCGTGGGTAGAATCCCACGCATGAGTTGGCGGACCGCCCCCGGTTGTCTCGCCGCTGGACAATGAGGCTCGGCCGGCGATACGACTCCGGCGTGGTCCCGACTCAGCAACCTACCCGCGGGCCAGGCACCGACGCGGTGGATTTCGCGGCGTTCAGCCCTATCGCCGCCTGGGTGCGGACAAGAGACGGGGAGCCGGCGTTGCGTACGATGTGCGCCGCAGCCGGGATCGATCCCCACCTCTTCGCGGGCAGCGGTGAGTCCTTGCCGCTGGCCCGGCTCGAGGCCTTCCTGGCTGCGCTTCGGGAGCATACGGGCAGCGACGACGCGTTGCTCGTCGCCTCGGGTGCCGTCGGTGAGGCACCGGGACGCGGGCGGTGGCTTCGTTGGTTCGCGACGCCCGGGCTCCTCTACCGCTCACGGGCGCGGGCCGGGTGGCTCACCGGTGGCGGCGGGCGAATCACGTGTGCGGCACACGGGCTCGGCTCGGCGACGCTGCGCTATACGGGCGCCGACGCCGGCGGGCGCTTCACTTGCCTCTTCCGGCAGGGCCGGCTGATGCATCTCCCGACCGCCTGGGCTCTGCCCCCCGCCGTCGTGGTGGAGACCCAGTGCCGCGCGCGGGGCGAGGACGCATGCGTGTACAAGGTCCATTGGCACGGCCGGCCACGGTGGACGCCGGCGGTCGTGGCCGCGGGCGTAACGATCGCTGGGCTCGCGTGGATATCAGCCACGTCCTGGGTCGTATCGGGCGTGGCCGCGCTCGCCGCCGGCCTCGCGTACGCGCTCGAGACACGACGCATGCGCGCGGCCAACCGCGTGACCGCGGCCGTGTTCGGCTCCGCGTTCCGTCAGGCGACGACCGGGCTGGCGCCGCCGGTACGAGCCGGCGAGCCAGCCGTGCCGGCCGCCGCGTCGCCGAGCGCGCCTGAGGAAGGCTCCGTCTTCCGGCAGGAGGGCGACTTCTGGCGGATCACGTTCGAGGGCAAGACGGTCCTCATCCAGGGCTCGCGCGGGCTCTCGCTGCTCGTTCATCTGCTGCGCAACCCCGGCGAGGAGATTCACGTGACGGCGCTCGACGCGCTCACTCCATCGGACGCCGCACTACCCGCGCGGAATGCGACCGCCGTCCACGGCGAGAGCGCGCGTGACCTCGGCGACGCGGGCGAGATCTTCGACGTACAGGCAAAGGTGGCGTATCGGCGGCGCATCGCCGAGCTTCGGGAGGAGCTCGAGGACTCCGAGGTGTGCAACGATCTCGGGCGAGCGAGCGGTGCGCGAGCCGAGCTGGAGGCGATTACGGAGCATCTTCGCGTAGGGACCGGCCCCCGCGGGCGAACCCGCCGGGCCTCGTCGAACGCCGATCGGGTGCGCGTCGCCGTCACGCGGCGGATCCGGGCCGCCATCGCACAGATCGCGAAGCACCACGCACCGCTCGGCATGCACCTGACGGCGAGCATTCGCACCGGCTACTCCTGCTCCTACGCGCCCGCGGACCAGCTCGTCTGGCGGACGTGACCCAGGTCGCGAAAGCGGTCGCCGTGCTCGTTGTGACCGTCACGCGATCGGAGAGCGGCGAATCTGAGGACACGCTCGAGCAGCGGATCGAGGTCGCAGAGGCAGTGGTTCGCGAAGTCGGTGGCGAGGCCGAGCGCATGGGCCGGGACGCGATCGTGGGGGGCTTCCCCGCCGTCACCTCGGGCGTGACTGCTGCGCTCGCGATCCGCGACCGCCTGTCGGGTGCGGTCCGCATCGGCATGCATGCGGGCGAGGTAGTCCTGACCGCCGAGGGGTCGGCCCTGCGCGCCGCGGTCGACGCAGCGTGCCGGCTCGCCGCCGCGGCGAACCCCGGAACGATCGTCGTTTCCGACGCGGCTCGTCCTGCCCTTCCCGCCGAGACCGACGCCCAGGCGGTCGACGTCGACGGGCTGCACGCCTTCCTCATCCTGTCGCCCACGACGGGCCGCGCGTGGCCGCGGCGCGCCGTGCTCGCGAGCATCGCCGGCGCAGGGGCGCTCGGAGCGGTCGGTGCGATTGTCGTCATCGCTCAGCGCCGCCGAACGCCTGTACCCGGCGAGCGTCGTCTCACCGTGGCGGTGCTGCAGTACAAGGTCTCCGCGGATGCCCCCGACGACGCGTGGCTTCGCGACGCCGTGCGTGACGGTCTCAACACGCAGCTCTCCGAGGTCGCCGGTGTCAAGGTCTACTCGCGCGAGTTTCTCGATTTCCTCATGAGCCACGGGAAGGCCTCGGAGATGGAGGTCGCCAGCAGGCTCGGCATCGACAAGATGCTCACGGGGAGCGTGACGGTCATGGGCGGCACGATCCGCGTCGACACGCAGATCGTCGATGTCGCGACCGGCATGATCGAGAGCGCGTTCACGCGCATCGGTCGTCGGGCGGACTTCTTGAGGGTCGAAAGCGAGGTGATCCAGGGCGCCATCGAGAAGTTCGACGTCCGCCTCACCGAGGAGGAGAAGGAGCGCTTGGCCGCGCGCCGCGAGAGTGACGTTGACGTGCTTCGGCGCTTGCTCGAGATCGAAGGCGGGACACCGGTTCCACCCGCCGGCGCGCCGAGCGAACGCGTGCCTGCGCCAGACCCCGGCAGCTGGCTCGGGCCACGAGCGGCATGGGCCGACGACGAGGCCGTGGTCCAGGCGGCCATCATGGCGTTCCTCGAGCGCTACAGGGCAGCGACGGAAGCCGGCGATGTGAGAGCGCTCGCCACCATGTACGCGGACTTCTCCGCAGAGCAGCGGGCCGCTCTCCAGAGCTACTTCGGGACCGTGAGTGACCTCCGTGTCTCCCTCGAGAAGGTCGACGTCGCGACCTCCGGCGACGAGGCCGTCGTGACCTACTCGCGCACCGATGACTTCGTCGACGTTCCAAAAGGTCGCCGGATGCACGTGACCGTGCGGGTCACGAAGGCACTCAGGCGCACTGGGAGCGAATGGAAGTTCGCCCCAAAGTAGTGGCGGGGTCAGAATGCGTACTCGAGTTCGAGCGTCGGGATCACGGCGGCCTGCAGGCCCTGCTGGTTGAGCGGCACGATCGCGTTCAGGGTGACGAAGCCCGATGTGGCAAAGCGCCAGCGAGAGCCGACGGAAGCGTTGTACTGGTCGCTGCGCTCGATCTGGAAGAAGAACGGCGTCGCGATCGGCTCGGTCAAGGGCGCCAGCTCGTGCCGGCCGAGGAAGACGACCGATAGGTTGAGCGGATCGATGATCTGCGCCGTGCCACCCGCGGCCCAGCCCACGACCGAGCGGCCGACGTCGTTCGTGTTCAGGTCGATAGCGACGTTCAGGAGCGGCTCGAATCGTCCGTAGAGATGCGAGAAGATGAGCGTGGGTTGCAGGCGCGTCGTGCCGGTCCCCTGGAAATTGTTCTGGCTTCCCGTGGGGACGCTCAGGCCGAGCTGCGTCGCGACGTCGACCCACTCGCTACGCAGAGGAACCCACTTTGCGCGCAGGAGTAGGTCGCCGATGCCCACATCGTCGCCGGAGGCCGAGCGGCTCCCGATCTGCGCATTCGGGTTGCCCGGTGGGAGGGCGAACTCGGGAAAGCGCGGGTCGGGCACCTGCGTGTGCGCGGTCACGTCGAGCGAGGTGCGCAGCAGCGGCAGCGTCGCGTTGACGTCGAGGTCGTTCGTGACGCCGTACGTGACGCTCGGCGAGAGGATGTGCGCTTGGACGTCCAGGTCGGCAACGACCCGTACGGGAAGGAAGTTCGTGATGCGTCCGTCGGCGAGCGTAACAAAGCCTGGGACGGGAAAGGCGAGACTCGTACCGTTCAC
>WNFQ01012960.1_pt1 | contig 11059 bp, 7 predicted proteins | sample 5400171 | NCBI WGS metagenome assembly WNFQ01 (sample SAMN13153356, study PRJNA577476) | soil metagenome | isolation source: 20 cm soil under Madrone tree | place: USA:California | collected 2016-06-14 | reverse complement strand
CGACTCCTTCCTCCCGAGCCTATGGTCGTTATGCAACCAGAGTTTACTCCGGTCGAGGGAGTCGGCATTGTTATGCAATCATGTTGTAGGGGATCACAGTTATCCAGAAACGCGGTGCTTTACCGGATGCGCGTTCTCGCTGAGGAGTAAAACGGGGGCGAGGAGCTCCTTGCGCGTCCGGTAAAGCCGTTTGGAGGTGGCCGCCCGTGGTTGCGGTGGACGCGGGCGCGCCTATTCGCTGCCGCGCGGCGAACGAGCGAACACGAGAACCAAGGATCTCATCGACATCGTGTTGCTCATTCGCTCAGGAAAACTCGACAAGGCGAAGACGGCTGCAGCAGCGCCGCCCGGAGAGTGGGGACCGGTGTTCGCAATCGCCGGTGTTCTGCGATCCGATTGCATCAAACTCGATGAAATTAAGGAAGGGCGGGATCTGTCGACTCTGCTTACGCATCAAGGGTAAGTCGCTCGGCTTTACTTCGGCCAGTCTAGCCGTAAAGTTCGTCCACGTCGGTTTCCGAACCCACTAAAGTCTTGACCAGTTTGCTGATGCTGTGCGCGACGCCGAAGGATTCTGCGATGGAAGTTTCGTCGAGCAGTCCCAGGCCGCACGTTGCGGTGATCATCGCGCGCCGTGCAAACTTTTGCGGATCGCCAGCGAGCGACGCGGCCTTCAGCCAGCGAATAAAAATGGTCGCCGCATCGGCCACGTTCACGCCAGGCCGGGTAGGCACCAACCCGTAAGCGACAGTCCCTCCCTGTTGTACGAAATCGAGCGCATGCCAGTCGGTGAAAAACAAATCGAGCCCCTCATGGGCGTCGAAGGAAAGGATATCGGGCTTCGCACGGCACATTCGTTCAAAGGGCCGCGCCGCACAGCAATGCAGTCCGGCATACGCTCCGCGAGTTCGCGCATTTTCGAGCGCGGCTGCCAGAGCGTCAATCCGCTGCTCTTCAGAAACGGAATCTGCGGAATCTTCCAGGCACAAAGCCGGTTCGTCTACGAAGAGCACAATAGGCAAGCCGGATGCATGCAGGCGCTCAATCTGCCAGGAAAGCATCTGCGAAACGTGAAATGCAATGGCGGCGAAGAAGGTGGGATCGGAGAGAAAAGGTCTGCCCTGATGAAACAGATAAGCCGAAAGCGTGATGGGGCCTTCGATTTGTCCTTTCACGTCTATTGCTGATTTGAAAAGACTCGATGCCAACGCGTTCTCGAACGCGCCGAAGCCTGCCGCGTTCTCTGACGTGAGCGCTCCGCTGCTGCCGTGGAGGGCTTCGAGAACGGAATCGATTTGTCCTGATTTGACCTGGTAGCCGTAGCCTTCCTTCCGCGGCTCAATGAGACCTGCGAGACAACCGAGTCCTTGGCCGATTGCACTCTCGGATAGCGAGAGTTGCGGCAATTGAGGCCAGAACGGGACTTCGGGCGAGAATTGTGAAACCGCCTGGATCGCCGAAGAGACAGAGATAAGGGGCAGGCTGCCGATTCCCGTGACAGCGCCGGCCGAGACAAATGGCCTCCTGACCGTGTGACAACGCTTTGCTACGGATTGCACTTTTCCTTCTCCATGAGCGATTGTCGTCTCGACGGCACCGCCTCAATAGTATCTCTGGAATACGGACCGTTCGCTATACCGTCATCCGCATTGCGAAGTCGCTATAATGAAAAGGTGCGGGTACGGTACCGAATATCGTTGCCGTGAGCGACCTCGGCGAATGGTGCCTTCGATATGACGAAACGCTCCCTATATCCATTGGAAAAGATTCTCGAGGACCGCATCGCGATCATTGACGGCGCGATGGGGACGACGATCCGCACCTATGGGATGAAGGAAGCGGACATCCGGGGCGACCGCTTCAAGGATTCCACCAAAGATCTTTTAAATAACGGAGATCTCTTTTCCCTGACTCAACCGAAGATGATCGGCGACATTCATCGACGGTTCTTGGAGGCGGGCGCGGACATCATCGAGACGAATACGTTCGGCGCGACGAGCATCACGCAGAGCGAGTTCTTTGTGGACGATCCTCGCGAAAAGGGCGGGCGAAAGGATCCCGACTTCTACGAAAAGATTATTCATGATCCATTTCTTCGCAACCTGGCTTGGGAGATCAACGAGCAATCAGCCCGGCAATGCCGGGAATGGGCCGATCGAGTCGGGAACGAAACCTCGCGTCAACGTTTTGTGGCGGGAGCGATTGGTCCGTTGACTGTGTCTCTGTCGAATTCGCCCGATGCCGACGACGCCGGGTTTCGCGTGGTCACTTTCGATCAAGTCAAAACCGCCTATGCCGAACAGGCTCGCGCCCTGATCGCTGGCGGCGTGGACGTGCTACTCGTCGAGACAATCTTTGATTCGCTCAACGCCAAGGCAGCGCTGGTCGCGATTCGCGAAGTCTTCGACGAGGACGGCAAAGAGCTGCCGGTGATGATCTCGGCAGCGGTTGGGCGCGGGGGCGAGACGTTGATTTCCGCTCAGACAACCGAAGCCTTTTGGAACGCGGTGAAGCACGTCAAGCCGATGTCCGTGGGGCTGAACTGCTCGCTTGGACCCGATCTGATGTATCCGTTTTTGAGCGAACTCTCGGAGAAGGCAGACGTGGCGATCTCCTGCTACCCGAATGCCGGATTGCCGAATCCGCTCTCGGAAACCGGCTTCGATCTCGGGCCGCCCGACATGGCTCGTTTCCTGGGGAGCTTTGCAAAAGATGGGCTAATCAACATCGCCGGCGGTTGCTGCGGGAACACGCCGGAGCACATCGCGGCCATTGCGAAAGCGCTCGAAGGCCAGCCGCCGCGGAAGTGGGGCGAGGCGCGCCACGAGAGAGAGACTGCAGCGTGAGCTTGACCGAAACCAACAACGTGCCCGCACCACCGGAGACAAAGCTACTTCGTCTTTCCGGCTCGCAGCCCTTCACGCAACACCCTGGCGTCTATATCATGATCGGCGAGCGGACGAATGTGGCCGGTTCGCCCAAGTTCGCGAGATTGGTGAAAGAGGGCAAGTTCGAAGAAGCCGTCAGCGTGGCCCGGCAGCAAGTCGAAAATGGCGCGAACGTCATCGACATCTGCATGGACGAGGGCATGATCGATGGCGTTGCGGCGATGACGCGCTTTCTCCTGTTGCTGGCTAGCGAACCGGAAGTGGCCAAGGTTCCGTTTATGGTGGACTCCTCGAAATGGGAAGTCATCCAGGCGGGACTTAAGTGCCTGCAGGGCAAAGGAATCGTCAATTCGATTTCGCTGAAAGAAGGCGAAGAGAAGTTTCGTCAGAATGCCGCAACCGTTTTGAAATACGGTGCGGCCGTGGTGGTCATGGCCTTCGACGAAAAAGGCCAAGCCGCGACTTACGACGAAAAGATCCGCATTTGCGAGCGGGCTTACCGGATTCTCGTAGACGAAGTGGGCTTCCCACCGGAAGACATCATTTTTGACCCGAACATCCTTACGGTGGCCACCGGCATGGAGGAGCACAGCAACTACGCCGTGGATTACATCAACGCCACGCGCTGGATCAAGGCCAATCTGCCGCACGCGAAAGTCAGCGGCGGTGTATCGAATATTTCTTTCAGTTTTCGGGGCAACAACAAAGTTCGCGAAGCCATGCATTCGGCATTTCTGTATCACGCCATTGCGGCAGGCATGGACATGGGCATCGTGAACGCAGGAATGCTCGAGGTCTACGAAGAGATCGAGCCCGAGCTGAAAGAACTTGTCGAGGACGTGCTGCTCAACCGCCGTCCAGATGCGACTGAACGCCTGGTGGACTTCGGCGAAAAGTTGAAGAACGTTGGTACCGTCGCCAGCGAAAAGAAGGCTGAAGAATGGCGCAGTGGCACGGTGGAGGAGCGTCTTTCTCATGCGCTGGTAAAAGGCATCGATACACACATTGAACAGGACGCGGAAGAAGCTCGCGTCAAGTTAGGCCGTCCTTTGCTGGTAATTGAAGGCCCGTTGATGGCCGGCATGAGTGTAGTCGGTGATTTGTTCGGAGCGGGCAAGATGTTTCTGCCGCAGGTGGTGAAGTCCGCGCGCGTGATGAAGAAGGCCGTAGCACACCTGACGCCATTTATGGAAGCCGAAAAGGCGGCGATGACTGCGGCTGGTCAAGCCGTGAAGGCGCAGGGGAAAATTGTCCTGGCGACCGTCAAAGGCGACGTTCACGACATTGGCAAGAATATTGTTGGCGTCGTCCTGGCCTGCAACAACTACGAAGTGATCGACATGGGCGTAATGGTCCCATGCGAAAAAATCCTCGAACGCGCCAAAGCGGAGAAGGCCGACATGATCGGCCTCAGTGGACTGATTACGCCGTCTCTCGACGAGATGGTGCATGTGGCGCGCGAGATGGAGCGCCAGGGCTTCAAATTGCCGTTGCTCATCGGCGGCGCAACCACGAGCCGCGCGCACACGGCTGTCAAGATTGCGCCACAGTACAGCGAACCGGTGGTGCATGTGCTCGACGCAAGCCGGGCTGTACCTGTGACGACAAGCCTCTTGAGTGAGGATGGCAAAGCGGAGTTCGTTGCGCAGCATCGTGCCGAGTACGAGGCCGTGCGCAAGTCTCACTCTGCGCCGCGCCAACAGGTCGTCTCGCTTGAAGTCGCTCGCACCCGGCGCACTCCAATTACGTGGCGTAGGGAAGATCTGGCGGTTCCGGAATCAATCGGTGTCCGCGTGCTCGACGATTTTCCATTGGCGACCTTGCGTGAGTTCATTGACTGGACGCCGTTTTTCCATACCTGGGGACTAAAAGGCGTTTACCCGCGCATTCTGGAAGAGGGCGATCGTGGTGTGCAGGCGCGCCAGCTGTTCACTGAAGGCAACGCGTTGCTCGATCGCATTGTCGAGAATAAATGGATCACCGCTCGTGGCGTATATGGCTTTTTCCCCGCAAATGCCGTGGGTGACGACGTTGAGCTTTACACTGACTGCAAGCGACAGAGCGTCCTGAAGCAATTTCACTTTCTTCGTCAGCAAGCCAACCGGGAAGGTAACGTGCCTTCGCAGTGACCAGTGGAATTGGACTCAAAGAACTGTGCGATCGGTTCCGGGCAGAAAACGACGACTACAACGCGATCATGGCGGAAGCGATCGCAGACCGGCTCGCCGAAGCGTTCGCCGAATGTCTGCATAAACGCGTTCGGGATGAATGGGGTTACGGTCGCGAGGAAGGCCTGAGTAACGTGGACTTGATTCAGGAAAAGTATCGAGGCATTCGGCCGGCCGCAGGCTATCCTGCGTGCCCAGACCATACGGAGAAGGGTCCGTTGTGGCAATTACTCGATGTGCAGAAGAACACGGGAATGCTGATTACGGAATCTTTTGCAATGTGGCCCGGTTCCAGCGTAAGCGGTCTCTACTTCGCCCACCCCGAATCGCGTTATTTCAGTCTGGGAAAAATTGACCGCGATCAGGTGGACGACTACCGCAAGCGTAAGGGCATGAGCATCGCCGAAATCGAGCGATGGCTCGGCCCCAACCTGAACTACGATCCTGCGCAAACCTAGCGAAAACGCAACCCATTGGTAAGCAGTCAGCGTCGCGAGAGCCAAAACATCGCGGCAATCGCGATCCCAATCAAGACCACGATTGCAACCATCAGAGTAGAATGGGGATTCGATCTGGGGGATGGTGGGTCGATAAGGCCAATCGCAGTGGCCTTGCCAGGGGGAATTCCTCCCCTCGCTGAACCGGCTTTTGAAGAAAACCAAAAAGATCGAAATCGTCGCTATCCTGCAGCTGGCAAAGGGATTAGGTGATTTTTTAGCAAGATAGCAAACAACCGATTTCATTTTTCGCTATCTTGCGGCTGGCAAAGGGATTTAGTTAAATTTTCTATCAGATAGCGAATCGGCTATTTAATTTTTCAAGTCCTCACGTTTCAACCGCTTACAAACGATAAGTGCGCAAAGGTCCATGATGCAAATTCGAACCGTCGGTTTAGGCCTCTTTATCACTTCTTGTGCGCGAGCGGTTCGTAGAAAACTGTAAGGGCGAAGAAGATCACAAGAGAGGCAAAGAGTACTCGATTCAACGCCGAATTCGGATCAAATGTAGGTTTCAAGCGGCGCGTCATCGCAACGTCGCGCAGATGGCAACCAGTCGCACTGAGCCCAATCCGTGAAGGGCATTGGGGTCGGCGGCGGTTTGGAAAACCGTTGCTTATCGTTGTGATCACAGTGATTTGTAACCGCAGCGAGCAGCGCGCGAGAAGAATTGAAGGTCGAAGCTGATCTCAGGGGATATACGTTGAGAACGTATAGTCTTGGGCTTTCTGTGGTGTGTGGCACACGAAGCAAGCCTGAGTGGCATGCGCGGCATCAGGCACGAGTGGTTTCGAAGAGTCGCCACCGGCCCAAACCTGAAATCCCCATCCGCCATTCGTCGAATACTTCTTCGCGTCTTTGATCATTACAGTCACTGCTTTCTTGTTGCCTTCAACGTAGGAAGCATCTTTCACTGAAAAATCATGAACGTCATCCGCGAAAACAGTTCCGTCAGGATACGGAAACGGGCCTCCCGCTTTCAAAGTTGGCAACCCCTTCGCATTCACGTAGATAACATGCATGCCTCCGATTTGGCCGAAAATTGGGCTGTCCTTGGTTACGATCATGGAATTCACGGCAAACCAATCGCGAAACCCAGTCGGGAATGGAACATCATCGCCGGCAGATATCGTTGAAATAGCACCCAACGAAATCAAAATTCCAACTAGGCCCGAAATGCGTAAGAGTTTACGGAGCACGGTGTTCCTCCTAGATAGGTCTGTGAAATGCGAAAATGCTATTCCTGTCGCGACCTCAGAATTGCGAAATTTTTTTTATTCGAGCCTGTCACTCAAACCTGAGCCAAACCGCCATCGACGAAGAGTTCCGCTCCGGTGATATAGCTTGAATCGTCGCACGCAAGAAAAACCACTGCCTTGGCGATCTCCCTCGGGTGTGCGAGGCGATTCAGGGGAATGTCCGCAACGGCCTGCGCGATCATTGCTTTTTTCTGCTCTTCGTCAGGGGCTAGAGCTATCCAACCGGGAGTTTCCGTTGATCCCGGGCTGATGGCATTCACGCGGATTTTCCGATGTTTAAGATCCGTCGTCCAACTCCGCGCGAAAGAGCGAACCGCGGCTTTACTTGCGGAGTAAACACTGAACGCCGGTATTCCCTTCACGCCGGCTATGGATGCATTCAAAATGATGGAAGCGCCGTCAGGCAACAAAGGCAACGCCTTTTGGACAGTGAAAAGTACACCCTTTACGTTGGTATCGAACGTTGAAGCGTACTGCTCTTCCGTAATCGAACCGAGTGAAGCGAAACTGCCTCCGCCAGCGTTTGCGAAAACAACGTCCAGGCGGCCTTTTTCTTTCGAAATTCGAGAGAAGAGATTGTCGAGATCACCCAGCTTGCTTGCGTCAGCCACTACGCCCGTAACATTCGCTCCAATTTTTCTGACAGCTTCGGCGAGTTCCTTCTCGCGGCGGCCGGTAAAGAAAACATAGGCTCCTTCCGCTACGAACTCTTGAGCTGTGGCGAAACCAATTCCGGTGCTGCCGCCGGTCACGAGGGCTACCTTTCCTGCAAGCCTGTTTGACATGAGCAATCTCCAGTTCTGTTTATGCCGAAGCAACACCGGATGTGTCTTGCCGGTGCGAGAAAGCAATGGAAGGCGCCGCTTCTCTGGAACGAGAAAGACCTAGCTTTCGCATCTTGCCAATTAAGGTCGTCCTTTTAATACCTAGCCTGTTTGCCGCACCATGCGGTCCGCCAATCACCCAGTCTGCTGCTATGATCGCTTCCAGAATGAAGGTCGACTCCGCTTGGGCAAGGGTCTTTGGAGCGACGGACATCTTTCGTTCCGGCAATAGAAGGCTCTCCAAGGGAGCCACTAGCGATGTACCGGGAGACATGATGACGGCGCGCTCGATGAAGTTCTGCAGCTCGCGGATGTTACCCGGCCAGGGGTACCGCATGAGAGCGTTCATAGTTTCGTCGCGGACTGTCTCAACACGCCGATTCATGCGGCGGACGCAGTCACTCACGAACGCGTTCACGAGCAACGGAATGTCGTCGCGACGCTCGCGCAGAGGCGGCAAGGCAACGGGGAAAATGTTCAGACGAAAAAACAGGTCGCTGCGAAAGAGCCCTTGGGCGACCATCTCTTTTAGATCCCTGTGCGTGGCAGCCACGATCCGAACGTTCACCTGCTGCGTCTGATTACTTCCCAACCGTTCAAATTCCTGTTCCTGGAGAACGCGCAGGAGTTTGGCCTGGAGTTCGAGAGGAATATCGCCAACCTCGTCGAGGAACAGTGTGCCATTGTGCGCCAATTCAAAGCGGCCCATCTTGCGTGCGATAGCGCCTGTGAACGCCCCCTTTTCGTGGCCAAAGAGTTCGCTTTCTAGCAGTCCTAATGGAATCGCCGCACAGTTAAATCTTACAAAGTGTCGATCTCGGCGGGGACTGAGATTGTGCACCGCGCGCGCGATGAGTTCTTTCCCTGTCCCCGTTTCGCCGGTGATTAACACGGTGGCGTCGGTCGGAGCCACGGTCGTCACCTGCGCCAAGGTCATTTTCATGACGGAACTGTGGCCGATCATTCCTTCAAAACGAAAAGGTTCTGTGGTCTTTTGTCTTTCAGGTTTAGTGGTCTGAGGATGCAGGAATTCGGAAGTTTGGGGGATGCGCCTGGTGCGAATGGCATCTGGAGTCATTTTTGTTCTCCTGCGAAGTCGTTGATCGTTGTGTAAGAAATGTAGATCGACCCGTTTGGTCAAATGTTCCGGTTCTGGCCAATTCTTCCAATATTCGTCGCGCCCGGATGAAAGAGAGTAGATAGGTTCTGAATTCCTGACCACCTCAGAAACGACAGCAGAACTACTGGAGTTATCTGCAGGTGTGGATGACTGTCAGCTGGTATACGAAGTGGGTGGAACTGCTTGTAATTAGTTTGGCTCGCCGTTTCGGTTAGGTCCGCCACGTATACGCTTGATTCGCGTATAAAAGGTCCGCCAGACTGGTTTATGACCACGGAAGATGACGTGCCCCGGAACTTTCAGGTCGATCGTGGTTCCGGAAGATTCGGAACTTGCGATGTGCAGCTCGCTTCCGATCCTCGATGCCCGTTCACGCATTCCTTGGAGGCCGAAGTGTCCCTCTCTCCCTTCGGCGAGCACGTTGGGAGCAACGCCTTCTCCGTTGTCGGATACGCTAAGGAGAAGATCGGAGGAATACGTGAGGTTCACTCGCAGGAGACTTGCTTTTGAGTGTTGGCAGGCGTTGCGAATGGCTTCATAGCCGACGCGATAGATTTCATCACGCACGATCGGGTGCATATCCGTTGCTTTTCCGTCTACCTCGAAGACAGCTTCTGGGAAGCCCTGAATGCGGCAGTCTTCCAGCGCTCTTCGAAACGACTCTGCCAAGTCATTGGTTTCAGTCGTCGAAGCGCGCAACGAGTTTAAGGCTGCCCGGCCTTCTTGTGTTGCTTGTCCTAACCAACCCGATAAGCGTTCCATCGCACGCCGCAGGCTCGGGAGATCCGTGGACTCGTCGAGCGCGTTATCAGCGACCATTTTGCTGCCTTGAATCGTTTGCAGGAGGGTGTCGTGAAACTCGCGTGCCAATCGGGTGCGTTCGGCCAAACGATCATCGAAGCGAGCGCTGATGGTCGTCGCGACTTGCCTGACCCGCATTGTGTAGATCAGCCACGCCAGAAAAGCCAGGCAGAGGATGGCAAGAATCAGAAACCAGTTCGTCTGATACCACGCCGCAGCAACTTGTAATTCGAGCGTCGCACCCTCTTCGTTCCAGACTCCATCGTTATTGCAAGCCACCACACGAAAGGTGTACTTGCCAGGCCGAAGATCCGTGTAAAAAGCTTGCCGTCGCGTTCCAGGTTCGAGCCACGCGGCATCGCGACCTTCGAGTTTGTAGCGGAAGCGGACTTTCTGGGGAGCGACAAAACTCAGAGCCGTGTAGTCGATCTGAAGGTCGCGTGTCAGCGGGGGGAGCAAAAGACCATCTTGCGGTGAGTAGCTTTTCCGATCGGCAACAATTTCCTCGATATGCACTGGAGGTGGCACTTTGTTGCCGGTGGTTCGATTGGGATCGACCATCTGTAGTACGACGCCATCAGCGAACCATACTCTTCCGTCGGCGGATTTCGCTGCCGAAACAAAAGGGGCGCGTCCCGGAAGTGCGCCATCGTATACATCAAAGACTCTGGGTTGAAGGACGGCTTCGGGATTCTCCCACCATTTTTGAAGGCTGGCCGTTGCGATCTCCACGATCCCGCACTGGGTGTTGAGCCAGAGATTGCCTCGATCATCAAAAACGAAGGCGTAGACCGTATCGCATGGAAGCCCATTCCGGATCGTAAGGGTCAGCTGTTTGCCGCGTCTCCATCCGATCAGTCCAAAGGCCGTCGCTCCCAATACCGATCCATCGGAGGCAACCGTGATTTGTTCGACACCTCTTTGATCGTAGGGACGCTTGAATGGAAAGGTCTCCAACTTACTGTCGCGATATCGCGCGAGGTCACCGTTCCTAAGTCCAATCCAGATTCCGCCCTCTGGATTCGGGGCAATTCTGCGCCCTCCTGGTATTTCCGGTGGAGAAAGCTGCTCGATAATTTTCAAACCGCGTATGCGCATGAGGGGCCCGGGCTTTCCTCTGGCCTCAATCCAGATGTTGCCCGCCAAATCCTCGGTGACTCCAAATACCATCCCGACGGGAGTTCCCTCCGGACGATGAATCGGTTGGAATTTTCCCTTTTCATAGACCATCAGGTTGTCGTCAATTCCCATCCACAAACGGCCCGCACGATCTTCGAAGAGAGATGTAACCTGGTCACCAGGCAAACCTTTTCCGCTGACCAGAGAAGTTACATGGCCATTGCGCAACACATCCAACGACTGAGAGCCGCCGACCCACACCGAGCCGTCTCGAGAGGCGAAAACAGAATCAACTTCCGTGGTCCCGAGCCCTTCTCTTGGCGAAAAACTGACGACAGGGGTACTGTGAAATTTGTCGATTCCTTTCGCGGTGACAGCCCACA
>WNFQ01003765.1_pt1 | contig 11060 bp, 11 predicted proteins | sample 5400171 | NCBI WGS metagenome assembly WNFQ01 (sample SAMN13153356, study PRJNA577476) | soil metagenome | isolation source: 20 cm soil under Madrone tree | place: USA:California | collected 2016-06-14 | reverse complement strand
CCGGCGCGTCAACTTGAACCCGGTCTGGATCATGTTTGCGCTGTTCGCGTTCGGCTACCTGTTCGGGTTCGTCGGCCTTTTAATTGCCGTGCCGCTTGCGTCCGCTATCGGCGTGCTGACGCGCTTCGCGTTACAACGATATTACGAAAGCTTCCTTTATACGGCCATCCCGAGGGCAACTGTGACAGATACGGTTAGATTGACGCCTTCCGACAAGAAGATGGACTGATTACCGCACCAATTGTAGGTCTTAACTTTCACTCAGTCTTTGCACGGCAAGGTGTTCATCACTCTAATGGCGGTTACATGTTGGCTTCTTGAGCGTAGCGCGCTAGTTCATCAACGCTAGGGCATGTGAATGGAAATCGGACACGCCGCATTGCTGCGATTGACAAGGCGGGCGCGTGACGTGACCCCCGCGTATCGTCGTTGCGCAATTAAGACATCGAAGGAAACGGTCTCCCAACTCACCGCCCCTATCTTAGCCTTTTTCGACGAGCTTCGCGTGTTCGGTTTCGTCGCTGACCGAAGGCTTCATCCTGCAGGAGGGCACTAGAATGAAGAAGACATTTGCTGCCTTTGTCGCGGGCGCAACGATCGTTGGTTCGCTCGCCGCGACGCCGGCAAGCGCGCAGCGTGGCGTTGCCGCAGGCGTCGCGGCTCCGGGCTACTATTATGGGCCCGGCTATCACGGACCAGGTCACGGGCGTTACGACTATTTTGGCAGTTGCGAATGGGTGAAACAGCGTTTCTGGGACGGCCATGGCTGGCGGGTCCGCCGGGTGCGAGTCTGCGGCTGATCCGCGATTACGGCGCGATTGAACGGCTCATAGCAACCATCGACGTCGAGCGTAGGCCGTCGGAATGACCGGGGCCGCAAAGCGCAAGGCCGAATCCGGCCTCCGGAGTGGTGATTGTCGCAGGCGGGCGGGCTCGTGATTGGCAGCAAGCCATACTTTACTGACCGGGCCAAACAGCTCGCCGCGCTGGCAGCCACGCCACAGGCTTCATTGAGGAAGGAATTTCCCCAAAGGGCAATATCTATCCCACAAGAGTGGTGTGAAACCGACCAGCTTCTCAAGGGCGTGGCAGCTTTCCGACCCTTCTCCAAGCCACAGCTTTGATCTGTGTCAAAGTGGAGATCGCGTGATGCGAGGATTCTGCGGAAATGATGCTCAAAATCATAATATTTTTTGTAGCACTGGCTCTTATCATATATTTCTTTGATAGGCCGATCGTTCCCGAGCCGATCGACCGCGATTCAACTGCACTCGGGCTGGCGAGCCAAATCGAGAAATGCACTCGCATTTACGGCAACGAGAGCATTCGGAGAACGGACTTTGCGAACTGTCAAAGCAATTGCTCGAAGAACACGGATGATAAGATCAGAGTCTGTATCGATGCGTGTCAGGCTACAGCGGATCAGTTCAGCAATTGTGCAAATCAAGTATCATTGGCAAATAGCATGGCTGCTCTAATGGCGCAGCGTGATGCTGCTATCGAACGGCAAACTAGTACCTGTTTGCGACCTAAAAGTGGGCTGGGCTATGAAGTGTAGCAAGCGGTCGTTTGCCTTCGCCTCCGTACTGTTCGCAGTGCTTCTGTCACCGATTATCGGAACACTTAATGCGCGCGACGCCGATCTTGCATCTCTCACCTTCGCGGCGGCTCAGACCACTAAACAGCAATGCATAAACGAGCCCTGGCGCTGCAGCGCGCCCGAGGTAGTGCCCCAGGTTCACGAGGAGATGTGGGCGATTCCCTCCTCGCCTGTCCCGATGCTCGCCTATTTGATCCGACCCGTTGAGGGCGGCCCATTTCCACTCGTTGTGATGAACCATGGAGTTTCGCTTGACCCGACAGGGCGAAGCTATTTTCCCGTAATCGAATTTCGTGACGCCGCACTTTGGTTTGCGCGACACGGCTACGTCGTGGTCGCACCTGTACGCCCTGGATATGGTGCTACGGCGATCGAAATTCCCGAACGAGGCCTGTTCGGGCTTTTTTTCTCGGGCGTGGGAAAGTGTTCGGATGCTGAGTTTCGGGATGCCGGTCTTGCCGTCGCGTCGATTGACAAGTGGATCATCGACTACATGTCAACTCAGTCATTTATCAAGCGCGATGAGGTGATCATTGTCGGCCAATCGGGGGGTGGATGGGGGGCAATTGCGTTGGGCAGTCAAAATCCGGAATCTGTGCGGGCGATTATCGGCTTTGCAGCCGGCCGCGGCGGTCATCTCAATGGCAAACCTAACAATAACTGTGCCCCTGATCAGCTAGTCGCTGCCGTTGCCGAATTTGGCCGCACGGCACGCGTCCCAATGTTATGGATTTACACCCATAACGATAGTTATTTTGGACCTGATCTCTCAAAGCGGATGGCGGAAGCGTTTCGGGCCGCAGGCGGAAACGTCGAATATCATGTGCTATCCGATTTTGGAGAGGACGGCCATTTTCTGATAGACTCGACTGATGCCGTTAAACTCTGGGCGCCCATTGTCAGCGAATTCCTGGCCAAGCATCGATGAAAGGTATTGGTATATGGGCATTCGGTTTCGGTACTCATTGGCAAGATCAGCCCGGCATCGATTCCTGGCAACTGGACCACTTATAGTGTTCATGGCGACCACAGTGATGAGGGTCGACGCGCAACAGCTGGTACCATTTGGCGATGTGCCGGCGACCGAGAATTTTTCTGAGGCAGAGATCGCTACTCGGGGACGACAGCCAGATCGCCCGCTAACGTACGCGCCGTGGCGCAAGGTGTGTTTCAAGGCCACCCAAGAGGCTGGGTCGAAAATGGTTTGTCGCACGACCATCAACGGTAGATGGGACACGGGTCAGATCGCACTCAGAGCCGATCTGATCGAACGAGAGGGCGATCCTGTTGCTCGTCTGCAGATTTTCGTGACCCCCGGATCATTCCTGCAGCCCGGCATCAAATTGACTGTCGACCAGGGCTCGCCCGTGCAAATACCCTATGTCATTTGTCTCACCAATGGTTGCGTAGCCGGAAGTGTGGCGAACGCCAGCTTCATTCATGACTTGGAGACTGGCCAGATGCTGGCCTTGGAGACCATTAATTCCAATGTTGTCGGTGTAACCACTTCGCTTCCCCTCAAGGATTTTGCCGAAGTTCACAAGGGAGCACCGGCGCAAGTGTTTGAGCAACGGCTTGAAGGAGATTGGGAGCAATTGGGTCGATGAAGTGTGCCACGTTCAAGTTGCGCCGGGCTTCTTAGTCGTCGGCTTAATCGCGTCGACCGTCGCGATTGACATTTTTCCCGGAACGGTCTCCTTTTGGGGCTGACGGTGAGCTTGCCGTCCTTTGCGTGACCTCGAGAGCATGTGGCGGGGCGCGCGGATGAAATTGTCGGCGGTGACGCCGACCCGGTCGCAGCCTACCCGGTCAAAACAAGGAGCCCTGCATGAGAACCCTTGTCGTCTGTTCTGGCGGACTCGATTCCGTCACCTTGTCACACAAGATCGTCATCGAGAAGACGCTGATCCATCTCGTTTCATTTGATTACGGTCAACGTCATAGGAAGGAGCTGGATTACGCGCGCCGCTGTGCAACACGGCTCGGGATAACTCACGATATCATTGACATCACGGACATTGGCCGTCGCCTGACTGGCTCGGTATTAACCGATGGCACGGCGGTTCCGGACGGTCACTACGCCGAAGAGACGATGCGCTCCACCATCGTTCCCAACCGCAATGCCATCATGCTGACCATCGCCTTCGGCGTCGCCACTGTAAGGCGGGCGGAGGCCGTTGCGGCGGCGGTCCACGGTGGTGATCATTTTATCTATCCCGACTGTCGGCCTTCGTTCGTCGACGCGTTCGCTACGATGCAGCGCATGGCGCTCGACGGTTTTTCGCAAATTGCTTTCGAAACGCCGTTTTTGCACTGGAGTAAAGCCGATATCGTCCGGGAAGGTGCACGGCTTGGCGTGCCATTTACGGAAACGTGGTCTTGCTACAAGGGAGGGGCGCGACATTGCGGCCGCTGCGGCACGTGCGTCGAGCGACGCGAAGCATTCCATCTTTCCAACGTCGACGACCCCACGCCCTACGACGATCCCGACTACTGGCTCGAAGCGCGCCGCGCGTATCTGACCAAGCATCCGGGCTGAGGGGCGACGACCATGTACACCATTGCAAAACGCTTCACGTTCTCAGCCTCGCATATCATCGGTGGGTTGCCGGCCCATCATCCATGCGCCCGGCTGCACGGTCACAACTACGAAGTCGAGGTCACTTTGCGGTCGCCGACACTCGATGCAGTCGGCTTCGTGCGCGACTATCACGAACTTTCCGCGCTGAGGGAATTCATCAACGCGACCCTCGACCACAAGCATCTCAATGACGTGTTCGGCCACGACAGGACGACCGCCGAAGAGATCAGCAAGTGGCTTTACGATTGGTGCAAGGAACGTTGGCCGGAAGTAGTCGCCATACGTGTCAGCGAGACACCACGCACTTGGGCCGAATACAGGCCATGAACGAACGAATCCTCATCAGCGAGATCTTCGGGCCGACCATACAGGGCGAGGGGCCACTGATCGGCCGCCCGACCGTGTTCGTGCGCATGGGCGGCTGTGACTATCGCTGCACTTGGTGCGACACCCTCTATGCGGTGCTGCCTGCATATCGCAACGAGTGGGCGTTCATGACACCAGCCGACATCATGGCGCGCGTGGAGGAGCTTGCTGGCGGCAATCCGGTACTTGTCTCACTATCAGGCGGCAATCCGGCATTGCAACCTCTGGCGTCGTTCATCACGCTCGGCCGCCGCAATGGCCATACTTTTGCGCTTGAGACCCAAGGCAGCTTGGCTCAACCATGGTTTGCCGAACTCGATTGGATGGTCCTGAGCCCGAAGCCGCCATCATCGGGCATGGCGACCGACTGGGACGCATTCGAAGCTTGCCTCCAGGCCGCGAGTGGACGGCCGCACTCCGTCCTCAAGATCGTGATCTTCGATGACGCCGATTATACTTATGCGCGGACGGTGGCCGCGCGCTATCCCGCGTTGCCGGTGTATCTTCAGATTGGCAATCCCGCACCATTGACCCGCACCGGCGGTACAGTCAGTGACGAGGCGGATATTAACGACCTGCTGCGCCGCTTCCGTTGGCTCGTTGGCAAAGTGACTTCGGACCATTGGTTCGCCGCCACGGTGTTGCCGCAACTTCACGTGTTGACCTGGGGTAACAAACGCGGCGTCTGACCCCGTTGATCGGACGGGCGGGGCGTATCGTTGCGGGCACGAACTTCGCAGCGGCTCTCACATATTGATTTAGATCAATTCATTCTCAGGATTGAAGATCGAGGCTGGATCACGCCCAGGCCCCAAATTCCTCATCTCGGCACAAACGGGTACAGCCAGTTTGGAGAGCAAGATGCTGATCCATTTCTCAAATTTGGTGCTCGCTTCGCAATTATTGATGACGGTTGCAGACAATGTTCCTCAATTTAACGTTGAGCGGGGCTGCCGAGCTGGCGCAGTGGTCCCAGTTTGCTCCCTCCGATCGAGCTATGTACCGCCAACGAGACTGATGTTCCCGGAGCGACGCCCAGTTACGTTGACTTATTGACATGTCTTCAAGGCCAACAGCTTGCAAAAAAGACGAAAGACTGATCTGCGGCGAGCAAAATTTCGCAGTATTTCCTCTAAGGGCAATCTTTATTTCCCCTAAGGGCAATATGCGGCCGCCTTCTGACGCGTAACAATCTGGCGGCAAGGCGCACGGAGCAACGCGCTTAAACGGCACCACCAATTCCAAGGAGCGAGCCATGCGAGCCGGTATTCCCGCACACAAAATCTACCGCACTACAATTTTTTTGGGCGCAGGACTTCTCGCCCTTGGCTGCGTTGCGGCATCGGCTCAGCAAACGACCGGCGTGCCGGGCTCGCCCGACGCCACAACGACGATCAATGGTAAGCAGCTTCCGCCGCCCGACCCGAAATTCGGTGGCGTAATCAAAGATAACGCCCTGCAATCGAAACCCTGGTGGGCACCCCGCGTGGTGCCGCCGAAGGGGGCGCCTAACATCCTTCTAATCATGACCGACGATGTCGGGTTCGGCGCACCAAGCACATTCGGGGGTGTTATCCCTACGCCGTCGCTTGACCGCGTGGCACAAGCCGGATTGCGCTACACGCAGTTCCACTCCACGTCGCTCTGCTCACCGACACGGGCAGCACTCATAACAGGTCGCAATCATCACGCCGTTGGTTTTGGCGTCATTTCAGAAGCGGCGACAGGTTTCCCCGGTTACAATAGCATCATCCCGAAAGATGCGGCGACAGTCGGGGAGATCCTCAAGGAGAATGGCTACGCAACTTCGTGGTTCGGCAAGAACCACAACACGCCGTCTTTCGTCGCCAGTCAGGCCGGACCTTTTGACCAATGGCCGATCGGCATGGGGTTTGAATACTTTTACGGGTTTGTCGGTGGCGACACCAGCCAGTGGCAGCCGAACCTATTCCGCAACACCACCGCGATTTATCCCTACCTCAATAATCCCAAATGGAATTTGACCACCGCTATGGCTGACGATGCCATCGCCTGGATGAACCAAATCAACTCAATCGACCCAAGCAAGCCCTTCTTCGTCTACTACGTTCCTGGCGGCACGCACGCTCCGCACCACCCGACGCCGGAGTGGGTTGAGAAGATCAGCGACATGCACTTGTTTGACAAGGGATGGAACGCGCTACGCGAGCACATTTTTTCCAACCAGAAAAGGCTCGGTATCATCCCACAAGATGCACAGTTAACGGCGTGGCCGGATGGGCAGGCGGAGTTTGGCGGTGCGAAGCTGGCAAAGTGGGAGACGCTGTCGGACGATGAGAAGAAGATGTTCATCCGGCAAGCAAACGTTTACGCGGCTTATCTCGCCTACACCGACCGCGAGATTGGCCGGGTCATTCAGGCCGTCCAAGACATGGGCAAGCTCGACAATACGCTGATCATTTTCATCAGCGGCGACAATGGCGCGAGTGTCGAAGGCACGCTTCTCGGCACCCCAAATGAAATCGCTTCATTCAATGGCGCGGATGTTCCTGTCGCCGATCAGCTAAAGAATTTTTATGATGCTTGGGGCAGCGCCGAGACCTTTCCGCATTTTGCAGTTCCATGGGCGTGGGCCTTGGACACCCCCTTTAAGTGGAGCAAGCAGATCGCCTCACATTTTGGCGGCACACGCCAAGGGATGGCGATTTCCTGGCCCGGCCACATCAAGGACCTTGGCGGCATTCGCACGCAGTTCCATCATGTGATCGATGTCGTGCCGACACTCCTTGAGGCCACCGGCATCCACGCGCCCGAAACGGTCGATGGCATCAAGCAAAAGCCGATTGAAGGCGTGAGCATGGCTTACACATTCGACGCGGCCAATGCCAACAAACCCTCCACGCACACGACCCAGTATTTCGAGATGTTGGGCGTCCATGCGATTTATCACGAGGGCTGGGTCGCTGCCACGACACCGGTTCGTCCGCCATGGGAGCTCGGTGGGGCGGCCATGAAAGATCCGGCCACGGGTTATAAATGGGAGCTCTACAACATCACCAAGGACTGGACAGAGAACAACGACGTCGCCGCGAGTAACCCGCAGAAACTGAAAGAGCTGCAAGATCTGTTCTGGGTGGAAGCCCGCAATTATCAGGTAGCTCCGTTAGACGCCTCTGGGGTAACGCGCTTTGTAGCGCCGCGCCCGAGCGTGACGGCGGGTCGGACGGAGTTCAACTATACCGCGCCCGTGACTGGTATCCCGTTGGGCGATGCTCCAAGCCTTCTCAATACGTCCTACACCATAAGCGCTGACATCGAGGTTCCAGCGGGAGGTGCCGAAGGCATGCTCATGACTGAGGGTGGAAGGTTTGCTGGTTGGGGCTTCTATCTAGTGAAAGGCAAGCCAGTCTTCACCTGGAATATGTTTGATCTAAAACGCGTCCGCTGGGAAGGTCCCGAGCAACTCGCCCCCGGCAAGCACACCTTAGTATTTGATTTCAAATACGACGGCCTCGGTGCTGGCACGCTCGCCTTCAACAGCGTGAGCGGCATCGCGCGGGGCGGCACGGGCGTGCTCAAGGTTGACGGCAAAGATGTCGCTTCTCAGAAATTGGAGCGAACAATCCCATTCATCCTTCAATGGGACGAGACATTCGACGTCGGGTCTGATACTGGCACAGGTGTTGACGACCGCGACTACCAAGTGCCGTTCGCTTTCACCGGCAAAATCGTAAAGCTGAATATTAAGCTTGATCGCCCGAAGTTGTCGGCGGCAGAGATCAAGGTTCTCGAAACGACAGGCCAACGGAACAACCGCACAAGCGAGTAGCTAATCGCGGAGAGACAGCTGAAGCGGCATGTGACGACTGTAGTTCGAACCGGCGTCTGGGCCGCATTCGTGGAGCGCAGAGTGATCGCCGCGCACATTGAGCCGATCCTGATCGTCACCGGGGCCGCCACGGCGCTAGCCGTCGCCCAGTTCGTTGCGCTGCAGCTTCTCCGTCTAGCCTCCTCATAGGCTGCATTGGGGTCCTGCTCAACTATAGTGCGTTTTACACGCCTATTCGCGTCCCCGTCATGGTCGTCGCGGTGATCGAAAAGGGTCGCCTTCGGTGCTTCTATTCTGGCTACCAACTTGCGACATCAATTCCTTGGCGGGCTTGTAAAGCTCAGTGCGACCGCGCGGCCTAACGTCAACTGAATCATCTGTAGCCCGCCATGCGGGCAAATCAGCAGCTTGAGACGTCAGGACTGGTCGCCTAGTAATACCGGTTATTTTATTAGTAATATAGCGGCCGCCTCGGAGATCGCACAAACAGTTTGCGTGGGTAAAACGGCACGACCGTTCCGCACTGACCCGGAATTTGAATGAACGCAGTATCATCGTACACACGGCACCTCTGGTTTGGGTAAACTGTTTGAGCACGAACAGGCATTACAGAACCACGAGTAGTGCGGTGGTCGCGAGTGCATAGACGGCTTTCATTGGAAACCCCTCCACTTCTCGCCTGTGCAGACGAGGTTGATAGAATGAACGTGCTGCCTACAATGTAAGATGAACAGGTGTTTAGTCGCGCGCATGATTGTTGCAAAAATAATGTGCGTGCGTGAATTAGCTTAGGCAAGCAACGTAAAATATCGCCGCCCCGAGCGCGGTGACAATCGACCAAAGGGCAGGATCCCAGTCTCCCGATCGGCCGTGCTCCGTTTCTAGGATGGACATGACGCTTTCTCTGACTAGCGAGTAACCGAAGTGCCAGAGCTGGTAATCGCTACTGGTTTCCCCGCTTTGATAACACCAGCACTCTGCGAAGAACTGGCGTCAGGGTTGGTGGCGGAAAACGAGGCCACGCCGGCTACCGCGATGCCCGCCACAAGCGCAACGACTACAATCTTCAGATGGGTCGACCGGTCTGCGCTATAAAAAGAATGGTTCACTGGTGCGCCCCTCTCTCAGCCGCGCCTGGCGACAGAAGTATCGGCCCGGCGGTCCATCGGCAGCACAATCACCCGGGTGCCTATGTTGACCCGCGAATAGAGATCGGCAACATCCTCGTTGGTGAGGCGGATGCAACCCGACGAGACACGGGTGCCGATGGTGCCGGGAGCGTTGGTGCCGTGGATGCGATAGATGGTGCCGCCGAGATACATCGCGCGGGCGCCGAGCGGGTTGCCGGGGCCGCCGGCCATATAGCGCGGCAGGTAGGTTGGCGCGCGATCATCTCCGCCGGGGGTGTCCAATCCGGCCATTCTGCCTTCTTGGTAATCGACTGCACTCCGGACCAGGTGAAGCCGTCGCGGCCGACGCCGATGCCGTAGCGCACCGCCCGTCCGTTGCCTAACACCAGATAGAGATAGGTGTTCGGAGTGTCGATGATGATGGTGCCCGGCGCTTCGCGGGTGGAATAGCTAACGACCTGGCGTTTCAAGCGTGCCGGTAATTCAGTGACAATGCCTTCTTCCTGTGAGGGTACGGCCTGCAGTTGCGGCGCGGTTTGTACCGGCGGGGCCGTAACGAAGGGAAACAACGGCAGCGGTCCGGCCCCCGCCGATGCGGAGAATACGACCAGACCAACGATCGCACCGATGGCGACTGTTGCACGGCGGGAATTGGCTTTGAAAACGTCGAGATCGAACATCGTGGTCCCCTGTTTGACTGTTTTGAGCGCCCAAGTGCGCCTTTGCGGCGCGTTGTTGCCCGAACGAGTACCTGGCAACGGTTTCAGGACGGTTGCGTGAGAGAGCCAAATTGGTTTCGTCGGGAGCAGAATTATTTCGTCGCAGCGGGCATTGCTGGCTTCAAAGCAAGAAAGACTGCCAAAAGGGGCAGCCAAGTCGTTACCGTTGAGGATCTGGAACGATCTGCCCCTCGGTCATGCGGTCTTGGAAGGTATTCTTCCATGATGCGTTGGCCCTGTGCGAAAGTGCATGGCGGAGCAACCTTTCGAAGGCTAACTTGAGCGAGCGAGCCCATTGAAGTTCTCAAGCAGATCGCGCCGTGGGTCCAACATTTTGCCTTCCTGGCGGCGGCTTACCGGCGAAGACCTGGAAGTAACCGAAGCGCAGGTAAAATTGACCCTTGCCGGACATCCGACGACCATCGCGACTAAGTTCAGCGTCCAAGCGACTTCGCCAAACTCTCTAGGTTCTGTGGACTGATGCGGATCAAACCATGTCGCGGAGCATCGATATCGGCGATCAGAAGCATGGCAATTGAGATAACAAATGGCAGTACCGTAGAAAGCTTTCTGGTGGCGCCTTTTCGCGAGCGATAGCCGAACAGCACGTTAGAACAGAGCGCGATAGCCGCCATGAGCAACCAAGCGGCGGTCGGAATTCGATTCCAGAACGCTGCTTGTGTGTACCCCCGTGAATTGATTACGTCGTTCATGCCGGAGAGAACTAGCGCTGCAATCGGCGCTGGTTGGTCGGCGGCCACTCCACGGACCGCAGTCCAGAGATCATCTTGCAGTTGGCTTGTCCGCTGACTTATCTGCTCTCGTTTAATGTCGTCCTCATTAATATAGAATTCGA
>WNFQ01003764.1_pt1 | contig 11061 bp, 3 predicted proteins | sample 5400171 | NCBI WGS metagenome assembly WNFQ01 (sample SAMN13153356, study PRJNA577476) | soil metagenome | isolation source: 20 cm soil under Madrone tree | place: USA:California | collected 2016-06-14 | reverse complement strand
CTGATACTGCAAATCTTTTTGCTGACGCTGCTGGCGGCGTTCGATTTCGCGCGCCACGGACGGCAATTGCTGCGGCTCGCTCGCACGTGCCGCGGCGCTTGCGACGGCCGCAGCGGCGCTTTGCGGCGGCGTGCGCGGCGGTTCCTGCTGAGGCTGTCTCCCACCTGGCGGCTGCTCGCCCTGCTGCATCTGAATGTGGAAGAGATAGCGAATCGTTTCATTGTCGATGCGCGTCATCATGTCTTCGAAGAGCGTGAACGCTTCTTTCTTGAACTCGACAATGGGATCTTTCTGCGCGTAGCCGCGAAGGCCGATGCCTTCCTTCAAGTGGTCCAGCGAGAGCAAGTGGTCTTTCCACTGCGAATCCACCACGTCGAGAATGATGCGGCGCTCGAGCCAGCGCATCAGGTCCGCGCCGAACTGCTTTTCCTTTTCCTCGTAGCGCTTCTTGACGGCTTCGGCCGCAGCGTCGGCAAGCTGGTCGTGGCTCAGAGTGCCTGGATCGGCGCCTGCCGCTTTCATGTCGATGCCAAACTGCGCATTGCTCTCCGCGAGAAACTGCGTGGTGTTCCATTGATCGGGATGCTGCTCGCGCGGGCAGAAGGTTTCGGCCAGTTCACGCACCACGTCTTCCGCGATGCCCAGGACGTAATCGCGCTGGTCTTTGCCTTCCAGCGCGGAGCGGCGAATCGCGTAAATCGTTTCGCGCTGTTTGTTCATCACGTCGTCGTACTCGAGCAAATGTTTGCGGGCATCGAAATTCTGCGCTTCGACCGATTGCTGCGCCTTCTCGATGCGGCTCGAGATCATTCTCGATTCGATGGGCACGCCTTCGGTCATACCCAGGCGGAACATCAGCGCCCTGATACGCTCGCCGCCGAAGATGCGCATCAAGTCGTCTTCGAGCGAAAGAAAAAACCGCGACGAGCCCGGATCGCCCTGGCGTCCCGCGCGCCCGCGCAATTGATTGTCAATGCGCCGCGCCTCGTGGCGTTCCGTGCCTAAAATGTGCAAACCGCCGAGCGCGACGACTTCGTCGTGTTCCGCTTTGCATTGCCCCGCGAACTGTTCGAACACTGGCTTCCACTGATCGGCGGGCACTTGAAAAATTTTTCCTTCGTGCTGGAAAAGCACCATAGGGATCGCGGGTTGCGCGCCATTGCCATCGGCAGGATCAGCGGCGATCACCGCCGGAGCCGCCGCGTACGGCATGGCCAGCTTGTTTTTCAGAAAGTGGTCACGCGTCATTTGCTCGGGGTTGCCACCGAGCAGAATGTCCGTGCCTCTACCGGCCATGTTGGTCGCCACGGTGACTGCGCCTTTGCGCCCCGCCTGCGCGACAACGCGCGATTCTCGCTCGTGCTGCTTGGCGTTCAGCACCTGGTGCGGGACTCCGCCCTTTTTCAGCAATTCCGCGATGGCCTCGGATTTTTCGATGGAAATTGTGCCCACAAGCACCGGCTGGCCGCGCTCGTGATACTGGCGAATGCCGTTCGAAAGCGAGTTGTCTTCCTGCAAAATGCCGTTGACCACGGCTTCAAATTTTTCTTTTTCCGTGCGGTAGACAACGTCCGGGGATTCGATGCGAATCAACTGGCGATTCGTTGGAATAACGGTGACATCCAGATTGTAAATCTTGCCGAACTCCGCGGCTTCCGTTTCCGCCGTACCGGTCATGCCCGAAAGTTTTTTGTACATGCGGAAATAATTCTGGAAGGTAATCGTCGCGAGCGTCTGATTTTCACGCTCGATTTTCACGCCTTCCTTGGCTTCCACGGCCTGGTGCAAGCCGTCGGACCAGCGGCGCCCGGGCATCTGGCGGCCCGTGAATTCATCGACGATGATGACTTCGCCGTCTTTCACGACGTAGTCCACGTCATTCTTGTAAAGCGTATGCGCACGCAACGCCTGGTAGACGTGGTGCATGATGTCGATGTTCGCCGGGTCGGACATGTTGGTCAGAGAAAGCAGGCGCTCGCACTTGGCAAATCCTTCTTCCGTGAGCGTTGCGGTGCGGTGCTTTTCGTCCAGCGTATAGTCGATATCCTGAATCAGCTTGGGAATAATCTTGTCGATCTTGGCGTACTTATCGGTGGACTCTTCCGATGGTCCCGAGATGATCAACGGCGTGCGCGCTTCGTCGATGAGGATGGAGTCGACTTCGTCGACGATGGCGAATTGATGCCCGCGCTGAACGCATTGCGCCAGGTCATATTTCATGTTGTCGCGCAGATAGTCGAAGCCGAATTCGTTGTTGGTGCCGTAAGTTATGTCCGCGCCATAGGCGGCGCGGCGCTGGTCATCGTCCAGATCGTGCACGATCACTCCGACGCTCAATCCCAGTGCTTTGTAAAGCGGGCTCATCCATTCCGCGTCGCGGCGCGCCAGGTAATCGTTCACGGTGACAATGTGCACGCCGCGCCCGGCGAGTGCGTTCAGAACCGCTGGCAGCGTCGCCACGAGCGTTTTGCCTTCGCCGGTCTTCATCTCCGAAATTTTGCCTTCGTGCAGAACGATGCCGCCGATCAGCTGCACATCAAAATGCCGCATGTTCAGAAAGCGCCGGCCGGCTTCGCGAACCAGCGCGAACGCCGGGACAATCGCAGGCTCCAGCGCTTGCTGCAACTGCTCTTTGTACGCGGATTCAGCTGGATCGGCGTCCTTCAACTCGTCCTGCACCTGGGTACGGAGCTCCGCAAAACGCGTCTTGAGTGCTTCATTGCTTAGCGGTTGCACTTCGGCTTCGCGCGCATTGATGGCGGCGATGACGGGCATCAGTTTCTTGATGTCGCGTTCGTGCTTGGTGCCGATAAATCTGGCTACGACGCGGTCGAGTATTTGAGCTGCTTCCATGGATGGGTTCGCAGTCTCCCGGCGGTCTTTAAGAGGTACGTCCGCGAGGTCCGGCTTCTTACCTCGAGTGCAAACAATCTATTGTAACTGGTGGGGTGCAGAAGCGCCAAGAAAGGGCAGTGGAGCAAAAGGAGTGGCGACGGTGTTTGCCTGCGAAACGCTTCCCTTCTTTTCAAGAATTACTGATGTCGAGCGTGGTGGTGTAAAGATGGCTGATAACCGTAACGAGTCCCTGGAAAGTATTCGCGTTGCCCTTGCCACTGGTTCTGCCTAGGATGGAACTTAAGACTAAAGTGCGGCAAGCCGAAGAGGGAATTGTCTTGACATGGTTGCCATGGAAGCGGTTCATCAGCTGCTGGCTGCTCGGTGTAAGCGCCATTCCGCTGACCGCGCAACGGCACAGCGCGGTCGAGGAGCCAGGCCAGTTCAAGGTCATTCAAGTAAGAGAGCCCGATGGCCAAATCTTGACCTACAGTGATCTATCGCGACCGACCGAGGTATCGCTGGGGGGAACGAGTCTTGCGCGCGAGGCCCGCATCAAGCTGAAGATCCAAAGCGCCTCAGGTTCGTCCTCGCTGCTGCCCTTTATCCGCAAGCGTCGACCAGGGTTTTTGGAGATTGACATCAACCGCGGAAATATCACCGGCCTACAACCCGCGCAGCGATTCGGCAAGGATTTTCTGACCTACGTCCTTTGGGCGGTGTCGGGGGATGGGAAAGCATCGAACCTCGGCGAAATCAGTTCGGCGGGCCAAAAACCCATCAGCATCAACGCGAGGACGCCCTACCAGGCTTTCTGGCTCATGGTGACTGCGGAACCAGACTTCGCCGTGGTCGATCCGAGCCGGCAGGTGGTTCTCTATAGCATAGACGAGGAGGCGCGCAAGGAGGGGACCGCGAAAAAAGTCCCGCACAAAAAAGCAAACCTGTCCTTCTCCACCCACTACACCGATTATGATTCCGCTCCAACTGCCGTGGAGGTTTTGCCAAGCGAACTGCTGCAGGCAAGAAAGGCCGTGGAACTGGCGTCCCAGTCAGGAATCCTGGGATTTGAGCGTTCCTCAGGAGCCCCGGAGGTCGAAGAAGAGAAACATACTCGCGAAACCCTTACGCGCGCGAAAGCTTTCCTTGTCCAGGCGGAGAGCGCCTACAAGAAGCATCCCAAAAGCAACAATGTTGTGCAGCCTGCGCGCACGGCGGCGCAGATTGCCGAAAACGCGCGCGCCCTTGCCCTTGGCGTCGTAGGGGGCAACTTGATTCGCCAATTGGAGGACGAGCTGGCAAGGGTTCGCGCTGAACTTGAAGAGGCCCGAGCGGAACTGTCCAAGGCAAATGCAAAGTCGTCAGAGGATCCCAAGACCTCGGGTGCGCAAGCCTTGCAACCGCAGGCCGAAAGTGGGTCTTTGGCTCAGCCCAGCCCGGCGGGCCGACTGGCAAGAATTGTCTCGCGCCCGAGCGTCTGGTTTGGCCTAATCGGTTGGGGCTTGGCAGTCCTACTTCTACTTCGCCGGCAATCCAATTGAGCCGGTTCCTCCGCGCTGCGACCAGGATATCGCTGGCGTTATCAGGAACTATAAACCTCATGACTTGGTGTCTCTGCCCTGACGAGAAAACTGCTATTGTGAGAAAAAGATGCCGCGCCACTTCGCCACAGTTCGGTGGCTAGCCCGCCTGATTACCCCGGGCGCCTGGCTGCTGCTTGCGGCCTGGGGGCTGACGCGGGTAGAGCCAGCCAGCCTGACGGTTGTTCCCTACGCTCGCTTCTTCTGCTTCGCGGCCCTGGCGGCAGCCGGGCTGCTCAGTTGGTATTACAGCCAAGGTCGCGTGTTGTTTTCTGCCCTTGTACTCGGTCTGGCCATTTGGGGCTTAAGGACGCTACCAGCCTCCGCGGACGTTTCGAAATTGGCGGCAGCTTTTCTTCTCCCTCTAAACATCACTCTCTTTGCGTCTCTCGGCGAGCGCGGCACAGTGACGCCCAGCGGCCTCTTAAAGATAGCTTTGATCGTGGTCGAGAGTGTCGGCGTGGTTATGCTGGGGGAGCTACGAGGGGGCCCACTGGAGGCTTTCCTGCGCTGGGGCCAGGACGCTGCCGGCCTGAGCTGGATTTCACGTAGCCAACAGCTTTCATTCGCAGCCGCATCGCTCACGCTGCTGGGTTTGGCGATGTTCCGGCGCACGAGAGTTGAGGCGGGACTGCTCTTGGTCCTGGTAGCCGCATTTGTGGGGTTGAGGCAGACAGGAAAGAATGAGGAGACATTGTTTTACTTCGGCGCTGCGGGCCTGATCCTGTTCTACGAGGCGCTTGAGCACGGCTATGAGGTGGCCCACCGCGATGAACTGACAGGACTGCCCGGGCGGCGAACTCTCAAAGAGCTCATGCGGCACCTTGGCGGCCGCTATGCCGTGGCCATGTGCGACGTGGACCACTTCAAAGCTTTCAACGACACCTATGGGCACGATGCGGGCGACCAGGTGCTCAAGTTCGTCGCCTCGATGATTTCCCGGGTGCGAGGCGGAGCACGCGCCTTCCGCTACGGTGGGGAAGAGTTCACCATCGTGTTTCCTGGGCGCTCCGCGATGGAGGCGCGCCCCCTTGTGGAGTTGCTGCGTGAGGCCATTGCTGCGAGCGGCTTCCGTCTGCGAGGACCCAGGGATCCTGACAAAAAACCTGAGCACGCGCCGGAGCCGGGGCCGGACAAGTCCGTAACCATCACCATTAGCATCGGCGTTGCTGAGAACTCGAAAAAGCTTTCCACACCCGAGCTGGTGCTCGAAGCCGCAGACGGGGCACTCTACCGCGCCAAAGAGTCTGGGCGGAACTGCGTGCGACTCGCCGAGAGCATGCCTGCTTGAAATTCTGCAGGAGCGCTTAGAATGCAATGACGGATTCGGCGTGGTCTGGTGTTCCGTGGGGTTCCAAGCGTCTCGCGAGAAATCGTAGAAGACTCTAAAGAAGTTGCCGTCCCGATCCACAGCAGTAAACTCGTGCAATTTCCACGGCTTCGGCTCGGACGGAGAAACGACCTTTGCGCCGCGATCAGACAAGCCGCCGCCGCGCCGCAAGCGTAAACAACCTATTCTAACTGGTTGAGTGCGCCAGCGCCGAGAAACACAAGCAATGGCCCTGAATTAGGCGAACTGTGGACGGAATTTGGATACAAGTTGGTGATTCCTACGGCGGCCCACAGAATCGCGGAAGCAAAAGGGAAACCTGCCAAATTCGAGTGAAGGTCCACCACGTCGAGTGCGGTAATTGCAAAGTGCGATAGAAAGGGATATGCCAGTAGATGATGCAGAAGCGCTGCTTTCCGTCCGTTACCAGCGACTGGAACGCATCACCGGTAACAAAGACAGTGGCGACGCAAAGAACCGTTCCAGCTATGGCAATCTTTGTCAGATTCTTCACTGCAAATCACTTTGAACTAGACACACCGGCAGGCACTTGAACGAACTGGTCTTCGGCGGCACCGTGCTCGTTGGTATTGTTGGCGAGGTTCCCGGCCAGCATGCGGCGGTATTTGCCGCGCTCGTCCAAGTTTATATCCACGATCTCGAAAGCCATGTCCTGTGCGCGGGAATCGCGCATGAGCGCCGTTACTTGAAAGTTTCTCATTCCAACTTGGAATCTCAATTGCACTTGCGTGCCAGGCGTCAGGTGGCGGCTCAAAGTTGCAACGCCTCCCGTCAGGCTGGCTGTTTTAACCTCCAAGGAACAGCCCTCTTTTAAGTTCGTGCACACTGCCTTGACTGACTTCTTCAAGCGAACACGGTGGTGGCGGCGCTGCCGCACAAATTTCGAGGTAGCGGGAATTTCCAGCGGCGCCAGCGTGAAATCTTCGTTGTCGATTCCGCTCTTGGGCAGAAAATCGTGAACCCAGTCCGGATCGAGTCCCTCAAGGGCCTGGAGGGCGGCAATGCGCACTTCTTGCGGTTCGGCCCATCCAAATACTTTCTTCGCCTCCACAAGGCGCTTCAAGGTGCTCGCGGATTCAGTCGCGTGAATCCTCCCCAATGCTTCAATGGCTTTGACGCGCAAATACGCCCCGCCATTGGGGGGCAAGTCCCCGTCAGCAATGGTCAGCAGTCTGCCGAGCGCCTCGCGATCCGCGGTCACGCCGATCTCGTCGATCACCAGCGGGGTCACGAGCGGGTCCACATGATCGAGTACCTCGAGCAGAATGTGGCATCGCCTCACCGCTCCACTGGCGGAAATCTGGCGCACGATGCGGTCTTGCGAGGGCCGCGGAAAATCTTTCATCCGGCCCGGCAGATATACCATGACCGATTGCGGATCCAGCCTGCTCAGCAGGCCAACCATCTCTACGGCTTCGGCGGTGGGCCCGCCGCGTACCGTGCTCCGCAGATACTGCACGGCCTCTTCACCCAGGTCCGCCGCCAGATTCGCCACATGTTCGGAATCATCGCGCAGACTGCAACGATTAAAGCGCACCGACAGTTGCTCCATCGTCGTTTGGGGCAGCATCTTCAAAACGTCGGTCAACCCCGCGGCCACCTGGCGCGCCTTCAGCGCTTCCTCGACAAATTCCGGCACGCGCTCTTCAATTCCCATTTTCCCGCGCAGGTTGCGCGCGATTCCCGGTCTCTGCGACTCGACGCCAGCAATAAGATCGAGCGCTTGCTCCATCACGGGAAAATTCCGGCTGGTCGCCGCTTGCTGGCTCAACCGTACGAAAGCCGCGCTCACCAGGCCTTGCAGATCGGAGTCCTGTTCCACGCTGAGCCGGAGACCCAGGTGCCGCAGCGCGTCGCCGAGCAATGTGGGATCGGCCTTGGCATACAACTCCGCCATCTCGGAGAGTCCGACGGCAGTTTTCTTCCGGGCGTCAGCCTCTTCGCTGTCCGCGCAGGCCGCGTAATTCTTTAGGATGCTGATGGCGTCCGCGGTTTCGCCTTTCTTGATTAGCTCGCTCACGTAGGACTGCACATTGCGCGCGGGAATGCACCACGCTTCATCTGAAAGGAGCACGGCGCGCTTGCCGCTATCCGGTACCGCCGCCCAGAATTGCCGGTCAAGAATCTCGCGGTGCGACTCCAACAAGATGCCCGCATCGCTCATTTTGTCTTCATGAGCGCCGAGAATCTTTCGCAGGTTGTCGATTTCCTGGTGCATGCGGTCCAGCATCTGCCGCACCGCATTGACCTTCACTTCGCCCCGCTCGAAGCGCTCCAACGCGAAGCGAATAGCCAGGTGTTCTGCGAGCTGCACAATCACAGATTCATCCGGCTTCGCGCTTGGCGCTTTCGCCACCAAACTCGCAAGCGCCTGCCGCAGCAGGTCTTGGGACCGGCCAGGCATTTCCTCCATCTGGTACTGGAGGGCCGCAGGGCCCGCACCTGCGCCCGGTCCAGCTTCGCCTGCTCCGATTCTGCCAAAATTGGTCAAGGCTCCGAGAATGCCGAGGATATCGTCCTCGGTTGGCGCTGCCGCATTCCCTGCACCCTTCCACTGCGGGCCCTTTCCCCCACTTAGACCAAGAAACACACCGTCGCTTTCTCCACCTAACCCGCATCCGGTCGTAGTCAAGCCTGCGGTTGCTTGAGCTGGGGAGCCTTCAGCGTCGCTTGCGTTTGATCCAGCACCGCTTGCGCCGGAACCTTTCGATCCTTGCGCGGCGGCAATCAATTCAAGCAGCCTCTTTGGATCATTGAGCCACTCTCTCACTTGTTCCTGTTCCCCTCCGAGGGAAGCAGAAGCCAGTTGTGCCGCGATGCTGGATTCTTTCAGCCTTGAATCCGTGGCCACAAAGCAAATCTCGTTAATGCGGATTCCCTGCGCACCGGCAAGGGCGGATTTTAGTTGCAGGGCTAGCTCGGCTGGTTTGGACTTGCCGGTTGGAAATGCGCGCGCGAATCGGCCAATCTCTTCTTCGGTAATGGAAGCAAAAAACTGTATGCTTGCCAAGCCCGCCGCGGAGAGAAGCTGGGCAAATTGTTTTTCTGCGGGCGAGCCTTCCAGAGGCACGCCATCTAGCAATAGCTGAGAATTCGTCGCTCCGAGAAGCAGCCCGCTTTGCGTTCCCAAGGGGATGGCCGTGCGCAGCTCCTGCCAGGCGATCTGCAACTGCTCGATGGTCCGGGCATGCTCGTAGCCGTACAGGCGGGCAAACTTCAGCAGGATGTTTAGGCTTCTTACGAAGGCGCGTCCAGCCGTTGTTGTTGGGTCTGCTTTCATCCTGCGCCGCGAACTTCAGACTAGGACTTCCTCACTAGTACCATAGGGTTAGGCTATGTTCGCTGCAATGGTACAGCGGTCCCATGTGTCCCTGCGGTCATGCCACCTTAGGACGGGCAGGACACCTGACCAAACGGACGGGTCATCAGCATGATAAGGACACGTAGGAAGGGAGTTTCTCTGTCCTGAAAATTCCTAAGTCTCGTGCACTAGTTCTTCGTAATCGCAACGCGCCCACGGCGTCGCGTGCGATTTGTGACCTGCGCAATCATCGGTAGTCCACCCAGTTCCAACAATAATTTCCGCAGACGATAGCGTTCATCCAGATCCATGTCCACGAATTCAAAAGCCATTGCTTGCGGCCGTGCTCCGCGAACGATCGCCTGCGCCTTGATGTGGCGCATGCCATGCGTGAATTTCAGTGACAACAACGAGCCGGGGGCCAGATGCCGCTCTCCGGCGCCAATCCCGCCTCCCAGGTTCAATTCCGGGATAGAAAGTCTGAAGTTTTCGCGCAAATTCGTGGTCACGGCAGTGAGATTGCGCGAGAGCTTCACGCGCGCATACCGCCGCTGCCGGATTACAGAGGCATGGGGCTCGGGATCCGATGGTTCGAGCGTTAATTCCTTGCGGTCGATTCCGCTAGCGGCAACTTTTTCCATGCCCACAGCCTTATCGACACGAAGCAGGGCCTGGGCCGCGGCGATTCTCAATTCGTTGGGATACACCCAGCGCCACACTTGCCGCGTTTCCAGAATGTGCTGCAGTAGCGGGCTGGACACTGATGCGTGCAGCCGGCCTAGGGCTTCAACCGCCTTCACTCTCGTGAAGCCCGGCGTCTCGTCGTTCTGCACCAGGTCGATCAGCTTTGGGATGCAGCTGGCCTGTCCGCTCATCCCCATTTCATCAATGGCCAGCGGACGAATCATGGAATCCAAGGAATCGTACACCGCCACGAGCAGCCGCGCGCGCTCTGCTGACGGCGCTGCGGAAAGTTGCCGGACGGTGCGATCGTGCGCGGAGCGCGGCCATTGCGAGAGCCGTGCCGGCAGAATCTTTTCCACGTTTTCCGGAGAAAGCTGAGTCACCAGCCCAATGGCCTCCGCTGACTCGCCTACCGGAGCCGTCTGCAGCGTCTCAAGAAGCCGTTGCGTGGCATCTTCTCCCAGGTTGCGTATTATCGTGGTAAGCAGTTCGCAATCCTCACGGAATCCGCAGTGTCCGAATCGGCTGGTGACATAGTGGATGGTGGCCTTGGGCATCAGGCTAAGGATGTCCATCATTCCGTCCGCAATGTGGCCGGTGCGCATCGCTTCTTCGATGAACTCCGGCAACCGTTCTTCCGCGCCGATGCGTGGCCGCAGGCTCTGCGTCGCTCCCGGCCGGTGCGCCTCCACGCTGTCCAGCGAAGAGAGCGCTTGCTGCATCGCCGGGTAACAACGCTTTGACGCAGCTTCCTGGCTCAAGCGCACAAACGCGGCGCTGACGAGTGTCTGCAATTCCGGCTCACGCTCGATGGCCAACTGGTTGCCCAGGCGGCGGATTGCGTCCATCAACGCACTGCCATCTCCGCTGCCGTACAGTTCACCCAAATCCGAGAGTCCGATCGCCGTCGTTCGGCGCGCCTCCGGCGCTTCCAGCCCCACGCACGAAGCATACTTCATCAAAATTTCGTTGACGGTCTTCAGTTCTCCGCGCCGCAGCATATCTTCCAGGAACGCCCGCACGTTCCGCGGCGGCACGCACCATGCTTCGTCCGAGGTCAGCACTTCTTTCTTATTCTCTTCCGGCACCTGCTCCCAGAATTCCTGGTCCAGCAATTCTGTGTAGGACTGCACGGACAGCCCCGCCTGCGACATCATCTCCTCTTGGGTTGACAGGATCTTGCGCAGCGCTTCAATTTCCGTGTTCATGCGGTCGAGCAATTGTTTCACCGCGTTCACGCGCAGTTCACCCTTTTCGTAGCTGTCCAGCGCGAAGCGAATCGCCACGTGCTCCGCCAGCTTCAGCAGCAT
>WNFQ01006619.1_pt1 | contig 11062 bp, 16 predicted proteins | sample 5400171 | NCBI WGS metagenome assembly WNFQ01 (sample SAMN13153356, study PRJNA577476) | soil metagenome | isolation source: 20 cm soil under Madrone tree | place: USA:California | collected 2016-06-14 | reverse complement strand
CCTGCTGTTCGATCAAAATAGTCGCGCCCGTTCGATAGGTCGGCGGCCACATCACCGCCATCGCGATCGTCAATGACGCCAAAATCCCCGACACGGTGAAAAACGTCAGCTTCAACCGCCAGTAGGTCCGGAATCTTTCCCGCAAATCCATGGTGGGTGCGGCGGCAACTGCTTGTGCTACTGAATTCATTTATCGATTGGTCCGGTAGAACTGACGCGAAATTTGAAATCGGACGTCATTAGACGTAGGATTTACCGGCGGCCGCCCCAATTGCGCTGGGTATTGCTGCCCAAGCTTCGACACATGCAGAGTGAGCGTCCATTGTTCGGTCCAACGCCAGCTCGCGGAGACATCGGCGTTGTAAAAACGGCGCCGGTTTGTGCCTCCGGTGACTACCGGATCGGCAACGTTCTGCCAAGTCGCACTCGCGCCGAATGTCCATCGCTCGGAATAGTTGTAGTTGGCCGATGCATTAACGGTGTCTTGGCGCGACAAGAATGCGTATCCCGTCGGTGTGAGCGCCCGCGTCGCACCGGCACTCACCGTAAGAACGTCGCTTTGACGGCTCAGATTTGCCGAATAAACCCCGCCCGTTTGCGTACTCGAGAAGGTCCCAAAAAAATAATGGTATCGGTTGATGGATTTAGAATACCCAGCGGTAGCAGTCAGTTTCCACAGCTCAGTCAATTGATGGTCGAAACCGAGCTGTAAATTGTCGCTGTCGCTGTCGGTAAAGCCGTTCAGTGATTTGTATCGACCGACGCTGCCGATGACCCGCAGCGTGTCTCGCTCATTAACCGTATATCCGAGGGCCGGCGAGAGGCTGGAATATCGATAATCGACGAGGGACGTCTGTGCGGTGTTTTGCGCATACAGCGTGCGCGCGGTATTTGCATCGAGCTGGAACTGCAGGCGTTCGGAAATTGCGCGCTGCCAATTCACATCGGCTGTCGACGTATCGCGGCGCACGCCTATGCCGTTGGCGAGTTCGCCGGCGTAGAGCAGAGAGGAATCGCGATACTGGGCGCCGGTGTAGGTCAACGACCCAAATTCATCCGTAAACTGCGCGCTGGCATCCAAATGATAGTAATTCGACGTGAGCGAAGAATACCCGCTGGCGCCGCCATATCGAATACGCGGAATGACTGAAAAGTGCACCTTATCCAGGTCATAGTTCACCGGCAAATCGACGAACACCGCCGCATGAGTCTCGGAGCGGGTGCCGAATGCGGCCAATTCCGCGTTTGACGCATATTCCGCCGCGACGCCGATCAGCGGCTGCGTGCTCCAGGGACCGGCAAGGACCCTGCTATTTGTGCAAAAGAGGCTGACGCTGGTCATTAGTGCCAATAACCGTGCCTTCACGGCACTATTACCGTATCTCCGCTTTCCAAAAGGACGTTCTGTTCGAGGTTACGGCCCCGCGCAACATCGCTGTAGCGGAATCGAATCGATGTTTGATGTGATCCTTCCCGATGTAGCACTCGAATCTTGTTCGTGTTTGCAAACGGAGTCGCGCCGCCGGCCAGACTCAAGGCCTGCATCACATCGGTAGGCCGCAGCAACGGGAAATCGCCGGGTCGATTGACCTTGCCAATCACGAAGACCCGATTGCCATTGGGCGCCTTGACGGAAACCGTGACGACCGCGTCAGGGACCAGTTTGCGGACCCGCGTCTCCAGTTCGGTCCGAAGTTCGTCGGTCGTGCGACCGGCCGCCCAGATGTCGCCTGCCAGGGGAAACGAAATACCCCCGTCCGGACGGATCAAGACCTCGCTTTGCAGATCTGTTTCCTTCCATACGACCACTTGCAGAACATCCCCAGGCTGAAGATGGTAGCCGAGCTTGACGCCGGAGTCCCCGGCGAACGCGGTACCACATAACAACAGGAATATGACAAAAACATGAACTACGTGGCTCGTCATTCGTATCCAGCCTTTGCAATACTCATAGAAGACGGCCTCCCACCCCTGAAGCGCGAGGGAGTGTAGTAGGCCTATGTGAGAGTTTCATTGCAGGCACTGACATGTAACATACATATGTCAGTGCCTGCCCACGGCCGCCGGCGCTGGACACCACGCCGGCCAGGGGATCAGGAGGTCAATTGCTCCTGCATCAGGGGCTCATCTCGGCGGCGGCGCTGCCAGCCCAACAAAGCCAACCCGGAGACCAACAGCCCGACCGAGGTCGGCAGCGGTACCGCCAAGGCATTCGGCGTAAATTCGATCTTGAGCGCATACACACCCGCATCGAGCGGGCCCTGTGCAGTGCCGAACCACTGCGCGAAGATCTCCCCGCCCGTCACCTGAAAGCTCTGGGTGCCCTCACCCATTTCTGGGTGCAGGAGACCGCCACCCGGCGAGCTGATCACGGCGTTGAGACTAGCCAGCGGCACGGGCCAAGCCACGTTCGTCAACTGGACCGTCAGCATACCCGGACCCGAGACGTTGAAGGACTCCATGCCCGCCTGTTGACCCCGAATGAAGCCGGCACCGTCGTACATCACTTCCGCGGCGCCTGCCGACCCGACGGCGGCCAAGGCTCCGGCTCCGAATGCGCCCATCATTACCATCTTGCGAATATTCATCACTGGTTACCCCGCAATTTTAGAAATCTGTGTCACGGCCGCAGAACGCTGGGCACCGACACGCTGGGCACCGACGCGCATTTCCGCGTCGGCAGCCGGTCTCGATTCGGCCTCTTTCCCCTCATCGTTCCGGTAGACGTACTTGTCGTAGAGGTACGCGCGCAGTGAGTGCGCACGACCGCCGGCCTCCATTTCTGCGCCGTTGTTGTCCTTCAATCGCATCAGCAGGTAGTGCTCTCGGAGACCGTTCATCGCGAGAAGCGCGATATCGTCGTGGTGAACGCGGGCGTCTTCCTCGGCCCGCTCGTTGATGATGCGTTCGAGCCGATAGGTGTCGAACTCGAAGTGCCGGATCAATTCATCGCCCGATTCCACCAGCACCGGCACCAGGTTTCTGCCCGTGATGCCGTTGTCGCACAGGGGAGAAATCCGGTGGAGCATCGATTTGATGGCGAATCGGATGATGTCCGAGTCCCGCACCCCCAATCGACGAGCCATTTGCTTGATGTTTCTGAGATCGCTCTCTCCGAGCCGAATCGAGACCGCTTGTTTTCGTTGATCGACCACGAATCCGTCCCCTTTTGTTCTGTCCCGCCACACGATGCGCACTGAATAGTATGGAAAAAGTGTGTCATGTGAATGGCGATTCCATGACGACTTGACCATAATGAACTGACATGATGCGGCTTGAGATGCGGAGCACAGACGGTTATCGGTGGCTCTGGGCGGAGGAACCACGAAGATGCCGCCGCTGGTCGTGAGTGCCGCGGAGGAGATGGGCGAGCGTTGGGGAGTTGCGCGTGAAACGCGCGAGTCCGAGCGCAGAACGCGCCGGATCATTCGACAGAAATTTGAGCTGAGATCCTGCCTGACGGGACCGATTCGGCGTCGCGACGTTAGGACGTCTCGGCGCTAGCGAAACCGCTCAGTCAGCGGCCTGGGATCAGAAGCCAAGTGATTGGAGTCGTATTCTTAGATGGACGCGGAGGCGCCCGGGGGTCGTGGTGTCAGGGCGGTCTGCGCCGCTCACCGCATCCCGCGACTCACCGCCGTTACGCCGCCGACATCACCGTGTCGGATACCTCGGCGGCCGTCTGCTCTTCGCGCTCATCCATTGCCTCAAGCTCTTCTCCGAGCGCATCGCGCATCGCCTCGAGCTCAACTAGTCGTGCGCGGGCACGACTCCAGGCGACCTGGGTAAGCGCCATCGATTCGAGCAAGGTTTCGCATTCGGCTCTAACGCCGGAGGCAGCCTTGAACGCCGCGAACCAGCGGCGCTCGAGCAAATTGGCTGCGGCGTCCCCATCCATGTAGCGTTTGACCATGTCCTTACCTCTTTGTTGTTAATCCTGGCCCAGCATGGTGTCTTCGAGGCGCTCGATCTTCGCCATGATCCGAGCTTTCAGCGCTTCGGTGCGATCCAGGCGCTCACGCGCCAGATCGAGGAGGTCGGCCTTGGCCTTCGGGCTGGCTGCGAGCGTCTGATAGTCGGCGCGGGCGGCGATGCTGGACTCGTATGCCTGACGCCATTCCGTTTCCAGATTATTCATATGCGCATCGAGGTCGAGGTCGAGACTGCTCATGGGTACTCCTGGCCAGGTCTTATGTTCCGATGCTGCCTCGCCAACATGACGGTTAGCGGACAGTTATGCGGCAATTTGTTTAAAAAGAAGGCCTCGCTGGGAGGCCTTGAAGACGAGGGATGGGAAATTCTAATGCTGCCCTGCCGCCGCCTGCCGGCGGGGGCCGGGCTACTGCCGCACTTGATCAGGGAGAGGCTCGACTCGCAGCCGGGCACGGCCCAGCCAGGAATTGGTGTATGCGGTGGCACTTTGCATATTGACCGCCTTGATCGTGGCGCCGGAGTGTGCGGGCGCGCTGCCGCCCAGCTCCAGAGCGAGATTTCTCTGCAATGCATGCCAGGGGAGACTCCACATTTCGCATGTATCGTTCATGAACTCCCTCTCACGTTCTCGAATTCAGGCGGCCTGGCCGACGGGCAGAGCCATGGGCGCCATGGCGACCTGCTCGCGCAGTTTGGGCCAATCGATCAGGCGCAATTGACCGTTCATGTCTTCCACCAACGACGTGCAACTCTCGACCCAGTCGCCGTCATTGCAGTACAGAACGCCGTTGATGTCGCGCATTTCGGCGCGATGGATATGACCGCAAACCACCGTGTCGACGCCGCGCTTGCGCGCCGCTTGCGCGACGGCGTCCTCGAAGCTGCCGATATACTGAACGGCGGTCTTGGCCTTGTTCTTGAGGTAGGACGAGAGCGACCAGTGCGGCAAATCGAACAGGCGCCGCACCCAGTTGATGTAGGGGTTCGCCGCCAACAGCATGTCGTAGATATTGCTGCCCAATTTCGCGAGCCACGGACTGCATTTCACGACGCTGTCGAATTCGTCGCCGTGCAGCACCAGCATGCGCCGGCCGTCGGCGCCCCGATGGATGTACTCACGATGAATTTCGAGATTGCCGAACACGGCGCCGTCGAACTCGCGGAATACCTCGTCGTGGTTGCCGGGCACGAAAATCACCTTGGTGCCGCGCTTTGCCTTGCCCAAAATGGTGCGCAACACATTGTTGTGTGACTGCGGCCAGTACATGGTTCTTTTCATGCTCCACACGTCGATGATGTCACCGACCAGGAACAGGGAATCCATTTCCACGTGATGCAAGAAATCCAGCAGCAGCTCGGCGCTGCAGCCTTTGAAGCCCAGATGGATGTCTGAGATAAAGACTGTTCGCAATCGCAGCGGCGGCGGGGCGGTACGTTCGAGCATATCTCCCTCCAAGGAGTTTGCGTCGCCCCTAAGATCGCGATTTCATGTTACGGAGGCATTACTCGGGAAAGAACTTTTGTTTACAAAAAAGGGACTTAGGCGTGGAACATCGCGTGGAACAATAGGAAATGCGATTTAGGTCTCACTCCGGCCGACCGAGGCGGGGGCGGCGAACCGATAGCCGAATCCGCGCACGGTTTGTATATAGGCCTCATAGCCGGGCTCCGCGAGAATTTTGCGCAACCGCTGGACGTTGACGTCGACCGTGCGTTCGTCGACTTCACTGTCGTCGCCCCACACCTGCGCGAGCAGCTGGGTCCGATTGAAGGTTCTCCCGGGATGCGACATCAGAAACTCGAGAAGCCGATATTCGACCCCGCGCAGGTTCAGCAGTCTGCCCTGCGCCGTCACGCGGTTGGTCGACGCATCGAGCACGAGATCGTCGCAGCTGAGCGCCGAACTCTGATCCTCGTATTGGTGGGCGCGCAGCACGGAGCACACGCGCGCCACGACTTCGCGCACTGAGAACGGCTTTGCGATGTAGTCGTCGGCGCCCAGGTTCAAGCCCGTCACCACATCTTGTTCGCCCGACAATGCCGACAGAATGATCAGCCTGACCGCCTGAGGCGCGCGCGCCCGGCGCACACCCTGAATCACCTCGAGCGCGGCAAGGCCGGGCATGTTCCAATCGATGATGACCAGATGGGGCGGCCGCTCTGCCACGGCCACGATGGCTGCCGATCCATCGGTGATGGCGCGTACGACGAACCCGGCTTCGCCGAGTCTCTGGCGGAGGGGTTCGACAGCGGCAACATCCCGATCGACGATCAGTATCTGTTTATTGGTTTCGGTGGCAAGCATGCGCCGCGCTATTAGAGGGACGCAGCTTTACAGTTAGTTTACGCTTTTGTGACCTTTGTAAAGATATTGTCGGCGACACGCATCGATGCAGATCGGACCTCGCCTATGATTTCGCCGGCAAGGTTAAATTCGTCGACAGCGTGCGATGTGCCGCGCGCACGGAGACGGATGAATAGCCGCGCAGCGCCTCCGGCCGGCGCCGCAGCTGCCCCGGCGTGTCGTTGTCGGACGCATTCCACGCCGCCAGCAAGAGTCCGAGGGCCAGCCAGTTGAGCGACGCTTCGCGGTGCTGCGCCCAGAAATGCCACGTGGAACCGCGCTCCCACTGGGAACCCGCTCGCCCGGCGCTGCCCAATCCGCACGGGGAACCGCACGCAATCTCGGCCGGTGATGTCGACATGCTCCGCTCCTCGTTTGGGTTGACGAGGTCAGTGTCGGGCGCGATTCGCGAACCCTCGGGGGCTCAATTCGGGCGATCCGGAGGCCATTTATGGCAAATCGTGGCAGCGCGTTTTCGGACCGGTTTCTCACCAAATGAGCTCCCGCCATCGGCTATGATTCAGTGATGAAAAAGCACATCGCGATAGTCGAGGACGAGCCGGCTTTGCGCGAGAATTACTCGGCGGCGCTGGCGCGGCACGGCTACTCGATCAAGACCTATGCCAACCGCAGGACCGCCATGCAGGCGTTCCAGATCCACTTGCCCGATCTGGCCATCATCGATATTTCGCTCGAGGATGAGGCTGAAGGCGGGTTCGATCTCTGCCGCGACTTGCGCGCGCTCTCGGCCGAGCTGCCCATCATCTTTCTCACCGCCCGGGACAGCGAATTGGACGCCGTTTCCGGGCTACGCCTCGGCGCCGACGATTTTCTGACCAAGGATGTCAGCCTGCCGCATTTGGCGGCCCGCGTCGCGGCCCTGTTTCGGCGCATCGATGCCCTGCGGCGGCCGGACAATGCCGCCGAGATCATACGGCGCGGCTCCCTGTCGATCGACGGCGAGAAGATGCAGACCACCTGGAACGGCGCGCCGGTCACCCTGTCCCTCACCGAGTTCTGGATCGTGCACGCGTTGGCCCGCAATCCGGGGCATGTGAAGAACCGGCAGCAATTGATGGATGCCGCGAACGTCGTGTTGGACGACAATACCATCACCTCTCACATCAAACGCATGCGCCGAAAATTCCAGCAGATCGACCCGGCTTTTGATGCGATCCAGACCGTGTACGGAATGGGCTATCGCTGGGTCGAGTGAGCATTCGCCTGCAATTGTTGATCGTCGCGCTCACCACGCTGGTGCTGCCGTGGGCGGGCTGTCAATATGCGCGCGAACTCGAGACTGCGCTGCGCGACTCGCAGGAAAAGTCGCTGCTTGCGAGCGCCGGCACCATCGCCAATGCCTTGTCGGCTCAGCCGCAACGCGTGTTTCGCGATCCCGACGACACTCGAGCGTTCGCCGCGGACCGCGGGGACTTGTACGTCTATCCTCTGCGCAGCCAACCGCTCTTGGACGGTTATCGCGACGATTGGGGCGTGGCGGGGAATCCCACACCCTTGCCCACCGCCACGGGTTATCGGGCGCGCGCGCAGGCGGGTTCCACCGAGCGATACCTTTACCTGTACATCGAAGTCGACGACACCCAGTTCGACCCCGAGCCCAGCAATGTACGTCCCGGGCGGGACCGCTTTGATCGAGTCAATCTGGCGCTGCAGCGGCCGGACGGGACGCGGGAATTTTATTATTTCGGCACCAACGCGCCGGGTTTGATCGCGGCCCAAAGCATCGTCCCTGGCGGCGACGGCCGGGACCGTGCCGTTGAAGAACCGCGTATCCAAGCATTTTGGCTGCAGACGGCGGCGGGCTACCACGTCGAGGCACGCATCCCTTTGAGCTTCGTGGGCTCGCGCCTCTGGGTGGAGGCCGAGGACGGCCGCGGGAACGGGAAGTCCGGGGTTGACGCGGTCGGCGTCCCGGACGGCGGCCGACTATTTTTCACTACGGCGGGCCTCGCCGACTTGTTGAGCACGTTCGTCCGCGACGGTACCCGCGCCACCGTCATCGACGCCAATGCCTTGAAACTCGGGGTCGCGGGCACCTTGAGTGCGAACATCCCGGGCGCGAGCGAGGAGGATACAGAGTCCTGGTATCGGCGCTTGATGTCCGTCGACACCTCGAGCTTTCCTCTGCAGTCTTCCGCACCGGACCGGCTGGGCGGCAATAGCGTGGCCGCCGCGCTCGCGGGAAAGGCGCACGCGGAATGGGTGCGCAGCGCCGCAAGCCAGGACCTGTTGTTGACCGCTGCCGCGCCCATTCTCAGTGACGGCCAAACACGCGGTGCCGTATACCTCGAGCAGGCCGGAGACCAGCTGCTCGCCTTGCGCGACCGCGCCGTGACTCGCCTGTTCAATCTCACGCTGCTCGCCACGGCCGCCGCGGTCATCATCATGTTCGGCTTCGCGACTTGGATCAGCCTGCGCATCGGGCGCTTGCGCAACGCCGCCGACTCCGCGGTGGGGAGTGATGGAAAAATCCGGCTCGACATGCCGGAATCCGCGGGCGCCGATGAGATCGGCGCCCTGGCGCGCGCCTTCGAGCGCCTCCTGGCACGCCTCAACGAGCACACGCAGTACCTGCGCACCTTGGGTGGGAAGCTGTCGCACGAGCTGCGCACGCCGCTGACCATCGTGCGTTCCTCGCTGGACAATCTCGAGTCCGAAGGCTTGCGCGACGACCAGCGGCGCTTTGTGACGCGGGCGCGGGAGGGCACCCAGCGCCTGCAATCCATCTTGAGTGCGCTCGGCGCCGCGGCGCGGGTCGAGGAAAGCATCAAGCAGGCGGAACGCGTAAATTTCGATTTGCGCGAGCTGTTGTCATCGGCGATCGCCGCCTATCGCGACGGCTTTCCGCAGTCGCATATCGTGCTCGAGACGCCCCCCGATCCCTGTTTCATTCGCGGCGCACCCGATTTGCTCGTGCAGCTGCTCGACAAGCTCATCGAAAACGCCATCGATTTCTGTCCTTCCGCCGGCACGATCACCGTGCGCCTGGAGCTCGAGCTCGGCAATTACATGCTGCACGTGCAGAACGACGGTCCCCCGATTCCGCAGGCGCTCCATGGACGCTTGTTCGAATCGCTGTTCGAGCAGCGCCAAGGCCGCGACGACAAGCCGCACTTCGGCTTGGGGTTGTACATCGTGCGCCTGGTCGCCGAATTTCACGGCGGAACGGCCGTTGCCGCCAATCGAACGGACGGCGGCGGCGCCATATTCACCATCACGCTGCCCTTGATCTAGCGAAATCGTCGAGACTTAGCGAGTCTTCAAACCGTTGCAGCCAGCTCGATCGATCCAGCAGCCCTCTCGACGACGGTATGCATCCCGTGTCCTGGGTTCGGCACCCGGCGAGTCTTGACGAGTTGCTTGCTTTCCAGCAGTGCCACATCCCTTCTCACTGCCGAAGGATCGCGGGAAAGAGCAGCAGCGAGCGCGAAGAGCGCCACGGCTTTCCGGTCGATTTTCTGCAAAAGCCGGACACGCGCAGGGGTAATCACTTCCAGAAAGTCCGCTGGATCTTCGAAAGTCAGGATCAAACCCGGCTCAAGCCTTTCGCCACGGTCGAGCTCACGAGCGTTGACCCGCATGCGGGAAAAGAAATGATCCATTGACTCAACGCCAATTCGGATCTTGCGTATTCGGCTAGAGTTCGCCGGTTTCGAGGTATTTCCGGACTTCCGCTTCGAAACGTTTCTCGGTGCTTTCATAAGATTGAAACTCCACGGGTTCCACTTGTCCCAGAAGGTGGCGATGGTGACATCCATGCGCGTGGTCGTAACCCAAAAGCCGACCGTTATCGACGGAGGTATTTCTAGTGTCGATCAATGCCATGGAATACCTCAATAACCGCCCGTTGCGCGAATAGTCAGCCTGTATTCGAACGGTCACCCCGCGTTTTCGTCCCTTCGGATAAAACTCATCGCGGACTGATTTCGCCGGGTCGAGTTCATCTTCTGGACGAGACCGCTTCGCCATGGCGTCGAAGTATATCAGGAAGGACTTAAAAAGTCCTAGCTGATACCAATTTTATGTTATCTCAGGGCTACACTTCCGACCTTCCGGGCGTTCGAATCGGCCCTACGGCTTAGTGCAGACCTTCGTGCACCAGCAACCAGCGTTTGCGCTCGATGCCGCCACCGTACCCTGTCAACGATCCATCCGCGCCGATCACCCGGTGACACGGCACGAGAATGGAGATTGGATTGCGCCCATTGGCAAGCCCCACGGCGCGCGAAGCGCGGGGTTTGTCGATGCGGTGGGCCAGCTGCCCATAGCTCCAGGTCTGCCCGTACGGGATTTCGGTCAGCTCGCGCCAAACGCGTTGCTGAAAGGCCGTGCCCTGCAAGCGCAACGGCAAATCGAACTCGCGCCGAGTGCCCTCGAAGTATTCGGTCAACTGCCGCACCGTCGCCGACAAGGGTGCCACCGAGACATCCTCGATCCAGCCGTCCGTGCATTGCGCCTTGCGGCTCGGCTCCATATAGAGGCCCGTCAGGGCGGTTCCATCGGAAGTGAGCAGCAAACGGCCGATCGGACTTTCAAAATAGCTGAAAGCGTTCATGGGTTGGCTCCAAGTGACTGCCATAGATAATGTGTCGCGTAAGCCCGCCACGGCCGCCAGCCCTCGGCGAGCTTCTGTAATTGCCTCTGCGTAGCGTTCGCCGCTCTCATGAGCATGAGGTCGCCGCTGGGGAAGGCGTCCGGCCAATGCAGTGCCCGCATGGCAATGTATTGCGCGGTCCAGGGACCTATGCCCGGCAGGCGCATCAA
>WNFQ01005376.1_pt1 | contig 11064 bp, 9 predicted proteins | sample 5400171 | NCBI WGS metagenome assembly WNFQ01 (sample SAMN13153356, study PRJNA577476) | soil metagenome | isolation source: 20 cm soil under Madrone tree | place: USA:California | collected 2016-06-14 | reverse complement strand
CCCATCGGAAAAGAAAAACTTCGGCACAGCGCAACATTCCGCGTGGGAAACGATCCAGCGCAGCCATGCGATCGCGAATGGCTGCTATGTCGCCGCGGCGAATCGGGTCGGTCAAGAAGCGCCTGCCGGCGGGGACGGAATCGAATTTTGGGGGCAAAGTTTTGTTTGCGGACCGGACGGCGAGATTATTGCAAAAGGTTCCGTCGACAAAGAAGAGATTGTGATCGCCGATGTGGAATGGGTCAGGGTAAACGAACATCGGACGCACTGGCCATTTTTGCGTGACCGCCGCATCGATGCCTACAGCGGACTCGACCAGCGGATGATCGACTGATTTCCTCGCGAGCCGCTTGCACACAATCACAATGCGAAACGCATGGCAGCGAGTGTTTCGGGGAGCACAGGCTGCCAGCCTGTAGTTTCCGGCAGGTTGCCGGCAACATCTTTGCACCCCGGGGGCGCTGTTTAAACCCAGCCGTCTTGGCAAGCTGCCAAGACCAACAGGCTGCCAGCCTGTGCTTCCCAGAAACCGAAACGCGCTGTTTTGGATTTCCGCTTTGTGTTAATGACGATGGTAATGACCGCGAAGGTTTCCCAAAGGACGCGCCGGCCATGGTATCGGCCTTCTTTGACGGTACAGATCATGATCGGGTTGGTTGTAGGCGGTGTGATTGGCTGGCTAAGACCCGATTGGGGAAATGCAGTTTATTTTCTGCGCGACATCTTCATTAACCTGATCAAGTCGATCATCGCGCCGCTCGTGTTCTCGACCATTGTGGTGGGAATCGCTGGAGCAGGTGCGCTTCGGAAAGTGGGGCGCATGGGAATCAAAGCACTGATCTATTTCGAGATCGTCACGACCGCAGCGCTTTTCATTGGGCTGGCCGTAGTCAATTTCATGAAGCCGGGCGCGGGCGTAACTCTCGCCGCCACGAACACTGACGTCATCAAGACGATTGAGCAAACTCATCCGACAACCTTCATCGAAATGATTGTGCACGTCTTTCCGTCCAATGTAATCGAGGCGATGGCGCGCGGCGATGTTTTGCAAATCGTCGCGTTCAGCGTGCTTTTTGCACTCGCAGTCTCTGCGGTTGGCGAAAAAGGAAAACCAATCATCCGGGCGATGGACAGCCTGTCGCAGATCATGTTCAAGTTTACAAATTACGTGATGATGTTTGCGCCGATTGGGGTCGGCGCAGCGATGGCGCACACGATCGGCACGCAGGGGCCGGGTGTGCTGGTGAACCTCGGAAAATTGATTAGCTCGCTTTATCTGGCTTTGGTCATCTTCATCTTGTTGATCTTCGGTCTCGTGATTTGGATCGCTCGGATTCCGTTGCGACAATTCATGCGGGCGGTGCGCGAGCCAGCGGCGCTCGCATTCGCGACTACGAGTAGTGAATCGGCACTGCCGAAAGCAATGGAATCGATGGAGCGTTTTGGCGTACCGGCGCACATCGTCGGCTTTGTGATGCCAACCGGCTATTCGTTCAACCTCACAGGATCGACATTGTATCTGGCAATGGCCTCGGTGTTCGTGGCACAAGCAGCCGAGACGACAATCGGGTGGCACATGTCGTTAGGCCAACAGATCACGATGATGTTGACGTTGATGCTGACTTCCAAGGGCGTGGCCGGCGTGCCGCGGGCGTCGCTTGTCATTTTGCTGGGGGCATTGAATTCGTTTGTGCCGTCAGGACTCGGACCAATCGGTGTGGCGATTATTTTCGGCGTGGATGAATTGATGGACATGGGCCGCACCTGCGTGAATGTGATCGGCAATTGTCTGGCGACGGTGGTCGTCGCTCGCTGGGAAAAAGAATTCGATGAAAGGCGCGCTCAGGTGTTTGGCACGCCGGCGGAAGCCGGACTGGATCTGAAAGCCGGCGACGTCGCCTTCGTTGACGCAGTTGCCCAAGGCGATTGAATCGCGGCGCTTCGAACGTCCGTTCGCACGCCGGCCGCTGATGATAGAAAGGGCGCGCCGCGCTAGCCCCAAACGTCGCGCCCAATGTTCTTGTCACCGGAACATCGACAAATCTGGACCGGTCCAGCTAAGATGGTCTTGTGATTCTAGCTTTGCACACAGCTACGGAAGCAACTTATCTGATGCAGATTTTCGCATCCGGCTTTCTGGCGATTCTTTTTCTTCAATCGGGAATTGATAAAATCGCCGATCGGCGCGGAAACCACGAATGGCTGAAGGGACATTTCGCAAAGAGCCCGTTAGCCGGAATCGTCCCAGCCCTGCTGACTACCATCACAATCCTTGAGCTCGCGGCCGGTGCGCTCAGTGCGATTGGGTGCGTATTTATAATTCTTTCGCGCGATTCAACCGTTGCGCTTTACGGCGCGATTGTTTCCGCGGCTGCGATCACTGCGCTCTTCTTTGGGCAGCGAATGGTTAAGGATTATGCTGGAGCAGCGGTCCTTGTTCCGTACTTTCTGCTGACGTTGGTTGCGATTTATCTGCTCGCACAACCGTAAATCGATGAGAATGTTCCAGGGCATGTCTGGAGCATTTCTTAACGAAACAACCGTTGCCGATCCACCGAGCAAGCGTCCGGCGTTGACGAAATCGCCATATGTAGCGAATGCGGCCGAGGCGGTGAAGAATCATACGCGAAACACGGCAAGAACTTGGTATAAGGAGGGGGTTGATCCGAATGATCAGACGGGCAAATACGCGTTCCAGCGACTGCGTCAGACCTGGTTCACTCCTGAACTCGATCCCAAGTTCAAACTCCGACCAGAGGATAAATTCTATGCGATCGGGTCGTGCTTCGCTCGGGGCCTTGAACAATCGCTCGTCCGGCGCGGAGTCGCGGTTGAAAGCGCAGCGCCAGAGTTTGCCAAGCTCCAGCCGGTCAACAAGGAGGTATCGGGGCTCGGTTTTACGAACAAATACAATACGTTTTCGATACTGAATGAGCTTCGCTGGGCTCTCGATCCCGCGGCGGTTTTTCCTGTGGAATCGATTGTGCAAGTCGCGGAAACCACCTGGTCCGATCCGCATACAAATCCGACTCTGAAACTTGTTGATTTCGCGGAAACTCTGGAACGTCGCGCGTTGATGCAAACAGTCACAAAGCGTGTAACGAACTGCCGCGTAGTGATTATCACGCTCGGGCTGGTCGAAGTCTGGCGCGATGTTCAAGCAGACGTGTCCGTTAACTGCACTCCCATTGCCATAGCAAACACGCTAAAACCGAGCGCAGCTCCATCTTTGCTTACAGCCGAATCAGACCGATACGAATTTCATCTAACTGATTTCGCTGAAAACCTGGCCAATCTAGAAGACATATACGCATTATTGTCTCAGTATGGACATCCTGACTTCTACATAGTCGTCACAGTTTCTCCCGTTCCTTTGATGAACACGTTTTCAACTATGGATATTGTTGTCGCTAACACTTATTCGAAATCTCTCTTGAGAACGGTCGCACAGGAATGGGCTGCGGCCCATGATAATGTGGATTACTTTCCCAGCTACGAGATCGTCCAGAACTCCGATCGTGCTGCTGCGTGGGAGGCCGATCTGAGACACGTAAGGGGTGCTGGAGCGCAACACATCATGAAGTTGTTTGTGAAGAAGTATCTTGAGTAAGCGCCATGGTAGCTGATCACTCTGAGTGCTCATGATTCCCGCACGGATAACAGTCACGCGCCCTGCGAAATCTTGACCCAACATCGCGCTGTTTTTCGGGTGATTACGCTGGGAAAATTTGCCGCTGCACAGGTCGTGATCGGCGTGTTGCTTTTCCTCTGCGCCTTAACATTCTACTACTTCGCGGTTCTTAGAATCGATTACAGCTCTTTCGCGACAGCGTTGTGCTATGTCTTCGGCGGAGACGGACGCTTCTACCTGCCGCTTTTAATCCTTGTTGTGGCAGTCGCTGTCCTGCCTGTCACGTGGGCCGCAAATAATCTTTTTGCCGGCAAACGAATTCTTACCGCCGCAAGCATGTTTATCTTCTTTGCCGGAACCTGTCTCGGTTAGCCTTCGCAGTCCGACTAACACACACATGCGATTGACCGGTCGAAAGCCCGGGACGCTTTTTCATTTTGCCACTTTACCTCCGAGATCGATCGAGTTTGTCGCGCAAACGGATTCCGCTCGACGATTAAGCCGACAACCTGGAGTCGTTCTCAGTGATATTGATCCTGCTTATTTGAACGCTCTTTGCCGCGATCGGTCGTCGCCGCTCCAATCGATGGAGAACATCATTACAAGTGAAGCTATACATGGCTTTATGATCGGCCGCAGGCTTTGGCCCTAGTCGAACACGGGTTCCAGCAGTCGGTTCCGGTTTATGCGCTATTTCCTTGCCAAGAGGAGGTCGTCACGAAGCAGTTACGCCTCCCAACCGTTCCTGGATACCAATGGCGCATTCTAAACAACTCCCACGGCAGTGCGGCAATCCTAAAGCTTACTGCCATCGGATCAGATAAGGCAACAACTCGCTTCCAACATGGCGCGACCCGCCGTCGATTTATGCAAAGAGCTCTTCGAACCGCTCTTTTCTCAACGCTGCTTCTACTGGCAGCTTACCTCCGAATAACTGCCTAGCCTAGGGCCTCAGCAGCGGCTACGGCCATGATCGGAACTTTGAGCGCCGCAGCGAACCGATAGGACCTTTTTCTCAGGCTCCACCAGGAACCGGAAACAAACGGTCTAGCAGTTCATAATAGTATTTGTTACGGTTAATCCAGCTCTCGCGACGAGCAGCAATCCTGGGCCAGCTGATAACGTGTTCACTCGCGTCTTTCCTCGAGCGCAGCTGGCCCCAACTCTCCGCAATTGGCTCGCGCTGATTTGAAAAAGCGCCAACCTTCTCGCTCTCGTTTAATGGCGGATTGATATTCATCGGACCCGCAGCAGAGCTTGGCACGACAGCTTCTTTCAAACCTGGCGGCGCTCAAGGTTGTATTTCAAGATCGCATAAATCGCCCTCAGGCCATCTTTCCAGTTGATCTTTTTGCCTTCCGCGTACGTGCGTCCGCTGTATGAGATCCCCACTTCGTAAATTCTACAACCCGAGCGGGCGAGCTTAGCGATAATCTCCGGCTCAACACCGAAACCATCTTCTTCTATTCGAATAGATTTGATAAGCGGGGCCTTGAAGGCTTTGTAGCCTGTTTCCACGTCGGTCAGATTGATATTGGTGAACGTGTTCGAGAGCAGCGTCAAAAATTTATTGCCGACCATGTGCCAAAAGAAAAGGACGCGATGTGGTCGCCCGCCCAGGAACCGAGATCCAATAACTGCGTCCGCTTTACCTGACATAAGCGGCTCAAGAAGCAGAGGATAATCTTCGGGACTGTGTTCGAGATCTGCGTCCTGGACGAGAATGAAATCCCCAGTTGCGGCCGCGAACCCGCTGCGCAGGGCCGCTCCCTTACCCTGATTCACCGGATGATAAATGATCCGATCAACCATCGACGACAGTCTCTCCCGGAGCAGAGTCTGCGTTCCGTCCTTTGAGCAATCATCCACGACAATAATCTCTCTGCTCTTCAAGGGGGCGTTGCAAACTGCCTCAACGATCTTCTCGATCGTGTCCTTTTCATTGTAACAAGGGATTACGATTGAGACTTTCATCTTTACAATCCAGGCGAAGTTTCACCCGGGCAGCCACTCTGTCGTACTCTCGATAGCGCAATTTCGCTGGAGAAAAGGAACAGCTGTGCTTGACTGATAGGTTCGACATTCTTCGTCAGAATGCCTGCGCAAGTTATCAAAATTAGCGGTGCCCGCCAGCACAATCTCAAGAACCTCCATGTGGAGATTCCACGGGAGAAGTTTGTTGTCATCACAGGCCTGAGTGGTTCGGGGAAATCCTCGCTGGCTTTCGACACTCTTTATGCCGAGGGGCAACGTCGATACGTGGAGAGTCTCTCTGCTTATGCGCGGCAATTCCTCGATCAAATGGAAAAGCCGAATGTCGATTTTATCCAAGGACTCTCTCCTGCGATTGCGATCGAGCAGCGCAGCGCCGGCGCTAACCCAAGATCGACAATCGCGACCACCACTGAAATCTACGATTATCTGCGCGTCCTCTTTTCCGCTGTGGGGCAGCCGCACGATCCGCTTACCGGCCGGCCACTGAGCCGCCAGACGCCTCAGCAGATTGTCGATCAGATCCTCGCGTACGAAGCGGGCTCCAAAATCATTGTGGTGACGCCCCTCATAGAGAATCAGCCGGGCGAGTTCCGCGATGTGATCGAAAAGCTCAGGCGCGAAGGATTCGTTCGCGCGCGCATTGATGGCCAGCTTATGGAGCTCGATCGCCCCGAGCCGATCCGGCTCAACAAGAACAAGCGGCATACGATTGAGGCGGTGATTGATCGATTGGTCATTCGCGAGGGAATTCGCGTGCGCCTGACAGATTCAATTGAGACTGCCCTCAAATTGGGTGGCAATCGCGTTGTCGTGCTGCGAGAAATTTCAGCGGACGCCCAACAGCCACCGTCTAACATCGGATCAGAGCAGTGGGAAGAACTGCGGTACTCCACGGATTATGGAAACGCGGAGACAGGATTCACGCTAAGCGATCTAACTCCCAGACATTTTTCCTTTAACAGTCATCTCGGGGCATGCCCGGCTTGCCATGGGCTCGGCACGCAATTGGCCTGCGATCCAGACCTGATGATCTCCGATCCTGGCAGAACGCTCGCAGAAGGAGCAATCACGCCTTGGCGACGCGGGACAAAGCGGATGCAAGCATATTACCGGCATCTGCAAAAGGCGCTGGTAAGACATTTTCATGTCGATGAGGACGTTCCCTTTAGCGATTTGCCGGAGCAATTCAAACAAGCCCTCTACTTCGGCACCGATGAGACGCCGATTGAAATGAGCTTCTCCGAGAATGGACAACAGAAAGTTACGAAGCCGTTCGAGGGACTCCTGCCGCAGATGCAGCGGCTTTACGAGGAAACCCAGAGCGAATTCACCCGTAACCGCATTCGCTCGTTCATGACGCGCGAACCCTGCAAGGTGTGCAATGGAGCAAGGCTTAAGCCGGAAATCCTCGCTGTTACGATCAAAGATCGAAATCAACGCGAATTGAACGTTCACCAGTTCAGTGAGCTTACGATCGAAGCGGCCGCACGGTTTGTTTCAGACCTCGAGATAACTCCGCAGCAACAAACCATCGTGAGCGATGTGGTGCGTGAAATTCAATCGCGATTGCAATTCCTCGTTGAAGTTGGGCTCGGTTATCTCACGCTCAATCGCCAGAGCGGCACGCTCTCCGGGGGCGAAGCACAGCGGATTCGATTGGCGACACAGATCGGCTCCGGCCTTGCTGGAGTGCTTTACATTCTGGACGAACCAAGCATTGGGCTGCACCAGCGCGACAATGGTCAGTTGCTGGGGACCCTGCACCGCCTGCGTGATCTCGGCAATTCCGTCATCGTAGTTGAACACGATGAAGAAACGATCCGGGCGGCCGATCACATCATCGATCTCGGGCCCGGGGCGGGCCCGCGTGGAGGCGAAATCGTAGCGCAAGGGAAACTCAACGACATCGTGTCTGCGAAGAATTCTTTAACCGGCGATTATCTTTCTGGCCGCGCGCGAATTTCCGTTCCAAGACAGCGCGTCAAACCGCGACCCCGCAACCAATCCGAAGGCTGGCTAACAATGGTCGGAGCGACGGAGAACAACTTGAAAGATATTACAGTTTCTTTCCCACTCGGCTGTTTGACTTGCGTCACCGGTGTCTCGGGCAGCGGTAAATCCACTCTGGTGGACGACATTCTGCGGCGCGCGCTGTTTCGGCGTTTCTATAATGCGAAGGAAAAACCGGGCGCGCATGGGGCCATTCGCGGAGTGGAACAGATCGACAAGGCGATTGTGATTGACCAGAGTGCAATTGGACGAACGCCACGCTCAAACCCCGTCACGTACACGGGCGCATTTGCGCCGATTCGCGAGCTATTCAGCCAGCTGCCTGTGGCGCGGGTGCGTGGTTACGACGCCGGGCGGTTCAGTTTCAACGTTAAAGGCGGCCGCTGCGAAAATTGCGAAGGGGGCGGATTAATTAAGATCGAGATGCACTTTCTGCCGGACGTGTATGTCGAATGCGAAGTGTGCCATGGGCAGCGGTACAACCGTGAGACACTCGAGATTACTTACAAAGGTAAAAATATTGCCGATGTTCTCGATATGACGGTGGATGAGGCGGCGCGCTTTTTCCGCAATGTGCCCAGCATCTCGGAAAAGTTAAACTCATTGCTCGATGTAGGTCTCGGTTATTTGCGACTTGGCCAAGCCGGGACAACTCTCTCCGGCGGGGAAGCCCAGCGCGTAAAACTCGCCACGGAGCTTGCGAAAAAGGCAACCGGCCGCACCCTTTACATTCTCGATGAGCCAACGACCGGATTGCATTTCGCCGACATTGAGAAATTGCTGCAAGTGCTGATGAAGCTGCGCAATGCGGGTAATACGGTGATTGTGATTGAGCACAATCTGGAGATGATCAAGTGCGCCGACTGGATCATCGATTTGGGACCTGAAGGTGGCGAAGGTGGCGGCGATCTCGTTGGAGCCGGTCCGCCGGAGGAGATCGCAGCACTCCCCGATAGTCATACGGGGCGATATTTGCAGTCGATGCTGGAGAAGAAATGAGCTTTAGAAAAATAGGACTCAGTTTTCTGCTCGGCACACTCGCGCAATTCGCCCGCGCGGACATTTCCGCTGAGATTACTGAAGCGAGCGCGCCGCTAGCACAGGGCGTTCCGGAAGTAGCGGTCGCGAGGTTGCAGGCGCTGTTAAATAAAAATCTACCTGAAACCGAATGGCGCGTCGTTGCCGAGAAACTTGCCGAAGCGCAAGTGGTTGCAAGAGAGCCAGAGGATACGCTCGTTTTGTTGGCAGACCCTCGATTACGCGACCTGCCATGGGCTAAGTTCTGGCGCGCCCAAGCTTTGGCCGGCGTGAGCCGATGGGCGGACGCACTGCCGTTGTATGAGGAACTGACGACGGACCGAGCATCGGCCTTTTTTGGAGCAGCCGTATTTGGCACGGCGGAGATGCTGCGCGCGTTAGGAAAACGGCAAGAAGCGCTGAGAGAATTTGACCTTCTGCTCCATGACAAAACCTGGCAGAAATGCGACCGACATTGGTGGCGGAGCGGAGGGAGCGGCGGGTGTTACGTGGTCGGGTGGAGCTAGTCTTGGGGCGGCCTGAGAGAGCGATCGGCATGTTTCAAGCGCTTCTGAAAAGGCCGGAGGGAGCGCCTCATGCCACGTTAATCGCGGCGCTGTTCGGTATTGCCGACGCACATTTGCAATTAAAGACGCCGGAAGCTGGAGATGACGTTATCGAACAATTTATCGACCGTCACCCTGAGGATCCAGATCTCCCGCTTCTCTTCGAAAAATTGGATTCGTTGTATCGCGCGGAGCACAAACCGTCGCGCAGCGAACTGGAGAAATGGGTGCGCAGGCCGGAACAGCCACGACGCACATTTGCCCGATGGTATCTGGCTCGCATGGAAACTCGCACAGGGCGCAGGGAACGAGCCCAGCAATTATTTTCCGATCTGCAACGCACGAGTACTAAATCCCCGGCGATCGCACCGGCTCTGCTTGAGTTTGCGCAATTTGAAGTGGACGACGGGCATTTGGATGAGGCGATTACGATTTTGGATGAGGCGCGTCTGATGCGTCCCGAGCCAACTTTGCTGGCTCGGATCAATTTTTTGTCCGCCCAAGTGAATTATCTGGCAAAGCGATTTGACATAGCGACGGCGGGTTTTGAACAAATCGCGCATTCCAATTCGCCCTGGACAAAAATTGCCCTGCTTAATGCATCCAGCGGTTGGCTACAACTTGGTAATCATGTTCGCTTCGCAGCTGATTACACTGAGCTGGAGAAGCAAGGCGGCGGCGAAGAGGCGCGAGCGAATTTGCGATTGGAGGAAGGTCTGATGCAGGCGGCGAAGGGCGATAAGAGAGCGGCGGCATCGCTGCAGCAGTTCATTCGTGATTTCCCCAAAAATCCGCGTGTGTCGGAGGCTTGGGTAAGCCTGGCTGAGCTGGCCTTTCACTCCTCGCCGCCGCGGTTCGATGAAGCGCGAAAAGATCTGGCTCGCGCAGCCGAGTCGAGGCCAACCGCCGCGGCCGCCGAGCGAGCCGATTATCTCAGCATTTGGGTGGAGGAATCAGCGCGCGGAAACGAGATGCAAGTGATTGATCTGGCAAAGGGCTTTCTGGAGCAGCATGGTGGTTCACCATTCGCTTCGGATGTTCGAATGAAATTAGCGGAGCTTTATTATCGGCGCCAGGATTTCGCAAACGCGCAGACGCAGTTCGAAATTATCGCGCAACAGAATCCCAACGATTCTCTCGCGGAAAGAGTACTTTTTTTTGCTGCAGAATCAGCCATGTCGAGTATGGGCGAGCATTCACTTGACCAAGCGATTGTTCTTTTTGATCAGGTCGTGCAAAAAAACGGACCGCTGCGGTGGGCCGCACGGAATGAACAAGCCGTAATCGAGCGCAAGCTTGGCAAGCCGAAAGATGCTCTCGCCTTGTACGATGAGGTACTAAAGAGCGATGCCGGCCTGTCCGACAAACGCGAAGCGCTTTGCGGGAAAGGGGACATTTTCTTTGAGGCCGGAGCAACCGACCCGAATAGCTACCAGCGCGCGATTGAGACCTACGACCAATTAGCCTCCGATAAAAAGGAGCCGATCGACTGGCGCAACCAGGCGCTCTTCAAAAAGGGATTGTGCCTGGAAAAGAAAAGCGATCGAGCCGGCGCGCTTGCAACGTTTTACGAGATTTTGGAAGCCGAAGGGCGGCCGGACCAGCGGCGCGAGCTTTTTTGGTATTACAAAGCTGGATTTAACGCTGGTCGATTGTTGGAGGAAGATTCTAAGTGGGAATCTGCGGCTGCCATCTATGATAAGCTCGCTGCGGCCGGAGGCGGCCGAAGCGAAGAAGCAAAAGCACGTCTCAACAATCTTCGACTCGAACATTTTCTTTGGACGGACTGAGTCCTCAGTCGCAGCAACTGTCCGTTCTTTGTCCGCAAAACCGATGGGAATAAGC
>WNFQ01024443.1_pt1 | contig 11068 bp, 21 predicted proteins | sample 5400171 | NCBI WGS metagenome assembly WNFQ01 (sample SAMN13153356, study PRJNA577476) | soil metagenome | isolation source: 20 cm soil under Madrone tree | place: USA:California | collected 2016-06-14 | reverse complement strand
ATCGAATCGAGCAGATCGTCCAACGGTACGCGCGTCTCGTTCGCACCAACCAGACCGGCGCGCTGCACGGCCTGCTCGTCGCAGGCGTCAAGAACCTTCGGTCATCTGACGAGATACGTTTGGTGCGCGAGCGGGCCACCGCGCAGACCGGCAACGATCCTCTTCGTCAGTACGCGGACGGCGTGAATCTGAAGGAACTCATCGACGCTTGCGTCTTCGACGACGCCTCCGTCAAGAACGACCGCGAAATACTCGAACGCTTCGGTAAGCAGTGAGGACCGTGACTGACCAACGCGGCCGGCTCCTCATGGCGGCGCTCCCGTGCCTGGCCCTCGTACTCACTGGCTGTGCCACGTATTGGCGTAACAACAGCCCGAGCGCCAACTGGCACGGGCGATGCGAAAAGATCGGCGGATGACCGACACCGTGGACCCGCGCGGGGCGAAGGGGAAGTGAGCGCGAGCTAGTCCCAATTCAGGCTGCAAGAGCGCGGACGACGGTCTTCTCCTGCAGACATTCGGAACACTTTCCAGAAGAAATTTGAAAGCCGTTGCCGATCAAGACCACTGCTTCGCGGACGTCTCGCGGGAAGGCCCCCATCTTCAGTGCCAGACACGCGTCACAGAAGCGGACCGTGCGGTACGCCCGTAGTAGGAGGGTGACTTGATCGTGGATGGTCTGCATGGTGCCCTCCGAGCCGAGGGAAGGGAGATTACGCCTTCGTCACCGGGTCTCGACGCACGCTGCCCGCGTCAACCCTTGGGCCGCAGTGGCTGGCGGAGGCACTGTAACACGAGATCCGACGGGCTACGTTGTAGACCCTTCGAGCTGAATTAGGTCGTACTGGCTATGGCCTGAGGAGGACCGGTCAGGGCGAGCTTCGCGGCTTCGAGCCAGACCTCGTGCTGCGCGGAGCGGATCTCGCCGGCGATGATGTCGATCGCCAGGTCCTTGCGGCGTAAGAGCCCAGCGATGCGGTACCAGACGCTCTCGGCGCGCGTGTGGGGGGCCATAGGCGGAGACCATAGCAAGGCGCTATATGGCTAGCAAACACCCCGACAAGAAGCGGCGCCTTCGACGTCGCCTCCTGAATCGCCTCGGCCGCGGGGCCGGCACTGAGGGCCTTCTATTTCAATCGCTTGAGTTCGGCCCGAAGAGCGATAGCGGCAACCCCGAGACCGAGCTCGGTGCATTTCGCCAGCAGCTCCTCGGCGACCTGCTGCGTCAGGGTTGCTTCGAAATGCGAGCCGCGTTCGCCGCCCTGAAACTCGAGCGCTTCACGGGCCACGGAAGACAGACCCTCTTGATCGATGAGCTTCGCGCGATCTTTGTAGCTGAAGCCGGAGGAGATCGTCGGCGATTCTATCACGGTGGTGCGCCTTTCGTGATCCCAGATCTGGAAACATCGGACGTGTAACTGAAGGGGCCTCCTGCCAAGATCCAGCGTGACCGCTTCCAACAGCAACTGGTCCTTTGCGAGCGTCGCATCGCAGGCGTCGCACGTTTCGCCGTCGCTTGGGCTACTCCAGACCCTTGTGGTGCCGTCATGCGGCAGGCGCCCGTTCTGGATCTCGCGTCGGATGAAGAGACGGAGGGATTCCTGATCCATAGTGGCCTCGCGGGTAGTGGCGGTCGCGAAGACACGCCACGTTCACCCGAGTCTCGCCGCCCGGAGCGGCGACCCATGAGGCCGAGGTGCAGGCGTGCGGAGAGTAGCACGGATGGCTAAACGACGGTCATCCGAGAAGAAGCGCGAGGCTGCTCCGCCCGCCATACGCCGCGTCCTGCCGATGGATCTCAAGATCGGGGATCGCCTGGTCGACGAGACGGGAGAATGGGAAATCGTCGGCCGGCCGTATACGACGGCAGGTGGCAAGAACACGCGCGTTCGCGTCCAGCGAGTCGGCGAGCCCGCGGTCACCGATCTCTGGGCCAGGAATGGGCCGGAGTCGGGCCATCGGGACGGGATGAGCCTGCCGAAGTACGATGATTTCCGACAGCGTTAAGCGGGGTGCCTACGGTCCCCAGGGATCGACGTGTCCCCCAAGCGAATCGGGGGCGTGCTGCCCGACGCGCCACCGCCTCGCTCGCCTCTCCGGCTATTTGACGGCCAGTCGCTCCATGAGGAAGCGATCGTGACCGCATTTTGATGCGAACCTAAAGCGGGCGGGGTGGGGAGACCGGTGGGGGATGGCTGGCGGGAGTCTACCAGAGGACGGATAGCTTGAGGTAAACCCGCCTTAGTTCTGCAGGAATTACCCGACAGACCCAGGGTCTCATCTTCACCGATAGTGCCCTCGGCATGGACGCAGGAGTAGTTCGTCTGCTCATCCGGCGACGGCTCCAAGATGGCCGCCTACCGCATGGGCGCATCGGCGAACTCTGGTTCCAAGCAGGCAACGGGCAGCACTGCGACTGCTGCGGAGACGTGATCACACCGAATCAGACGAGGATCTCTGGGGTCAGCGTGGACGAGTGGGCGGCGATTCAGTTTCACGCCGACTGTTTCCGGATCTGGGAGGCCGAGCGGCTCGCCGCATCCCTTCGTAGTGGGTGATACCGCCGGCCGAGGACCAGTGGCGGGCAGTCTAGCCGAACGCCACGAGGCGTACCGGCACCGCGCCGCCAAGGATGACTGACAACAGCGTCACCTGGCGTCAGAAGGGCACTCCGCAAATCCTTCCGTCGCGAGAACCATGCTCGTAAGCCTCCGGTGTTCCGTGCCCTCTCGCTGGCACCCGTCGTGCAATTACCGAACGGCCCCACAGGATCCTCCGGAGGGCATAGATATGGCTGACCCGACGCTGATTGCGCTGCTGCTCGCGGGCGGTCTGCTCTCTGCCACGCCGGCCCACGCCGGAACGAGTGTCGCGTCACCGCCCACGCTGGCCGTCCAGTCGCCGCCGCGTCTGGTCGCCGTGCCTGGCAGCCCTGTCCTCTATGGACCGCGCGAGCCCTACACCCTGTTCGTCTACCGCGGCCGCTACTACAGCTTCCACCGCGGCACCTGGTTCCTCGCGGCCGGCCCCGGGAACGCCTTTCTAGACGTCGAGCTCCAAACGAGCCCGACAGACCTCAGGAAGCTCGTAGAGACGGTGCTGCGTCGGGGCTGTCCGGTGGTGGCGATCCCGGCGAGTGCGATCGACCGCTGGCAACGAGACGACCTCGCGAGTTGGCGGTTAGTGCTCGATTGGCTGGTTTCCCGGGGAACAAGAATCGTCGGCTCTGGTTGATCCGCCCTCGCGCGACATCCAGACGCCGTGCATCCGTCAACGCCGGGCTGTCCAGCTCGCCGCAGTATTCGTGCTCGCGGATGAAGGCCTCGAGGGCGGCGCCGAGCGCGATCATCGCGGCCAGTTCGCTATGATCAGTAATGCGAAGCCAATGCACAGAGTACCCAGGCGGGTGATTGCGAGGTTCGACTGCCTTTTGCGATCGGCCTGTGCGTCTGGGTTTGGGCCGCCATAGTAAGACGCCGTCATCCGATCGATCGCCGCTTGAGAGCGAGCTGGCGGTAGCCGGCGAAGAGGAAGGGCAGTTGTCGAAGCACGCGGAGGAGCCGGGATTCACTCTGGATCAGGGCCCGATACATCAATACCGGCGCGCCAGATCGGATACTGCGGCCCGAAGCTCATCGGCGTCGATGGGCTTCGGCAGATACCGCTCGAAGCCGGGCGCCCGGGCGCGGGCGTTGCTCATCTCGCCAGTCGAGACCAGGGCGATGGCCGGCACCATCCGTCCGAGCCGGATGTGCACGTGACGTAGCTCGGGGAGGAACTCGGGCCGCGCCGCCTCGGCCGACGTGAGGTCGCAGACGATGACGTCGGCGAGGGCGACACGGATCGCGTCGGCGGCGCTGGCCGCAGTGACGATCGCGCCTGCGAGCTCGAGCACCGACCGGAGGAAGTTGCGCTCGTTCACGTTGTCGTCGATGACCAGGACGTGAATTCGGCGAAGCTCAGCGAATCGGCCACCGTGCATAACCTCATAGAGGATAGCGAAGGCGCGGATCGTGCACCGGGGTCGAGAGCGACAAGTTTCCGGTCGCGGACGACAATCAGGTCCGGCCATGGGTCATCATGACGGGCCGTCTACCGCGCCCCGGCGCGTAGCGCATGCTCGACCAACGCGGCCAGCTCCTGCGCGCGGCTGTCGGCTTTGCCGGATGCTCCATGCCCTCCTACAAGCCGCCGCCCTTGCCCCAGTCGAAGAAGAGCCCTTGGACCCGATACGACGCGGCCGGCACGACCGGCGCGCTGAAGTAGCCGCGATTGCCGTCGGCCTCTCGAAGCCCGAAGGGGTGCAGCAGGGCCTCGCTCCTACTTCTTCAAACGGATCTTCCCCGGCACAAAGAGATCGCCAATTTCGCATCTGAGACGTCGACATAGTTGGGAGAGCGTGCGAAGGGTCACGTTCTGATCGGCGTTCTCAAGCCGTGTGACCGTAGGCCGACTGATTCCTAAAACTCTGGCCATCTGCTGCTGGGAGAGACCCGCTTGCTCGCGCGCCTGCCGAAGCGATTCCGCGAGTGCTCGTGCTTGGTCCACGCGTCACTCTTGCGGACTGGCCGGTACACACGTGAACCTATGGGTCCTCCAGAGCTTTGGGCATGACTTGAAGCAAGGTCGGACGGTTCCGCATCGCGCAGACGGCGGGACGCCCGTGTGAAAGGAGACCCGACGATGACCGGTGGGCGATCGCGATCGTGTTCCTGACCGGCTGCGCCTCTGCAAATCCGCCCGAACTCAGCCGATACGGTGATGCCGACACCACGCTCTGTCAGAAAGGTGCGGGGTCAGCCGCGATCGCTGCTTGCGAGCGCGTCATGAGCCGCCCGGAACCGACCAGCTGGCCGGGGCCAACCGGGACCGCTCTGACGAGTGTCACCTACATGATCCGTACGGACTCGGCTCTGGCTCTAGGGCGTCATCTTTTGGCGGCGGCCCGCGAAGCGGATGCTGCCGCGGCGATTGAGCGAGCGGTAGGCTTTGCTCGAGAGGGCGTCCGGGTAGGCCCAAGCTCACCTGCCACGTGGGCAACGCTGGGCGTGGCCGCTAATCGTGCCGGACGATTCCAGGAGTCGACGGACGCCTTCGCGAAGGTTCTCACTCTCGAGCCCACCTACTTCACGAGGTATCCCACCTACCAAACGGCGTCGCGTTCATTTCAACGACAAGTGTGGGAAGCGTCGCAGCAAGGTCGTCGCGTTGGAGCTTCTTCCGGCGGCGAGTAGCGAGGCGAGAACACAGCCGAATGGGTGGGGCCTTAACGTCGTCTTACGCCCCCCCTGTCGCCCGTATCAGCCGCGACACCGAACGTCGCCATATAGCCGCCGACCGCGCATCCGTTGCTTTCGATTCGACGCAGTACGAAGACATCCTCCGGGAGCTCGACGGTCAGCTGCACGTAGAGACGAACCGGCTGGAAGTGGAGTTGAAGATGCGCTGTGATAGTCCAGTTGGGGGGGAAAGGGATAACCTAGACCACAGTGAGCGTGGAAAAATGATGAGCGTCGTGGTGTCCGCTCTGGCGGTCGGAGCAGGTGTCCTCGGGCTTGCTGCCGTCGACGTCCTGATTTTCGGCGAACCTCTGCGAGAGTGGTTCAAGCCACAGCCGATCCTCACCTTCGCCGGAGTCGTCGCCGGCTTCCTCGTCCTTCGCTGGCAGCTCGCGACGCAGCACCGGAACACCCTGCGCGTGAACAGAGGTGAGTCATGAGCCATAGCCGGAGTCGGACCCTTCCCGGTCGTTCCCTAAGCTCCTGCGGATTTGCCAAAGCCCTCGCCGTGTCGGTGGAGAGGTTGCTGGAGTGAGCCATCGGAGTCATGGCCGCAAACCACTCGCTGAGTCGTACCCCGACGTGCAGACCTTGACCATCACGATCGAGGAATCAGGCGGGGGGATGGACGAGTGGAATCGGCGGGCCACGTACGGGCTGCACTCAGACTTGTACCACGTCTGCAAAAATCCTGACTGTAGTGGCCGGCGCGTCGGGCTAGACCTGTATCCGATAGTCGAGGAGATGATCGCGGCTCACTTGATGAGCCGTCATTACTTTCGCATCTGCAAGGGCATTGAGGAGGACTGGCGCTGCGGCCACGTCTTCAACTTTGCGGTGTCGATCACCTACAAACCGGAGGCGCGGCCATGATCGCCGCGGTCTACGCCCGTGCCCTCGGCGTGCCGGTGACGGAGGATACGATCCGATCGGCGTCGCGAATCAGCGGAAGGAGCGGCTGGACCAGCAGCCGCCGCGTGAAGCTGATCCGGCGCCTGTGCCGACCGGGGGCTTTATCCTCCACGGCGCGACCCGGCGTCAGAGCACTCCATGTTGTATCGGAGTCGCTTCATTCGTTGCCGGGCAACCGCAGTCGCCGCGAATGGCGATGCGAAGCGAAGCGATGAAAGGCTGGTCCAGCGGGCGTCGGGGGAAACCTCGGCGCCCGTCGTCGTCTGACGTAGAAGCGCCCCGCGACGGCGGCACCCGTCCGGGGCTGTGGCCCGAAATATCCGACAGATCGGACGGCCGCCCAGCAAACGGTGCTCTCGGTCTCTGCGCAAATCCTTGCCCGTCACGATGCTCTCATTGGTAAGTCGTATCCGGCGCCAGATCGGCGCTACCCAAAAATCATCGTGCCGAGGGAACTCAAGTTGGGGTTCCTTGCGCGGCTTCGTCACGCAAATATCACGGCGCGCGCCTTGTTCCCAGGAATCGATGGCATTGGCAGATCGGCATCGGAGCTTGCTCGGATCGATGCTGCGGCAGTGAAAAACCTCCGGCAAGGGGAGACCCTAAATGGCCCGACGCGGTGACGGCATCTATCAGCGGGGCAAAACCTGGTGGCTTGACTTCACGCATGAGGAGAAGCGCCACTGCCGGCAGCTCGAGCAGGGTCATTGAGGTCGTCCCTTCCCGAGATCGCGCTGGTGTATGCCGTGCTCCTCGGCGTGCCGGCGTTGGTGTTGTTTCTACTCGGGCAACGAGATGGGCGTCGCGGCTCGCCGTGGGGCCTCATCGCCGTCCGCGCCGTCCTTGGGTCGCTCGTCCTGTCATGGACAAACATTGAGGGCGGTGGGTTAGCCGTGCCGGTGCCGGCCTGGCTGATGCTGTGGATCGTCACACACCCCGGATATGGGGGAGCAGACGTCACCGTCCCGCCGTCCTGGCTGTCCGTTGCATCGACACTCTGCGCCTACGTGGTCGGCGCGTTCCGCGGGCGGGCTCAGGCGGCCGAGTCGTCTCGGGAGGAAATGGAAGAGCCGGCATGAACGCACAAGGACCGCGAGGAATCGGCGCGACTCCGCAGAGAGCAAACGAAAGGCGCGGCGAAGGATCTGTGACGGGCGCCCTCCTTCATCCGCGAGCACGAATACTGCGGCGAGCTGGACACCGGGGCTCGAGGACTATCGCGTCTGGATAACGTGTACGTGCGGGGCGGTATTCCGTCGAGAAGGCCCGTCTTGCTTGTAACGCTGTAGCAGACGATTCAGCAGTCCTCCCGAGATGCAGGGGGGTCCCACCCTCGGTTGGCCGTCCTGCCTAAGCATCCGTTACAGCGCTACAAGGTGGATGCCTACGGGGAGGGGGTCCGATCCCCTCCCCGTAGCGCGGTGCGTCCGTTACGGCAGGCTGACGCTGGTGCCGTCGCCCGTCGCGGAGATGTTGAAGGTACCGGCCGTGCTGTTCGGCGCGTACGAGTACGCCTGCCAGCCCGTGGGCGGAGCCGGGATCGACGCCATGAACGGACCGGCCGACTGGTTCTGACCGTTGACCGCGACGGCCGTGAGGCTGGGAAGGCCCGGGGCCACGTTACCCATGTGGGCGCTGTAGATCGAGATGGCCGACGCGAGCGCACGGGCGTCAGCCTGGGCCTTGGCGATCCGCGCGCGCGCCTGCACGTTGGCGTAGAGCGGGATGGCGATGGCCGCCAGGATGCCGATGATCGCAACGACGATCATCAGCTCGATCAGGGTGAAGCCGCGTTGGTTCCCGAGGGTCAGATGGCGTTTGGACCAAAAGCGAAGCATACGTTCCTCCTTGAATATTCGACGTTCCATTTCGAATTGCTGCCAAGGGCTCCGCCTCAGCGGCGGAGCGTCACTACACGGTGGACGGGAGAACGAGCGGAGGGGCGCGAGACTCCGAGAGTCGGACGGTAATGAGCGATCGTGTGCAGGATTCGCCGGGAATGAGGGCGGCGAGACAGGCATCGCCGACTGGAGGCGCGATGGGCTCCGCCGCGTCGTCGACAAAGATGAGCCGATTGATGATCTCGTCGCCGTCGGGCTTATCGTTGTTCTCGATCCGTACGTCGGGGGCCGAATTGAAGTCGAGATAGGCCAGGCGTCGCTCGGCCGCCGCGAGAAGCACCAAAGCGCCCAGCAGGATCGCGAGATGGACCCGTTGCCGGCGACGGCGACTTGAATCTTTCATACCGGCAAAATGCGGTGCATGCCGCCTGCCAATCTCGCGAATCCCCTGATTTCCAGGTCTTGAACTGGGTTGCCGGTCCGGAATCCTTGCCGGAAATGACGCAGGGGGGGAGCCGACCGACAAAGTTCGTCAGTTCGTCACCGACCGCTGGGGCCCGCACACCGCCCATAGTTCAGGTCTGCTAGACTCCCGCCAGCCATCCGCCACCGAGGTGCCCATGCGGCGGATCGGGCTCGTTCTCGCGCTCAGCCTCGCTCTTGCGCTATACGACCGGGATGGAGCACTCGCCCACGAGCGCGACGGGAACGGGATGGAACGGACGCCGTGGCGAGCGGTGCAGGTCGCAGGATGGCAAGCGTTGCGCAACGCAAGCGCAGAGGAGGAGGGTGGACGATAGCGGCAAAGACGGATTGGTGGCGGAGACGCTTGGTGCAGAAGTCGAGGAATGCGCATTTCACGAAACCACGAAACCAAGAAACCGGGAGAACGTCATGCTGACACGACGAGCATTCACGGGTGTTGTGTCATGCGCCATCTGCGCAGTGGCCTCGGAGTTCATGGCCACCGAAGCGGAGGCCCAAGCCGCACCGCCCGCAGCGACGGCCGGCGTTACGCGAAAGATCTTGTCGCAGTCGGATGGTCCGGCGGCGGGCTATGAGACGCTGCTTGTGGAAGCCACAATAGAGGCAGGAGTGGCGGTCGGGCGACACACGCATCCGGGAATCGAATCCGCCTATGTCCTGGAAGGCGGCTTCGAGCTTCCCATCCAAGGTCAGCCGACCCGCATAATCAAAGCAGGCGATGCCTTCCAAATACCGCCCGAGACTCCACACGCCGGGGGTAAGCCGGGCAACGCCAAGTCCAGAATTCTCATCACCTATGTTGTGCAGAAGGGAAAGCCCCTGGCATCTCCAGCCTAATTGTTATCGGCCGGCGTGCGTATCCGAGTCGGTGAAGCAGCGCACGAGTGCGACGGGCACCGGGTGGGAGCGCACGCCGTGGAACGCGACAGAGCGGGCGGCGTGGGAGGCGTTGAAGAGGCGAGTGCTTTGACGGACGCTTAACCGACGATCGGAGCCGCTTCGGCGAACCTACCGGCCGTGCCGACCCTCATACATCCCGAGCAGGAGGACGAGGCCGAAGACGGCGTCCCTGTCACGGTCCGCAAGGGCGCTCCGTTGGACTTCAGGAAGCGAGCGTGCAATAGGCGGCTTGGCGTCCGAGGCGGGAGCCGGACGGGCGTTCGCCGGGCCGATAGTGCCCACAGGAGCCACGCCGGAGGATACGAGCAGTACGCCCACGATGGCGAGGATCACAGCGACGCCGAGGAACCTCATTAGCTAGCCCCCCAGGTAGACCGGCCCTGCACTCAGCGCCGCTAACGCTACCGATGCTGAGCCCCTCTGCAAATCAGGCCAATCCAGTAAATTGTGCGGGGAGATCCCTTGCGCTGGATAAGCAGAGCAGGGCTGGCGAACACACGCCCAAATTCACCTTGCCCGTGCGGTGTGGTGCTTGAGAGGCGGGTCTCGCCTCCCAGCTCACTCCTCGTCGGCTTTCTGCTCCACGACCACCCACCGTAGCCACCGGAGGAGGGCGTCGATGTTGAACGAGCGCCGTTCTCGCATTCGGCGGTCCACTTCGCGGGGAAGAGCCTGCCGACGTCGTTGGGCTCGCCGTCGGTCGAGGATTACGTCAATGTCGGCGTGCTTGGCAAAACTCTCTTTCAGCGTTGTGTACATGAGGGGATCACGACGCGCGATGATGAATAGAGCCCGCTGCACAGGTCGAGGCTCACCCTAGCGGCGAAGCCAACTGGTTGCCAGGGGCTCCGCAACCCGTTCGATCTTCAAAGCCACGTGAACCCTCCGAGCGTGACTGACCGCCTCGGACGCCTGCCCCTCGTCACACTGGAGGCCGCCCGGGTCTACAGCCTCTGGACCGTTGACATGGTCGGTCTCCTGTCTCCGGCGGCAAGCTCACCACGAAAGGTGTAGGCTCAGCGCGCGCTGGCCATCGTCACTTATCACGTCCATAGGTGTCAACAGTGCAAATATTTGCACAGCGTGGCTCTCGACCATACGGCCGCTAACCGCCAGCGGTCAGGTCCGAATGGCTAAGTCACGGCCTCGGAAGAAGGCGAAGTCCAAGCCTGTTCAGCCTCAGCTTTCTGGTATGCCGCTACCCCCACCGCGCGGGACCACACGCATCCTCCCTATTCAGCTCCAGATTGGCGACCGGATGACTGACTCCACTGGCGAGTGGGAAGTGGTGGGACGGCCCTACACCACGGCCGGCGGGAAGAACACCCACGTACGGGTCCAGCGGGTCGACCGGCCGGACACCAGCGCAATCCGAACGTACGGCGCGCACGAGCGCGTCGGCGTCACGCGCACGACCGCCGAGGAGGGCAAGCGATAATGCAAGTGCGTCGAACACTGGTGATCGCCGTGCTTTCGCTGCTCGACTCGGCAGCGCCCGGCCATGCCGAGGGCAAGTGGGTGCTGTGGCACGAGATGAGCGGTGCCGCCCCATCTCTCCCAAAGAACCTCCACGAATGGAGAAGCGGAACGCAGTACGGCTTCGATTCGACGGCGACGGCAGAGAGCACCCACATAGGCCTTCGGGGTATGA
>WNFQ01003757.1_pt1 | contig 11069 bp, 8 predicted proteins | sample 5400171 | NCBI WGS metagenome assembly WNFQ01 (sample SAMN13153356, study PRJNA577476) | soil metagenome | isolation source: 20 cm soil under Madrone tree | place: USA:California | collected 2016-06-14 | reverse complement strand
GCAAATCCTGCATCGAAATGACCGTTATTCCGCGGTCCTTCAGTTCCTTCATCTGCGCTTCAAAGGCAGCGGGTGTGATCTCAGTTCCCGGATAGCGGACCTTGTCGACCAAAAGATGATAACAAAAAATAATCGTCTGAGCCGTTTGATCGACAACCGGCTTCTTAATCTTCGGCGACGCCGCCGCCGGCGCGACACCAGGACTTCCGCCGGAGGTCGCGGCGCCCGGTGTTGGCGATGAAGCGCTCGCCGGCTGACCGTTTTGAGAAACGGTTTCGTGCTTTTGGCACATCGAAAAATTCAGTGCCAGGAGCAATGGAACGATTGCAAATCGGATCATAATAAAGGTGGTAAGGCTTTAAGCGGAGCGGCGCAAAACACAAGTGATTTTATATGCAATTGGGAGAAACAAATGAACGCTGGAAACAATGCCACGGTCTCATTTGAGCTTGCCGGAGAACTTTTTTATAGACCACGTGGTTTTTGGTATTAAGTCAGAATGGCGCATCGGGTAAATCGCATTGTTACGCTCGCGCTTGTCGCTCTGCTACCTGCCTGCGCAGGTTTGCGGACTCGAGCAGTCAAAGACACGAGCAAAACCTTTTCTACCGTGGTCGTGGACGCGGGGCACGGCGGTAAAGATAGCGGCGCGTATCGCCGTTATGGTCCGCCGGAGAAGCTGGTTACTCTCGATGTTGCCCAGCGTCTCAATAGCAAGTTGCGCGAGTCGCAACTAAAAACAGTCATGACGCGTTCCTCAGATGTCTTCATTCCGCTTGATGAACGCGTGACAATTGAGAATTCACAGAAGGACGCAATCTTCGTCAGCATACATTTTAACGATTCGCGACAGCGGGGCATTCGCGGGTTTGAGACGTATTATCATTCCGGCGTGTCATTCGATATTGCCAGCCGGATCCAGGAAAAGCTGATGACGATCCCCCACTCTGCAAATCGTGGAATCCACACGGCAAATTTTCGTGTCCTGCGCAATGCGACGTGTCCGGCCGTGCTGGTGGAATGCGGTTACTTGAGTAATCGCAGTGAAGGCAACCAGGCGCGCGATTGGGAGTATCGGGAATTGCTCGCGGACAGAATTGCGGAAGCGATTGTCGAGCAACGCTACGGCGCCGGCGTGTACAAGGGTTCCCCTCAGCTCGCTTCACAATTCCAACAATCGACGGAATCTTCCAGCGGCAGCACCGGCTTGGCGCCGACTGCTCCGCATCGCTAAAATTCTTTCCCGCGCTGTTCGGGTCCAATTGCGGCGATAATGATCAACGCGATCGCAGTCACGAGCGTGAACAAAGCAAGGGCCTTCGCGTAGTCGGGGTGGCCAGTAGTATCGCGGAAATGCTCGGCCAGTCGCGCTTCTACCACGGCGGTGTTGGCCGCAAAAAGATTTCCAAGCTGATAAGCGAATCCCGGAAACGTGCCGCGCACTTCACCTGGCGACAGCTCATTTAAATGCACCGGCACGATTCCCCAGACGCCTTGCACGGTGAATTGCATTAGGAACCCGCCGGCCACCAGCATCGACAATCCGGGCGAGAAAACCCACGCAGGAATTGAAATGATACTGCATATCACAGTGACAACGATCAATCGGCGACGGCCGAACTTTTGCGAAAGATGGCCGACTAACATCCCACCGCAGATCGCGCCGACGGCATAGATAATTCCAATAATCGATTTTTCCTTCACGCTGAGTCCACGCTGTTCGCCCAAAAAGGTCTGGTACATGTCCTGGGTTCCGTGTGACATGGCGTTGAACGCTGTCATCAACAGAATGACGTATATCAACAGCAGCCAGTGCCGCTTCAAGATGTCGCCTGCAGTCGCCCAGAAGTTCACTGTCGATCTTTGTCGTAACCACACTGGCGACTCAGGAACGCGCGCCCGAATATAAACCACGAGCAACGCCGGCAGCGCACCGACTACGAACAATGCGCGCCAGCCGAACAACGGGAACACAACTCCATAAATCAGCGCGGCGAATAAATATCCAAACATGTATCCCTGCTGCAAAATTCCCGAGAACAACCCGCGCGCCGCGGTTGGAAGGGTTTCCATCGCCAGCGACGCGCCAAGTCCCCATTCGCCACCCATGCCGATCCCGTAAAGTGCACGAAAAATCAGCAACCAGGTGTAATTCGGTGAAAATGCGGTGAGCAATTCCATCAGCGAATAAAAAACAATGTCGATCATGAGCGGTATGCGCCGCCCGAATCGGTCACCGAGCAAACCGAAGATGAACGCGCCCACTGGGCGCATCGCCAGTGTCAGCGTGATGGCATAACTGAGATCGGCAATGCTCGTGCCGAAATCGTGCGCCATCGGCACGATCACGAATGTGAGCAGAAAAAAATCGAACGCGTCCAGCGCCCATCCGAGGAAACAAGCAAGGAAAGTATTCCGTTGATTGCGGTCGAGCAGTTTGAAGAGCCGGATCACTTCCACACCGTGATTCAACTAATTTCAGCAACCACGAATCAACACGAATAAACACGAATGAATCAGATTGGATAAATCACGGATTACGCGGATAACACGGATTAGGTAGGGCGATTGTACTCAATCCTACGGATTCGTGTCCATTTGTGTTCATTCGTGGTTAAATCCGAAATAAAAGTTGACATCCGAACCGGCTCCCCGGATAACCGCCTGCTTCCGTTCAACCCAAAATCCAACAAGACAAAATTATTATGAAATCATTCGTAGCTATTCTCGCAACCACATTCCTCATGCTGTCGCCTGTTCCATTCGTGCAGGCTCAGTCCTCAACGCCGGCGGCAACCGGAAAGGGTGCGGCGCCCGCCGGCGCTGGCAAACGCACGGACGTTTATCATGTCCACATCACAAAGGCTGCGCTCGGCAAAGCCGTCCAGTTGGGCGACTGGCTTAAAACGCCCGATCCCCACAACCCGATGCCTGATCATTTTGTTGTCCTGCGCCATCAAGACGGCGATGCATGGGATTACGTAGTCATTACGCATATGGGCACCAAGGCCACCGTGGAAGCGGCCGGGACGACCGTGCCTGCAGACAAACGTAACCTGAGTGAGTGGCACACCGACACGTTCGTGAACGGTCCGTCTTGGGAAGAGTTCACGCGAGCCATGGGCATTGACGCCGACTCAAAATCCAAAACGACCGGCTCGGTTTATTCCGTTTCCTATTATCGCCCTGCTCCCGGCCACCGCGAGCAACTCGAAAAAATGCTCAGCGAAGCGCCAACCGGGCGAGGTGACACGACTGCCGGCAACATACTGATGCAGCATCTGGAAGGCGCCGGCTGGACGTTCTTCACGATCGCTCGCTACAATTCGTGGGACGACTTTGCCACGGGTGAGAAAGACGCGGTAGCGCAGACAACTAAGCCAGATAGCCCTTGGTTTCGTTTGCGTGATCACACCGACTTTCATACCGATACGCTGACCGACCGGATCGCGCCGTAAGGGGCGCGATCTTCTGGGGAGCGCGCTCGTCCCGGGTGCTGGTGCTGTTGTCTCGACAGCACGAACTTCTGACGAATAGCGAGACAAAGAGAAAAGTTCGTCGTCGCAGGATGTAACGACCAACACGCGGGACGCGCATGCTCCCCAATCCAAGGCATGCGACGTGAACGCTCTTTTGTCATTCGACATTCGGCTTCCGTCATTTGCAGTCGCGGCATTAAGCAACATTTCGATGCCGGGTTTGATTACGGGCACGAGCAGAAGCACGAATATGAAATGTAACACATCTACGCATCATGATGCGTCAATTTGTTGCTTGATTACCGAAGGAAACCCCCTTTAGTTTCCCGGACAACCATGACAACAAACGGTGTCCATCCTCTCGAGTCGCTCTTGCGCGAACGGATCGTCGTGCTCGATGGGGCCATGGGCACCATGATCCAGCAGTACAAGTTGTCCGAGCAAGATTATCGCGGACAACGATTCGCTGATTGGAAAGGTAAAGATCTCAAGGGGAGTCTCGAACTACTCAACTTAACACGGCCGCAAGTCGTCGAGGAAATTCACGCGGCTTATCTGGAGGCGGGTGCCGACATCATCGAAACGAACACCTTCAGCGGAACAACCATCGGCTTGAACGATTTTCTGTTTCAAGGCGAGCCCAAGCGCGGTCGCAAAGATCAGGAATTCTTTCAGCGCGTGGTGGATGACGTCGATCTTCGTGCGCTTGTTCACGAAATTAATTTTGAAGCGGCCAGGATTGCGCGACACGCCGCCGATCGCGTTGCGAATGAAACCGGCCAGCGGCGGTTTGTTGGCGGATCAATGGGACCGCTTCCTGTTGCCGGTTCCATTTCGCCTGACGTAAATGATCCGGCGTTTCGCGCGGTCTCGTTCGATCAACTTCGCCAAACTTATTTCGATGAAGCGAAAGCCCTGCTCGAAGGCGGTGTCGATCTTCTCATCGTCGAGACCATTTTCGACACGCTCAACGGAAAGGCTGCGTTGTTCGCTATCACCGATGCATTGGAAAAAACCGGACGCAACGTGCCGCTGATGATTTCGGGTACCGTGATCGACAAGTCGGGGCGCAACTTGAGCGGGCAAACTGTTGAAGCGTCGCTCATTTCGCTCGCGCACGCGCAGCCGCTTATCCTCGGTTTGAATTGCTCGCTTGGTCCGGATGAAATGCAATCGTTCGTGGAAGAGCTGGCTCGCGTTTCGCCCTACTACATGAGCGCATATCCAAATGCGGGTCTGCCGGATGCGCTCTCGCCGACCGGTTTTCCGGAAACTGCAGAAACATTCGCACCCAAGGTCGCGAAGTGGGCAGAGAACGGCTGGCTCAACATCGTAGGTGGCTGCTGCGGCACGACACCGGACCACATCCGTGCGCTGGCAAAATTGGCGCGTCAATTTTTGCCTCGTGTTGTAGGAACCGAAATCAGCTCCACATGATTCTGCGACTTTCCGGGCTCGAGCCGCTGAACATTACGCCGGAGTTTGGCTTCGTTGTCATTGGCGAGCGTACCAACATCACAGGTTCGCCAAAATTCTCGAAACTGATTTTGGCAGGCGATTTCGAGGGAGCATTGGCTGTGGCGCGGCAGCAGGTGCAAGGCGGCGCGAACCTTCTCGACGTGAACATGGACGAAGGGATGATCGATTCGGAAGCGGCCATGGTCCGCTTCCTGAACTTGATCGGTAGCGAACCTGAGATCGCGCGGATTCCCATCGTAATCGACAGCTCAAAGTGGACGGTAATCGAAGCCGGCCTCAAATGCGTGCAGGGAAAGGCCGTCGTGAATTCCATCAGCCTCAAAAACGGCGAAGAAGAGTTTCTTCGTCAAGCGCGGTTGATCAGGCGCTACGGCGCGGCTGCGATCGTCATGGCATTCGATGAGCACGGCCAGGCGGATAATTTCCAGCGCAAAATCGACATCTGTTCGCGGGCTTACGATCTGTTGACGAGACGGGCAGATTTCCCAGCTAGCGATATTATCTTTGATCCAAACATCCTGACGATTGCCACGGGCCTGGAAGAACATCGCAACTACGCGATGGATTTCATTGAAGCGACTCGCTGGATCAAAAAGAATTTGCCAGGCGCACGCGTCAGTGGCGGCGTGAGCAACATTTCGTTTTCATTTCGCGGAAACAACACTGTCCGCGAAGCGATGCACGCTGCCTTTCTTTTTCACGCCATCCGTGCCGGTCTGGACATGGGAATCGTGAATGCGGGACAGCTGGCGGTCTACGAAGAAATCGAACCCGACCTGCGAGAGCGCGTCGAGGATGCACTGTTGAACCGGCGCGACGATGCAACCGAACGCCTGATCGAATTCGCGGAAAATGTAAAAGCAAAAGACAAAACACCTGTCGCCCACGATGCGTGGCGCGAAGAGCCTGTCGAAGAGCGTCTAAAACACGCGTTGGTCAAAGGAATCGTTGATTACATCGATACCGACACCGAGGAAGCGCGCCAAAAATGCCAGCGGCCGCTCGACGTCATTGAGGGTCCGCTGATGGCCGCGATGAGCGTGGTTGGTGACTTATTTGGCGCAGGCAAAATGTTTCTGCCACAGGTGGTGAAGAGCGCACGTGTGATGAAAAAAGCGGTGGCTTACTTGCTACCGTTTATGGAAGCGGAGAAATCTGCAGGCGCAAAGCCACAGGGGCGCATCGTCATGGCGACGGTGAAAGGCGACGTGCACGATATCGGCAAAAACATCGTCGGCGTCGTGCTGCAATGTAACAACTACGACGTGGTCGACCTTGGCGTAATGGTTCCTGCGGCAAAGATTTTGGAAACAGCGCGAGAGAGAGAAGCCGACGTTATCGGCCTGAGCGGTCTAATCACGCCATCACTGGATGAGATGGTGCATGTGGCGCAGGAGATGGAGCGCGAAGGATTTCGTTTGCCGCTTTTGATTGGCGGAGCGACTACCAGCCGGGCGCACACTGCGGTGAAAATCGCGCCGCACTATGGCGCCAGCACAGTGCACGTGCTCGACGCCTCGCGCGCGGTGGGCGTCGTAAATTCCCTGCTTAACGAGGAACTCAAATCCGCATTTGATAAAAAAACGCGCGAAGATTACGAACGGTTGCGCCAGGAGCATGCGGCAAAGACGAGGAAAAAGAATTTGCTGACGCTCGATGAAGCGCGCGCGAATAGGACTCCGATCGCTTGGACCAGCTATGTTCCGCCGAGACCAGAGTTCCTTGGCGCGCGCGTATGTGCTCCCATGGTCGGGGATCTGGTTCCTTTCATCGATTGGTCGCCGTTCTTTCATGCGTGGGAGTTGCGGGGCCGTTATCCGGCGATTTTTGACGATCCCAAGATTGGCAAACAAGCGCGGGAACTGTTCGATGATGCGCAGGCACTTCTTAATCACATCGTCGCGAAGAACCTGTTGGTCGCGCGCGGCGTTCATGCTTTTTGGCCGGCAAATTCCGTTGGCGATGATGTTGAGCTTTACACCGATGAAGAGCGCTCCGAAAAAGTCGCCGCGTTTTATTTTTTGCGCCAGCAAATGCAAAAACCCTCGGGACAGACGAATCGTTGTCTGGCGGATTTCATCTCTCCCCAGTCCGAAAAAAGTTTACCTGACGCGACGAACAATCCGCAGTCGAAAGATTATCTCGGCGGCTTTGCCGTCTCGATTCATGGCGCCGACGAACTTGCGGAAGAATTCAAGCGTCAGCACGATGATTACAGCGCGATCATGACCAAAGCGCTGGCAGATCGATTGGCCGAAGCGTTTGCCGAATATCTGCACAAGCAAACTCGGATCGCCTGGGGATTCGGGCGCGGCGAACAATTGTCCCAAGCCGATCTTATCCGCGAAAAATATCGCGGCATCCGGCCGGCTGCCGGTTATCCCGCCTGTCCCGATCACGCTGAGAAACGAACATTGTTCGATTTGCTCGAGGCGCGGAAGAGCGCAGGCATCAAGCTGACCGAATCCTTTGCGATGCATCCCGGTGCAAGCGTGAGCGGCCTTTATTTTTCGCACCCCGACGCAAAATATTTCGGAGTTGGCCAGATCGGCCGTGACCAACTGGCGGATTACGCGACCCGACGTGGCGAATCAGTTGCTGTGGTGGAAAAGCGACTCGCGCCGAATCTCGATCTCACCGTTTGATGCGAGGCAATATCGGGGCGAGAGGATTTGAACCTCCGACCTCGTGGTCCCAAACCACGCGCTCTACCAAGCTAAGCTACGCCCCGAACTCAGGAGTGATTCTTTATCATGGATAGCGTCTTCACGCATCCCGAAATTCGGTTACATTGGGAACGGAAACTGGGAATGAAAATATACGGATCTATATTTTCGGTGATACTGGTCGGTGCCGCACTGGTCATCCGCGGACAAGAGGCTGCGCCGCCTTCTGTAGATCTTTATGAAGGGCAAGAGCAGCCTGAACCGACGCCCTCGCCGCCACCCAACGGCCCCGAGTTGCCAGAGTTAAAGCAGCTTGATCAGAGTTTTAAGCCACCATCATTAGGCGCAGACGCTGATGGAGCCAAGTTGCGTATCGAATGGCGACAACTGAGAAACCGGACAGTCAACGATCCGGAGGTGCAGGCAGCCAAGACATATGCTCTGTCTGCTCGAACCGATCTGGAAAAACGGAACCGGCTCCGCGACTACTACGACATCTATTATCAGCGGATGACAGCCCTGGCGACGACTCCGGAAATCAAATCGACGTTGCAAGCATACAAGACTTCTCACGAGGGTTTGTTAGTTCAGCCACGGGTACGACCTACACCACCGGGAAGTCCGACCCCCCAGCCTCCACCTGCAAAAAAGAAGAAGCAGGAACAAAAACACAAGAAGAATAAACTCAAAGGGTAGTATTGGCGGCGCCTTGTCAGCCCACCCTTGATGCAGTATTCCTACAGAGCACCTCTTTGCGGCGCGTTCGTCTAGTGGTTAGGACACAGCCCTCTCAAGGCTGGTGCACGGGTTCGACTCCCGTACGCGCTGCCGATGCTTTTCATAGGTAGATCGGCTTTGCAGAAACAAATTTTGCTTGCCGCATCTGCACAGCGACGGGACAACACTTTGCTGGCGCTGATCTCTAACTTTGTAGCACGAGCACCGGGTGTTAATACAGAGCGAGAGGATTTGCCGAGGAACACTCACGCGCGCGCGAGAGAGCACCAAGTCAAGGACTAGCGCCGCCACCATCACGAAGGGCATGTCATCGACTGTCGCTGCCAAAGCCGTAACGGAAATAACGGAAGGTCAACCTAGACTGGGTCGTTCGGCATAAACAAACGTCGGAAAGGCAATCCACTCATCCGGCATTCCAGAACTGTGCGGTGTCAGAAGTGATGGAACGCGAGAATCAAATCTGAATTTCAAATTCTTGGCCAGGCATGATGAGCGATTCTACAAAGTGATCATGAAGTATGGAACGACGCCGGAAGCTATGAGTGAAAAATTAAAAAAGCGTCGGAGCCGTTCCTAAAATCAACGGTTACTTAAGCCTCGATACTGACATTTGTGCCGATCGTGGCCTTTTCAAAGAGGATCTTCGCAACTTCCTCGGGCAACCGGACGCATCCGTGGGACGCGGGATATCCGGGTAGCTGGCCAACGTGCAGGCCGAACGACATACCGCTCATCCTAAGGAAATACTTCATTGGACAATGGTAGAGACTTGATATGTGATTTTTATCCTTCTCGCTCACAGTGAAACTCCCAGTCGGAGTCGATCTTCCTCGCCGCCCTGAAGAAATCGGTGAGTCAACGGCCACATCGTCCCCGACCATCAGATAGACGCGCTGTTTGGAGATACTGACCATGACATGGATGTTCTGCGTTGTGGCTCTGTCGAGCACGTCCTGATAAATCTTAGCTGGTTCCTGCTGCGGTGCCCGAACTTTTCGTTGTTTTGCGCCGTGCAAATTCTGCAAAGCTGACGTCTGTCGTTTGGCGGTGCTTTCTTGTTGAACGGAACCGACGCCCTGGGTGCCGGCCCGGGCAACCGTAGCCGCGAAAGGCGCCGAAGTGATGCCAAGTAATACGAGCGATGCAACCAGCTCGCGCATGCCTCGCGCAGAAACTTCATCCTCGGAGGCTATGCCCACGATCCTGCATGTTTGAAGTCGCTCATCGTCGATACCAAGGCCGCTGGTAGGGCGGAGCCAAAAGCCAATGAAGGCACCTGAAATCTCCCGCGAGTCTTGCGACCATCGAAAGATCGGGATTGCTGCGGCGTCCTCCTGGGCACCGAATTGCTCCGACACTTGAAACCGCCGCAAACGAGTTATCTCGTCAGCGAGCGCACTGGCCACGGCGCTGGCTGAAATAGGGAGATTATCGCGGAGCGCTTCGCGCAATTGTTCATTAATCCCATCGCTGCTCCACCAGGCAAATTCAGATGATTCATCGATAACGACCGCGCCACCGTCTTTGGCGTCAGGGTGCAAAAGCACCGATTCAAGGGTAGTCTCCGGCTCGTTTGTGACGATTTGGAATCTGGACGGATCCGAATTAGCGAGCCGACAAGTAAGCAGCGGTTCAGTCACTAGTTGGTTAGCACAAGCGAAAAGATCCACGGCCCGGCCGCTTCCAGTATTTAGCGGCGCGTCATCCTCGGTTGGCAGCGCATCTGCGGGGAGTAAGAACCGCAGCGTTTTGACAGACAAGTTAGGAGCTTTCACTTGGGCAGTCCTCCGCGAACGCGCCGAGCGCCATCAATGCAAGCGTCGCAATTGTGATGATTAGTTTTTTTTATTGTTTGTTTTGGCTTTGTTTGTGCAGGCGAACTTCGTAAGTGTGCATCACTTGAACCGTAGGGAGCTCGTTTCTTAATGGCAAGCGCATTCCGGCTATTGGATGCCCCTCAAGCTATTTTTCATAGGTGAAATCGCCTTAAAACGAACGGGCGATTAAGGCTTTTTATGACACTTTCATGACACGCACCTTTTACGAAGTCCGCACGGGCAAAGATGATCGCGGCTTCGATCTAATCAGCGACGCGCTGCCATTCGGCCGGCTGTGGTATGGCGAGACAAACGCAGCCAGCAATCCCGTCTGCTACGCAAAGTTTTTCTGCCGCTCGCGCGATGCTGTGATTCGCGTTTCACGATGATGCGAGAAACGTAATCCAAACGAGCCAGCACCCGGGCGATTTCAAACAGTAGTAAGCGCGGTGCCGCGCAACAATCGTTTACCAATAGCGATAATGTCCTGGACGCCCAGCCCAGGTCCGGTGCCGATAGTAGTGCCCGTGATATTGGTATCGGTAGTAATGCCCATGATTGTAATAGGGGTAGTAATGGCCTCGGTAGTAATATGGGTAATAGCGTCCTCGGTAATAATAAGCCGAAGCTGGCGCCGGAAGAAAACAGGCAACACCGAGGACGACAGCAAACACTAGCGGAAGAAGGTTTTTCATAAGTTTCTCCTAGACTATTAAACACGGTGACTGTTTTGTAGTCGCGAAATCTTTTGGGTCTCTGTTACTCAAAAGAATCCTCGCCTGTTATCAACTAACCTCGCCGCAAGCGCGCATCGCCGCCTCAAGCTCCAAAAACGCAGTCAGCTTTTCGTCCGCGCGCACAACGAACCGTCATCGCCACGATACGTGTCT
>WNFQ01003756.1_pt1 | contig 11069 bp, 9 predicted proteins | sample 5400171 | NCBI WGS metagenome assembly WNFQ01 (sample SAMN13153356, study PRJNA577476) | soil metagenome | isolation source: 20 cm soil under Madrone tree | place: USA:California | collected 2016-06-14 | reverse complement strand
CGCCACATCATCCAGACCTATCCCGATTTCTACAAATTATTTGGCGAGCGCGAATTCACCTGGAACAAGATCCGGCAGCAGAACCGCAATCCGCTGCTGACCTCGCTGGAAGGCAGTGACGGGCTCAAGACCGGATATACCAAGGAGGGCGGTTACGGCATGGTCGGTTCCGCCGTGCAGAATGGGCTGCGGCTGATCGTCGTGGTCAACGGTCTCGACGATCCCGACGATCGCGCCTCGGAAGCCAAGAAAATGCTCGAATGGGGATTTCGCAATTTCGAAGCGCGGACCCTGTTTGCGCCACAGCAACCGGTCGGCTACGCCAAGGTGTTTGGCGGCGAGAGCCGGTCGGTCAAGCTTGCGAGCCCCGAGCCGATCAAGGTGATGGTGCACAAGAACGGGACCGATAAATTGATCGCACGGGTGGTTTATAATGGGCCGGTACGTGCGCCAATCCAGTCCGGTCAGAAGGTCGGCGTCGTCAGGGTATGGCGCGGCGCCAACATCGCCGTGGATGCGCCGATCTATGCGGCGGAATCGGTCGGCCGGGGATCGACAATGCGGCGGGCAATCGATGGTGCGAGCGAACTCGTCATCGGAATGTTTCGCGCCGGCGCCGAGAAACTCTGATGATGGCCGAGGCAGCGGTCAAAAGAACTCCGGGGCGCGGACGATTCATCACCTTCGAGGGTGGCGAGGGATCCGGCAAATCCACGCAGATCAAGATCCTTGCGGAGCGTCTTGGCGCCGCCGCAAAGCTGCGGACCATCGTCACGCGCGAGCCGGGCGGCTCGCCGGGCGCTGAAATCATCAGGCATCTCGTGCTGTCCGGAATGGGCAAGCTATTAGGGCCCGATGCGGAAACCCTGTTATTTGCGGCGGCGCGCGACGACCATGTCCGCACCGTCATCAAGCCGGCGCTGAATCAGGGGATATGGGTGCTGTGCGACCGGTTTTCCGATTCGACGCGAGCCTATCAGGGCAGCCTGGGTAAGGTATCGCCCGATGTTTTGAATGCAATGGAACGAGTAACGATTGGCGACCTCAAGCCCGATCTGACTATCCTTCTCGACGTTCCGGTAGAGGTCGGCATGCAGCGTACGGCGAAGCGCCGAGGCACCGGCGCGCCCGACCGGTTCGAAGCCGAGGATCTCAGATTTCATCAGGAGTTGCGCGACGCCTACCGGCAGATCGCCGCTGCTGAGCCGCGGCGATGCATGTTGATCGATGCGAATTCCGACGCCAATACGGTTGCCACGAGAATATGGGCCGTGTTGCGCGACCGTTTCTTCACAGCCCGCGCGGATAACGCGGTTACTTCAGCATGAGCGCCCGTCAGGTTGAGCAGCAGATTGCACCCGTCCATCCGCGAGAGACCAGCATCTTGGCAGGGCATCGCGAAGCCGAATCCGCATTGCTGAATGCCTACCGCGGCGGGCGCATTCCGCATGCCTGGTTGATCGGCGGGCCGCAGGGCATCGGCAAGGCGACGCTGGCCTATCGAATGGCGCGGTTCGTGCTCGCGCATCGCAATCCCACAGCGCTCGACGTGCAAGGCGCCGAGACGCTTTGGGTCGATCCATCCCATCCGGTCGCCCGCCATATCGCGGCGGGCGCGCATGGCGGCTTGCTCACACTCGAGCGGACGCTGAACGACAGGGGGGTTGTGCGAACCGTGATTACCGTCGATGAGACCCGGGAGACGATTTCGTTTTTCGGCTCGACCGCGGCGATCGAAGGTTGGCGGGTCTGCATCGTCGATACCGTCGATGAGCTTAATCCCAACGCGGCCAACGCGCTGCTCAAAATTCTCGAGGAGCCGCCGCGGCAATCGCTGTTCCTTCTCGTCAGCCATGCGCCGGCGCGGGTGTTGCCGACCATTCAATCGCGATGCCGCAAATTGTCGTTGCGGCCGCTCGCGACTGACGACGTCGTCCGCGCCGCGGCCAAGGCCGCAAACCTTGCGATCGACGATCCCGCGCTCGTTGAAGCAGCCGCAGCCGCGGAGGGGAGTGTCGCGCGCGCCCTGACATTGCTCGGCGGCGACGCCTTGAAACTTCACCAGCGGACTGCGGCGCTGCTGGCGACCCTGCCACGGGTTGATCCGCGCGAACTTCATGCCCTCGGCGACGCACTTGGCCCCAGCGACCGGGTGGCACTGGCGGCCTTCATCGACAGCGTCGATCGCTGGGTGAGCGAACGCCTGCGCAGCGACGACGCCAATGCCAACGCGAACCTGCGCCGCCTTGCACGGCTGGCGGAGGTGTGGGAAAAGATCAATCGCGCCGCGCGCGATACCGCAGAATATAATCTCGAGCGAAAACCGCTGGTTTTCTCGGTGTTCGGGCTGCTTGCGGAGGCGATCGGCTGACAGGCCGGTTTAGCCAGTCTGTATCACCACACGTCGTTTGAAGAGCGAAAGGCCTTCGCAATTATGGCGAACGCGACCAGTTTGCACCGTGAGTCCTATTATATCACGACCGCCATCGCGTACCCGAATGGCGTGCCGCATATCGGCCACGCCTATGAGGCGATCGCCACCGATGCGCTGGCGCGCTTTGCGCGGCTCGACGGCAAGGATGTCTTTTTTCTTACCGGGACCGACGAGCACGGCCTGAAGATGATCCAGACCGCGGAAGCCGAAAGCCTGCCGACCCTGGAAGTAGCCACGCGCAATGCGCTTCGATTCAAGGAGATGGATCAGCGCCTCAATGTCTCGTTCGACCGGTTTATCCGCACCACGGAAGAACAGCATCATCGCTCCAGCCGGGAAATATGGAAACGGATCGCCGATAACGGTGATATTTATCTGGATAACTATGCCGGCTGGTACTCCGTGCGCGACGAGGCCTATTACGCCGAAGATGAAACCGTCCTGGGCGAGGACAATGTGAGGCGTGGGCCGCAGGGCACGCCGGTCGAATGGGTCGAGGAGAAAAGTTATTTCTTCAAGTTGTCGGCCTATCAGGACAAATTACTCGCGCTCTATGCCGCTCAGCCGGATTTCATCGGCCCTGACTCGCGCAGGAACGAAGTTATCAGCTTCGTCAAAAGCGGATTGCGAGATCTGTCGATTTCGCGGACCACATTCGACTGGGGCGTCAAGGTCCCCGGCGATCCCGAGCATGTCATGTATGTCTGGCTCGACGCCTTGACCAACTACATCACCGGCGTCGGCTTTCCCGATGAAAGCGATCCGAACTGGCGTTACTGGCCGGCCGATGTGCACATCATCGGCAAGGACATCATCCGATTTCACGCCGTGTACTGGCCGGCGTTTCTGATGTCGGCGGGCATTCCGGTGCAAAAACGTGTTTATGCCCACGGCTTCCTGTTCAACAAGGGCGAGAAGATGTCGAAATCGGTCGGCAACGTCGTCGATCCCTTCAATCTCGCCAATCAATACGGCGTCGATCAGATGCGCTACTTTTTCCTTCGCGAGGTGCCGTTCGGCCAGGACGGCAACTACAATCACGAAGCCATTGTCGCGCGCATCAATGCCGATCTCGCGAACGACCTCGGCAATCTGGCACAGCGCTCGCTGTCGATGATCGCCAAGCAGTATGACGGCGTGTTGCCCGAGCCGAGTGCCTTCACTGCCAACGACAAGGTGATCCTGGCCCAGGCCGACGGCATGATCGGATTGGCGCGGGGTGCAATGGCGACCCATCAAATTCATCAGGCGCTCAACGCGGTCTGGGCCGTCGTTGCGGAAGCCAATCGCTATTTCGCGGGCGAGGCGCCCTGGGCGCTGGCGAAAACCGATCCGCAACGCCAGAAAACCGTGTTGTACGTAACCGCTGAGGTCGTGCGCCAGATAGCCATTCTGGCGCAGCCCGTCATGCCGGAGTCCTCGGCGAAGTTGCTGGATAGCCTCGGCATCCCGCAGGATGCGCGCGACTTCGCCGCGCTGGGCGGCGCAGCGCGCATCAAGCCGGGCACGGTGCTGCCCGCACCGGCGCCGGTGTTTCCGCGTTACGTCGAACCATCGGCGGCTTGAACTGTTGGAAGACGATGCTGATCGATAGCCACTGCCACCTGGATTTTCCGGACTTCGCCGATGATCTCGACGCCATCGTGGCCCGGGCCGCGGCCGCAGGGATCGGGCGCATCGTCACCATCTCGACGCGGGTGAGGCGCCTCGGCGAGCTCCTTACGATTGTCGGGCGGTTTCCAAACGTCTATTGCTCGGTCGGCACCCATCCGCACCATGCCGATGAGGAAGACGGAATTCCCGCGGACGAACTGATCGAGCTGACGCGGCATCCCAAGGTCGTGGCCCTGGGCGAGGCGGGGCTGGATTATTTCTACCAGCATGGCTCACCGGAAGCCCAGGAGCGCGGCTTTCGCGCGCACATCACCGCCGCCCGCGCGACCGGCCTGCCGCTGGTCATTCATACCCGCGACGCCGATGGCGACTGCGCCCGCATCCTCGAAGATGAGATGACAAAAGGATCGTTTCGCGCCGTGCTGCATTGTTATACCGGCGGGCGCGAGCTGGCGATGAAAGCAATCTCCCTGGGTTTCTCGATTTCATTTACGGGCATTCTGACGTTCAAGAAATCGCAAGTCTTGCGCGATCTCGCGGCCGAGCTTCCGGCCGATCGCATCATGGTCGAGACCGACGCGCCGTATCTGGCGCCCGGCAAGTTTCGCGGCAAGCGCAACGAGCCGGCTTACGTGGTTGAAATTGCCAGGGTGCTGGCGGAGACGCGGGGCGTCTCGCTCGAGGAGATATCGCGTCAGACCACACAGAATTTCTTCCGCCTGTTCTCCAAAGTGCCGGCTGCATGACGCTGACGCTTACAATTCTGGGCTGTGGGTCTTCCGCCGGCGTTCCGCGTCCCGCGCTCGGCTGGGGTGCGTGCGATCCCAACAATCCGAAAAACCGCCGCCGGCGCTGCTCGCTGCTCGTCGAGCGCACGGGGGAGCGCGGGGTCACGCGAATCCTGATCGATACCTCGCCCGATCTGCGCGAGCAGTTGATCGACGCCAAGGTCGATCACATTGACGCGGTATTTCTAACGCATGAGCATGCCGATCAGACCCACGGCATCGATGATCTGCGTTCCGTCGTGCTCCATCAGCGCCGCCGCATTCCGGTCTATCTGAGCCAGTCGACCGCCGATCAGATCCTGCTGCGGTTTGCCTATTGTTTCGTGTCGCCACCGGAAAGCGACTACCCGCCGATCCTGAACAGTCACCTCATCGAAGCCGGTCAAAGCCGCGCGATCGAAGGGAAGGGCGGTCCGGTGACGCTTTCGGCGTTTATTCTGCGTCACGGCAATATACCAGCGCTCGGTTATCGCATCGGTGATGCCGTCTATACCCCTGATGTCAACGACATCCCGCGCGAGAGCTGGCATCATCTTGAAAATCTCGATCTCTGGATTATCGACGGGCTGCGCTACACCGGGCATCCCAGCCATTTCAGCATCAACGACGCGCTGTCATGGATCGATCGCTTCAAGCCGCGCCGGGCCGTCATCACCAACATGCATTCCGATCTCGACTACGAGGTGTTGCGTCAGAGCCTGCCGCCGGACGTGATCCCGGCCTATGACCGCATGCGGCTGTTGGCGGAGCCATAGCCGTTATCGCTCTCGCAATGACAGTCTAGAGTCCGATTCGATTTTCAAACAGCCAGGTGCGCAACCGCGATCCCGCGGCGCCATGCGCCCGAGTTTTGGATAGTCCATCCGCCCACGAAACAGAGGGCGCAGGGAATGCCGGGCGCTCGCTGCACCCACAGCCTCGCGTGCGAAATGAAACAAAGCACACGAGCGTAGTCACTACAGGTACACCGGAATAACCCGGCATTCCCCGCGCAATGGTTTTACGGCTTACTTCGCGCTCTCCCCGGTGACCAGGCTTGTTTGACACCGTCGCCTGCGCTCCTTATCGCAGACTTGACGCCGGCATTGGGGCGCCAGAACGACACGACTTGGCCGTACGCTGCAGCACGTTTCGTCAAGCGCACTGCCCGCGTCCACCGCATCCCGCCCCACGTTGATGACGTGCGCAACGCCCCTCTCTTGGGACGGGACGGGATCGATATAGAAGTGATTTGGGTCAGGCGAAAACAAAAATATTTTTGATTTCGGGGCTTGACACGATTTCTGAAAATCAGAAGTGATTTGCCCGTCGGGCACAGCCCGTAGGATGGGTGGAGCGCAGCGATACCCATCACCTCGGTCGCGTCACCATGCTAGCGTGGCCGCATGACCGGCTATCGTCGCAACTTCACTGCTGGGGGCAGCTTCTTCTTCACCGTCAATCTGGCGGAGCGGCGATTGCGGTTGTTGACGCAACACATCGATGAGCTCCGTACCGCGTTTCGCGAGACGCGCCGGTATCACCCGTTCGCAATCGATGCGATCGTCGTGCTGCCTGACCATCTCCACACGATCTGGACGTTGCCCGAGGGCGATGCGGATTTTGCCACGCGCTGGCGGCTGATCAAATCGGCATTTTCGCGCAGGCTCGCAACCGGCGAATGGATTTCAGACAGCCGTGCCGCCAAGGGCGAGCGCGGCATCTGGCAGCGGCGCTATTGGGAACATACCATTCGCGATGACAACGATTTCGCGCGTCATACGGATTATATCCACATCAACCCGGTCAAGCATCGGCTCGTGGCGCGGGTCGGCGATTGGCCGTATTCGTCGTTCCATCGTATGGTGAAGCTCGGAATCTATCCCGAGGACTGGGCGGGCGATGTCTCGGATGGCGGTGCTGACTTTGGCGAACGGCCGTAGCACGTTCAGCAAGGTGATGGGTTTCGCAAGGGCTCAACCCATCCTACGAGCTGGCGAAACTATTATTGCGGGTGGTATAGTAGACTTAGTTCCTGCTCAGCGAGCCTTGTTGCAGGCTGGGGAAGTCGCAGCAAGATTGCCCGGTGCTCACGCTGAGATCACAGCGTTGACTGCAGCTCAAGAAGCGGGATTTGCACCGAGAGCGCTAGCAACAACGCGGGCAATTTGCCCGGCTTGCGCTGCCGTAATAGAATCATTGGGTGGACGACTGGTCGGCGCCAATACCGCTGTATTTCCTCGGTGAAGTTGAAAATGCCTACCCTAGAATTTGATGAGAGAAAATTACTAACTGAACTTGAGCAATTGACCGATCGATTGCGCGCGGCATTTGCCGCCGCATGTGCTGAACGGCAATTCCAATGTTATGTACGATATTCGGAAATCTCTCAGAACGGAGATCATCACAAGCTTGCTCGCGCTTTAGGTTGCATCTGGGAAGATTTGGGAAAGGCGCAAGCCGATCATACGGCGCTTGAGAGACAGCTAGAAGTTTGTTTGTCGTTGCTGCCTAATGGCGAGCCGGACGAGCTAGATGACAGGGTATTCGCAGAGAATGCAGTCGCGTCAGTCGCCTTTGCAATTCGCGCACGGATCACTGGAGTCAGCCAAGAAGCCGTCTGGGCCGCTAGGCGAGCTTATGAATCTCTAGATCATTATGTCACAAATCGTCTCAATCCAACAATTATTGACCCCAATGTTGAAGCGCGAATATTAGCCCACCCGCTTGTGCAAGCCGAGCTAGAGCGGCAGCAAGTTGACTTGTCTCAGCTACACGCTGCTGCAACAACGTCTGCAGGTGAAAGTGAGGTTATTGATCAACTGCATCTTCACTCACAGAATGATGCTCCACGCTTTTTAGATGCAAAGCCGTTGTAAGCCCGTCGATCCTATGGGCGGCGGGTGGTCAGGAGGTAGGTTTGGGATTGCAGACCAACCAACCTGAGGACCAAGACGATGAATCTCGATCGCGCCAACACACCCGCCGGGGAAGAGTATGCCACGGTGTACGTCGCATTTGAACTGAGCAAAGCGAAGTGGAGGCTGGGGATAATTTTGCCTGGCGCCAAGAAGATGAGCCGTTACACGATTGACGGACAGGGGGTTGAGCGCCTTGGCGCAAGCTTGCGACAATCGGGGTAGGATCTACGGGCTGAGGTGACGGTTATGGGACAAGGGTTGGCTGCAAGTACGGTTCGCGGGGGGCGGAAATCTGTGTCAGTCCGCGGGTTTGTATTTATTCCCGCCCGCCAACGAAAAAATTCTCATTGAACGCCACGGGCTTTTCACCGAACCTGTCGTCCAAAAGGACCGGATGATCAGGGGAGGCACCATGAAGGCTTTGAATGCCATCGTAATCCTGGCGATTTCGATGTTTGGCGCCGGGGCCGCAATGGCGCAAAACGCGCCGCCGGTTGCGACAACCAAAGTGGACGGCACCGAAAACGTCTACGTCTTCCGCTACGGCGGTTATCAATCGATGTTTGTCGTGACGCCGCAGGGCGTCATCGCCACCGATCCGGCTTCCTACCTACGCCCGGCCAAGCCTTATATCGACGCCATCAAGGCGGTCACCGACAAGCCGATCAAATACGTCATCTACAGCCACCATCATTACGATCACATCGCCGGCGGGCAGCCGTTCAAGGATCTCGGCGCTACCTTCATTGCGCACCGGCGCGCGAGGGAACGCCTGCTCGAATTGAAGAAGCAGAACGCGCTTCGGCCGGACGTGGTGATTCCCGATGAGGTGGTCGATGGCAAGAAGACCATCACCCTTGGCGGCACAACGCTCGAACTCATCTATGTCGGCCGCAACCATTCGGATGATATGCTGGTGATGCGGCTGCCGAAGGAAAAGCTGGTGTTTGTCGTCGACTTCGCGCCGATCGAGGCGGTCCAGTTCCGGAATATCCCGGACAATGCCTCGCCGCTGGAATTCATCGATTCGCTGAAGAAGCTGGCGGCGCTCGACTGGGATCGGATGATCACCGGCCATCCCTACGCGGGCGGGCGCTACGGCACGAAAAAGGATGTTCAGGACGACATCGCCTACATGGAGGATTTGTCGGCGGAGGTAAAGAAGGCGGCAGACGCGGGGAAGTGTTGGGACACCGCGATGAAGGAGGTCAAGCTGCCGAAATATGAAAAATGGGCAAATTACGAAAACGGTCTGCCCGCCAATGTGGAGCGCTTCTGCTACTGGTGGGGACGGGGCTATTGATCAGGGGCGCAAGGGCGCAGCGCCTGACGGCAACTGTCCGCTTCGCGTTCAGGCGCTTACACCCACCTTCTCAGGCCGAAATCGCCTTTGCCGAATCCACCTGATCGCGCAGCATGAATTTCTGGATCTTGCCGGTCGAGGTCTTCGGGATAGGACCGAACACGACGGCCTTGGGCGTCTTGAAGCCCGACATCTGGCTGCGGCAAAACGCGATGATCTCGGCTTCGGTCGCCCGGGCATTTTCCTTCAATTCGATGAAGGCGCAGGGTACTTCGCCCCACTTTGAATCGGGTTTCGCCACCACGGCCGCGAACAGCACCGCTGGATGCTTGTAGAGCACATCCTCGACCTCGACCGAGGAGATGTTCTCGCCACCGGAGATGATGATGTCCTTGGAGCGATCCTTGATGATGATATAGCCGTGCTCATCGAGCACGCCGATATCGCCGGTGTGAAACCAGCCGCCGGAAAAGGCCTCCCTGGTGGCCTTTTCGTTCTTGAGATAGCCCTTCATCACGATATTGCCGCGGAACATCACCTCGCCGACCGTCTCGCCATCGCGCGGCACGGGCCGCATGGTTTCGGGATCGAGCACCGTGATGGCTTCCTGCAGCGGGTAGGGCACTCCCTGCCGGCGTTTTAGTTGCGCGCGTTGATCGGCGGGCAAATCGTCCCAACCCGGCTGTTCGGCGCAGACCGAGGCGGGGCCATAGACTTCGGTCAGGCCGTAGACATGCGTCAGCTTGATCCCGATGCTTTCGGCGCCCTCAAGCACGGCGACCGGAGGTGCTGCGCCCGCGATCAATCCAACCACCGGGCGCGCGCCTGATTTCTTTGGCGCGTCAGTTGCGTTGATCAGGGTGTTATAGACGATCGGCGCCCCGCACATGTGAGTGACGCCGTGCTTTTCGATCAGTTCGAAAATTTTTGTGGGCTCGACCTTGCGCAGGCAGACGTTGACGCCCGCCGCCGCCGCGACGGTCCACGGAAAGCACCAGCCGTTGCAATGGAACATCGGCAGTGTCCAGAGATAGACCGGATGCTGGCCGAGATTGCCCGCAAGGATGTTGCTGACGGCGTTCAGGTAAGCGCCGCGGTGGTGGGTCACCACGCCCTTCGGGTTACCGGTGGTTCCCGAGGTGTAGCTGAGCGCGATGGCGTCCCATTCGTCTTGCGGCGGCCGTGCAGCGAAGTTCTCATCGCCTTGCGCCAGGGCGTCTTCGTATTCGAGTTCGCCGATCCGCGCCCCGCTCGCGAAATTCGTATCGTCGACGTCGATGACGAACGGTTTTGGGCCTGTCATCAGCTTGAGCGCTTCCGAGATCACGCCGGCAAATTCCGGATCGACCAGAATGATCCTGGCACCGCCGTGATCGAGCTGGAAGGCGATAGAGGGGGCATCGAGGCGGATGTTGAGCGCGTTGAGCACGGCGCCCGTCATCGGCACTGCAAAATGCACTTCGTTCATCGCGGGGATATTCGGCAGCATCGCCGCGACGGTGTCGCCGTATCCGATGTTTCGGCCGGCAAGGAAGGAAGCAAAGCGCCGGCAGCGCGCATAAGTCTCCGCCCAGGTGAAAACGCGTCCCTCGTAGACCGTGCCGGTGTGGTCGGGATACACGGCGGCGGTGCGCGCCAGGAAGCTCAACGGCGTCAGCGCCACGTAATTGGCCGGCGTCTTGTCCAAACCGGTACCGTATTGGCTTTGCTTCACACTCATCGGCCACCTCCCATTCACGCTTACAGGAACCCGATCGAGATCCATGGGAATATCGCCACGACAATCAACCCGATCAGAAGCGCCAGCAGATAGCCCCAGATCGGCTTGATCCCCTCGGCGGGATCGACGCGCCCGATGGCGCAAGCCGCATAATAGCCTACTCCGAACGGCGGGGCGAACAGTCCGATGCCCATGGCGAGAATGACGATCATCGCATAATGCACCTCATGGACGCCAACGGCCCGCGCGATCGGAAACAGCAGGGGCCCGAACAGCACGATCGCCGGAATGCCCTCGAGCACGCTGCCCA
>WNFQ01003754.1_pt1 | contig 11072 bp, 7 predicted proteins | sample 5400171 | NCBI WGS metagenome assembly WNFQ01 (sample SAMN13153356, study PRJNA577476) | soil metagenome | isolation source: 20 cm soil under Madrone tree | place: USA:California | collected 2016-06-14 | reverse complement strand
AAACGCGATGGCGGCGTGGGAGACGGATTCGAATTTTCGCGAGCGCGTGGCGAGCGATACGCGCATCACAAAATATCTCGATGCGAAAGCACTGGCGCATGCTTTTGATTTGCAGCGGCAGCTTCGCTATGTCGACGCGATTTTTGCCCGCGTCTTTGCCGAAAAAGCCCCGGAAAAATCCGCGGCCGGCTCTGCCGGCAAAAACTAATCTGGGTAGGGCAGCGTGCTGCGCCCGGCTTGGCGAGCTCGCCGAAAAAAAATAAACCGCGAAAATTAGAGCGACAAAATTACCGCGCGGGAAATTTCAGCACGCCGAAAACACGGCGCCCCGGCTTTCGCCGGGGCGCCTTCGTGCCTCTTCCTGCTGTTGCTTTCGCGCAGCAAGCTGCGGAGGCGGAAAAAGTTCAGGGGCTGGAGCCGCTGGGACGACGTCCTTCGAGGCTCAGGATAAATTAAAGCACGCCCCTACAACTCCTGAAAACTACTCGACGCGCTGGACGTAGCGGGCTTCGGTTGTGTCGACTTTGATTCTGTCGCCTTCGTTTACGAACGGAGGCACTTGGACCACTAAACCTGTTTCCAGCGTGGCGGGCTTGCCTACCGCGCTGGCCGTGGCTTTTTGCAATGTCGGTTCGGTGGCGACTACCTTGAGATCCATGGTGTCGGGCAGGTCGACGCCGATTGGTTTTTCCTCGAAAAATTCCACTTTCACGACGGTGTTGGGAATCAGGTAGTAAACGGTTTCGCCGAGCTGCTCGCGGGTGAGATGCATTTGTTCGTAGGTTTCGGTGTTCATGAAGTGGAAATCGTCGCCCTCTTTGTACAGATACTCGAATTCGACTTCGTCGAGAATGGCGCGGTCGACAAATTCCTCAGCGCGGAAGCGATAGTCAATGATCGCGCCAGTCCTTAGATTTTTCATGCGCGTTTGCATGGAGCCGCGTTTGTTGCCGGGAGTGCGGTGGTCGACGCTAAAAATCGTGAAAAGCTGGCCTTCGTGCTGGATAACCATGCCGGGGCGAAGTTGTGTGGCTTTGACGCTGCTCATAATTTTTCACGGCCCTGCGGCCGGGCGGCTCCTAAAAATTGCGGATTTCGGAAATTCCGGCTGGCGGCGCTACACCGCAAAAATGGCTGCGCGCGGAATGACTCGAGGCGCGCCGGATCAAAAAATCGCGTCCAGCGCGAACAAACAGTATAGACGGGCCGATTCTGCGTGGTCAATCTTCATCAATCTTTCTTTGTCTTCCGTGTTCGTCTTCAATTTTTGCTTCCAAACATTGCACTAATCGTTGCCTCGCTTTGCTGCATTGGAGCGCTGGGTGGCGGCTTGGGCCATTATTTTTTCGATTTCGGCGGGGTCGCGGGGGAGGCGTTCGCTCAAGAATTTATAGCCGGTTTCGGTGACGAGTACGTCGTCTTCGATGCGGACGCCCAGATTCTCTTCGGGGATGTAGATGCCTGGCTCCATGGTGACGACCATGCCGGGCTGGAGAGGTTTGCAGTAGTCGCCGGGATCATGGACATTGAGGCCAATATTGTGGCCGAGGCCGTGAATGTAATATTTGCCGAGCGGATTTCCGTGCAGATCCTTTCCGTGGGAATTGATGTAGTCGTAGGAAATTTTGTGCAGGCTCTTGCTTCCTTTTTGGCACATATCCATTCCGGGCTTGATGGCGGCCATGGCGGCGTTCTGGGCGCCTAGAACGATGTTGTAGATTTCGAGCTGACGCGGGGTGAATTTTCCGTTGGCGGGGAGCGTGCGCGTGATGTCCGCGGAGTAGCCGGAGTATTGCGCTCCCACGTCGAGTACGACGATATCGCCGTCTTCGATTTTGCGCGAGAGCTTGTCGTAATGCAGCACGGTGGAATTCGGTCCTGCGCCGACGATGGGGGCGTAGCCTTCAGCTTCGGAGCCGCCCACGGCGTGGACTTCGATCATTTTAGCGGCGATTTGGTATTCGTAGAGGCCGGGACGCATCATGCGCATGGCTTCGAGGTGGGCGTCGAGCGACAAGTCGATAGCGCGCTGAAGAAAGGCGAGTTCGCCGGGAGACTTGACCTGGCGTAGGGCGCCGATTTGCGGGCGAATATCTTTCAGTTTGATCTGCGGCGCAGCTTGCTGAAGCCAGTCCACGACTTCTTTTTCGTGCGGATAGCCGCCTAACTCTTTTTCGTAGGGAAGAATTGTGTAGAAGGAGGCACAGGTTTTCGCTAGAGCCTCGACCTCTGCGCGCATCTCCGCGAAAGGTTTCACAGTGGCGAAGCCGGTGCGGGCTTCGATGCCGGGATCGGCGGGAGACATACGCACGCCGTTCCATTTTTCTTTCATGGGATTTTTGGCGGGAAGGTAGAGGATTTCGCGCGGGCCAGGCGAGGAATCGTTGGCGGATTTTGCCGGGAGGATTACCAGACCGGCTTCTTCTTCGTTGTGGCCGGTAAGGTAATAGAAATTTTCTTCCTGCGCGAAGATGTAGGTCTGCGCAGATTCCTCGCGACCGGTGAGTCCCCAGAGGACGATCGGGCAATCGATTTGCGCGGCGAGTTTGGCGCGGCGCTCGGCGTAAACGCTGTTGGGTTCGCGCTCGCGACGCTCCTGAGCGGGAGCAGAAGTCGCGGCGAAGCATGCGGCGAGGCAAAGCAGAACGGAGAGAAGTGCTGAAGAGGTAAGTTCGTGGCTTCGCCGTGCGCGGCGACTTTGCATTCGTAGACCTCGGATCATGACACCTCACCTGAATGTATTGGGAACCCGCAGCGCCGCCGGGTTACATCTGCGCAAGTGGCGGCAGAGGCACAGCGAAGAAATTGTATCGGAAAGCCCGTCCGTCCGCGAAATGGCGCAAGACCCTCCCGTAGTTGAACTATTCAGCGAGAACTAAACCGCGGCCACCTGTACCTCAACCGGCCCTACGATCAGTTGTCCCCGCGTACCCCTGCTGCTATCTTCGACCTCGACGTTCGACTCATGCCTCGCCCACCCTTCCGCCTAATTTCCTGCGCTCGGATTCCGCCGTCGCCGGCCGCTTTTCTTAGCCTTTTCTTTTCATGGACTTACAAATCGCCTCGCGCGCAACTCCTTTGTATTCACATCCATGCAAACCCCCAGGGATGTCACCCATGCTTCTTAGCCTATGCAAGAATGACCATTCACAAACTGCAAGTCTATTTTTTTCAGAAGCTTGCCGCCTCTTTGTCTCTCTTGCCTCTCTTTTTCGAACTTCCGTCCTTTGTTTTCAATCGCTTGCAGCCTCTTTTGGCAAAATACCCGGGTGGGGGGTAGGGCTGTTGGGCAAGGCGAGGAGCGGCGTGGACATCGGTTGTGTGCTTTGGCGATATGCGGCCGTCGTTGTATACGAAGAAGAAGTCTCCTCGCTCCGCAAACTCCGGACGGCGCTACAAAATTAAGGGCGCAACGACCTGTTAGGTTGTTGCGCCCTCTTAAACTGACCCGTAAAGTTTTCAGCTTCCTGGTTCTGCTTGGCAGCGCTGACTCGCCGTTAGGCTAATCGCGCACGTCCGAACAGAACCTGTAAGCCTGCGAGCTTTTCGGTTCGATCTCAAGCGCAGCAGCCGTTAGGTTGTTGCGCCTTCTGAACTGAGCCGCAAAGTTCTTACGCTTCCGGTTCAATCTGGCGCGGAAGATAATGTTTGCGCTCTATCGCGTCAAGCATGTTGTGCGAAGAGGCTTGTGCAAATTTGTGGACCGTTGTGCAAAAGAGGTGGCAACACTAGTGCTAGTCTTCATCGAGCGAAGGCGACAGCGAGAAATGGCGCTCGCACGCGCTGGCCTGAAGGCACGAACCCCACAGCGCAAAGTTCATATCGTCGATTGCGAAGCGGAAGGCATCTTGTTTTTGCCGCTATAAGATTTCGGAATTGTGGACATCACAATATCCGCTTTGACAGCGCAAACGGTTTGGGAGTAGCATCCCCGTTACCAAGCCATATTGGCTCTGTAGGATTTTCTTTCTTCAATAGTCGAGAAAAGGGAAGGGTGCACCCAAGGTGCCGAGTGGCGCTGCTTTTGGGGGTACGGTCGTTTTGATCAGGGGTGGGTGGTCTGCAGAAGTCAGCTTTACGGCGCGAGCAATTCGGGGTGATTGAGCGCCGGCGAGCTGCTCTGAAAATCGATTAGGGGGTGGAAGTATGAGGCGATTGTTCCTCGCAGTAGTTATCGTTTTGACTTTGGGGGTGGCGGCAAATGCGCAGACGTTTCGCGGAGCGATCAATGGGACGGTGACGGACCCGTCGGGCGCGGTGGTGCCGGACGCGCAAGTGAAGGCGACGGAGAGCGCGACAGGTGTTGACCACGCCACTACTACGACCAGCGATGGTCAGTTTGCCTTCCAGGATATTCCGCTGGGCTTTTATAGAGTGACTGTTACCGCGACTGGATTCCCTCCGTACGCGGTGGACAAGGTCGAAGTGACCGCCGGTGCCATCTACACCCTGAGGATTAACCTTAAGATGGCTCAGACAACTACGTCTGTCGAAGTCTCCGCTGCTGCGCTCACCCTCGACACGACGACGACCACGCAAACTGACACGATTCCCTCGGAGTCGCTCCAGGACATTCCGCTGGGAGCACGGGACTTCTCGCAGTTGATCGGGGTTTCGCCAGGAGTTGGAGGTTATTCAATAAACGGGTTCGTCTCGCTGAATGGAACGCGAGCAAATCAAATGAACTGGCAGATTGACGGCGTGGACAACAATGACCTGTGGCATAACGTCCCGGCCGTGAACCAAGGCGGTGTTTCAGGTATCGCGGGCATCGTGATGCCGGTTGATGCGATTGACGAGTTCTCGGCGCAGACGCAGTCGAACGCGGAAACTGGCCGCAGCGCAGGGGGCACGGTTAATCTGTCGCTGAAGTCCGGCGGCAACGAGTTGCACGGCAGCGCTTATTACTTCAACCGGAATGAATTCTACGCGGCGAGGTCGCCGTTCTTTGTCGCGACAACGGACTTCCCGAAAGCGCCTCCCAAGCGGAACGAGGACTATGGGTTCACGGTAGGCGGGCCGATCATCAAGAACAAGACGTTCTTTTTCCTCGGCTTTGAGAAGCAGGATTACATCTTTGGGCTGACCGGCCTGGCGACGGAGCCTTCTACCGCCTGGGTGACAGCGGCGAAAAATCAACTCGCTGCAAATGGTATTGCGCCGAGTCCTGTTTCTGTCTCTCTGTTTAACGCACTGTGGCCCACATCGATTAGCACGCTTCCGCAGACGCAGAATAACTATTTCGCCGGTGTTCCAGCGACAGGATACAGTTACAACGGCCTAGTCAAGCTGGACCACAACTTCAACGACAAGCACCATCTGTCGTTCCACTACTTCTCAGGGGAAGGCAGCCAGACACAGCCGCCTGGGGCCAGCCTGGCGCTAGCCACGCAGAGCTCCAATCTGGGCGGTTATTTCGAAGTCGCTCCCCTTCACGTGTCTAACTACTCGCTGGTGCTCAACTCTACTTTTACGCCAAGGCTGTCCAATCAGATTCTCTTTGGCGTCAACTACTTCAACCAGATCTTCCACGACAAGGCCAACAGCTTCGATCCGAAGGCACTAGGGTTGTTCCTGAGCCCCGACTCAACAATCAATGGAAAGCCCATTCAGGGAGCTCCGAATATTGCGATCTCCGGATTCGATCAGGTGGGAATCACGCCACCGGAAGGCCGCAACGATATTACCGGCCACCTGACGGACATTGTTTCCTACACGATGGGAAAGCATCAATTCCGATTCGGCGGCGAAGTGCGGCAGGGACGAGTAGATGAATTCTACTACCGCCACTCGCTAGGGACTTTTGTATTTGACGGATCGCAGGGACCGTGGCCTGTATGCGCCCCTACTGACATAGTATGCAAAGATACAAACGCTCTCTCCGACTTCTTTGCGGGCGACGTGCAGAGCTCGGCGGTGGCCGTGGGAAGGGCGGAGCGGAAAGTGACGGTCAATAGCTTCGATTTCTTTGGGCAGGATCAGTGGCAGGTGACGCGTAAGTTGAACCTGAATTTTGGTCTGCGCTACGAATACTTCGGACCGCTGCACAGCTCGGATAAGGACCTCGCTGTGTTTGTTCCGTCGGCCAGCAAGATTGAAATTCAAGGAAACGGTATCGATTCCATTTTCCCTTCGGATAAAAACAACTTCGCCCCGCGAATTGGGTTCGCGTATCAGCCGACGGCGAGAAACGACCTCGTGGTGCGTGGCGGATTTGGTGTCTTCTTCGATCAGATTAATATGAACCCGTTCCTGGACTTCCGTCCCCCCGCCGGCGCGGCCGATGGTCTCCAGGACAATCCAGCGGGTCCGTCGGCCGTTTCCAACTATTCTAAGAACAGGCTGGGCCAAGCTTCGTACAATTGGGATGCGATACAGGCCGGTGGCAATCCAATTTTCCCCGGAGTCACGACCTGTGTGACGGGTAGCTTCGCCACCGATCCGAACTGTGGCACAAACACATACAGCGTTTTCTCGGTCAACCAGAATTTCCGAACCTCCTATTTTTATAACTACAACCTGCAGGTGGAGCGAAGCCTGGGCAACGCTGCCGTCCTTCAAGTGGGTTACGTCGGGAGCCAGGGACGCAAACTGCAGATGATGCTGCAAAGTTTTGGTGGCGCCGGCACCCCGTTCCCGAATTTCGGTTCCATCCTCCAGCTCAACAGCGCCGGCACATCCAACTACAATTCCCTGCAGACTCTCCTCAAGATCCGGGCTTGGCACGGTCTCACCTCCCAATTTGCGTATACCTGGGCGCATGCTCTGGACGAGGTCACCCAGTACCGCGGTGTTATTCCACTAGACAGTACGAACCTCAAGGCGGAATACGGGAACAGCGACTTCGACACGCGGAACAACTTCACAAGCATCCTTACCTACGACGTTCCGGGTTCCGCTTGGGGTCCCAAGTTGCTCACACATGGGTGGCGGCTCACCAGCTTTGTTACGATACACGGCGGAACGCCGTTTAACTTCAACTCTGGTACGCAGCGGCCAGGATGCGATGTGGTTGGTGATCCCTTTGCCGGCGTCTCGCATAACTTCAACCTGGCAATCGGAGGGGCGCAATGGGTCAATCCGGCGGCGTTCAACTGCTCATCACCGGCAACAACATTGGGCAACCTCTCACGGAACAAGTACCACGGACCCGGGTTTGCGGACGTGGACTTTTCGGTCTTCAAGGACATCCCGATTACCGAGCGCGTGAAAGTGCAACTCCGCTCGGAGATGTTTAACCTCTTTAACCGAATCAACCTCGCCGCCGGAGCCGGCTCCGTGGGTTCCAACGGTGTGGTGAATGACACTATTGGCGATTTCAATGGCGCGCCCGGGCTGGGTCCCGGCGAGCCGTTCACCATGCAGCTCGCTGTGAAGATCATTTTCTAAAGTCCAATAACCTCTTTCAAAGTGCGCGAGGGCTTTGGTCCTCGCGCACTTTTTTTTGGGATGGGGCCGCCTGGGCATGTGGCGGTTATCAGTTGTGCAAATGGGTGTTGTCTAGCCGTCTTGTCCTGCGGAATCTCTGCTAGCCTGAAGTTACAGAAGCACTTACTGGTTGCGTGGCACGCCTGTGGAAAAGAGGAGCGCAACCGGCGCATTTGGTCGCAGTGGGGTCCCTAAAATACCGCAGAAACACCCGAAGCCGGACAATCCGGCCGAGGGGTTTGCGGTCACTTATGGGCGAAGAGGAGAACTGACGTGAAAAAGGCAACGATTTGCCTGACGATTACGGGAATGTTTGGGTCCTTTGCGGGGCCGGCTTTTGCGCAGACTGCGGGGTCGACATCGACTGCGTCTAGCGTGTCGCGCACGACTAAGGCAGTGAATTTCCGGCGGGCAGGCGGTTCGACGAAGCTGGATTTTCATGGGACGGAGCTGATGCCGACGGCGGGTGGCGAAGCGAAGGTGGAAAGCAAGAGCAATCGGATTGAGATCGACGCGAAGTTCGAGAGTCTGGAAGAGGCGCCGAAGTTTGGGCTGGAATACCTGACGTATGTGCTGTGGGCCGTGTCGCCGCAGGGCCGCGCGGTGAATTTGGGCGAAGTGGTGCTGAATCACGGCAGCGGGCACGTGAAGGCGATCAGCGATATGCAGACGTTTGGGATGATCGTGACGGCGGAGCCTTATTTTGCCGTGCAGCAGCCGGGGAACGTGGTGGTGCTGGAGAATGTGATTCCGGCGGACACGAAGGTCGAAAATATTGATGCGCGATATGAGTTGCTGGGGCGCGGAATTTACTCGTCGTCGAACACGAAGATTGAGAATGCGATTTTTGGGATCGATCGGAAGACGCCGCTGGAGCTGTTTGAGGCGCGGAATGCGGTAAGAATCGCGCGGATTGCGCTGGCGGATAAGTATGCGGCGTCGATCATGAGCAAAGCGGACCAACAGCTCAAGGGCGCGGAGGATGTGTATCGCTCCGGGCGGGATAAGAAATCGGTGGATGCGGCGGCGCGCGAAGTGGTGGAGACGGCGGAAGAAGCGCGTGTGATGGCCGTGAAGCAGAGGGCCGAGGAAGATGCGCAGGCTTCGGTAGCGGCGGAAAAGAGAGCTGCGCTGGAACGCGAAGCGGAGGCACGAGCGGATGCGGACGCGGAAGTGAAGCGCCGGCAGGAGGCGGATCAGGCGCGCGCAGCGGCTGAAGCGGCGAAGGCAGACGCGGAGCGCATGAAGCAGGAAGCGGAGCAGGCGTCGCAAGATGCGGTTCGGCAGAGGCAGGAAGCCGAGCAAGCGCGCGCGGCAGCTTTGCAGCAGCAGCGCGCGGCGGAAGCCGAGGCGGAAAAGGCGCGGCAGGCTGCGGCGCAAGCGGAAGCGGAGAAGTCGCAGCTTCGCGCGCAATTGCTTTCGCAGTTGAATTCGATTTTGCAGACGCGGGATTCGGCGCGCGGACTGATTGTGAACATGTCCGACGTGCTGTTCGATACCGGGAGCTACACGCTGAAATCGGGGGCGCGCGAGAAGCTGGCGAAGATTTCCGGCATCGTGCTGGCGCATCCGGGGCTGAATTTGCAAGTTGAAGGGCACACGGACAGCGTGGGCAGCGATGAAATGAACCAGCAGCTTTCAGAGCGGCGCGCGGATTCGGTGAGGGATTTTCTGGCGGAGCAGGGAGTGCCGGCATCGGCAATCAGCGCGCACGGGTTTGGCAAGACGCAGCCAGTGGCAGGAAATGATACGGCGGAAGGGCGACAGAGGAATCGTCGCGTGGAGCTGGTGGTGAATGGGGATGCCATTGGTGGCGGGAATGCTAACGGGGCGGTGACGTCGAATCAATAGGGGACATAGGCGTCGTTTGCGGTGCCACTGTTACATACCAATAATAAACTTTCCATCGGCTATGTAGGCGTGGGCCATGCGCGGGGTGTTGAAGGCGAAGCCGGGGTTTCCTTTGCGATCGAGAAGGATTAGGCCGCCGGTGGCGCGGGTGCGTTTGGCCAAGACGCTCACGGCCTCGCGAGCGGCAAGGGCGGCTACGTCTGGAGTGGACGGCTTCGGCAGAATGGACGTAGAGGGATTGGGATCGGAGCCGACAGGGTGGCGCAGGAAGTCCGCAGCAGTCTTTGCTAACACTACTTTCATAATTGCTTCGCCATAGCCGGTGCAGGAAACGCCGCCGACCTCCGCGTCGGCGTAGCAGCCGCAGCCAATCAACGGTGAATCTCCCACACGGCCGGGAAGTTTGCAGCACGTGCCGCCCGTGCTGGTGGCGGCGAATAAACGACCATTGCTGTCGAGAGCGACGGCGCCGACGGTTCCCTGTTCGTGGCCGCGATGGTGCTCGGCGGCGTGTTTGCTATTGCGGCATTTCAGCCAAGCGTCGCGCTCGACATCGGCAATGAGCTCTTCCGGCGGGCATAGATCGAGGCCTTGGTCGGTGGCAAAGCGTTCGGCGCCTTCGGCGACGAGCATCATGTGGGGACAATTTTCGAGGACGTGACGCGCGAGACGGATGGGATTGCGAATGCGACGCAGCGCCGCGACGGAACCTGCTCGCAACGTGGCGCCGTCCATGACGATTGCGTCGCATTCGACATGGCCGTCGAGCGTGAGATGGGAGCCGAAGCCGGCATCGAAGACGGGGTCGTCTTCCAGAACGATCACAGCGGCTTGAACGGCGTCGAGCGCTGAGCCGCCCTGATTGAGAATGGACCAGCCTGCGGCGACGGCGCGCTCGCAACCGGCTTTGCATGCGTCGACAGCTTCATCGGGAATGTCCCAGGCGCCGCCGTGAACAATGAGCGAAGGTTTCATGGGGAATGAGAATGGCAAAGCGAGAGGACGGTTGTCCAGGAACGAGGCGGCGGTTAGCTTGGCGAACCTGGAATTAGATGAAAAAGTCGAGCAGGACTAGCAAAGGTCCGAGAAAAGCGAGAATCAGGCCACCGGTGATGGGGCTGCGGGGGATGCGGCAAAGGGAGCGGACGAAACTGGCAGGAACGGCTTTGAGACGCGACTCCGGACGTGGGCCGTAGAAGGGTCCGACCGCGGTGTAACGCGAAAAACTGCGGCGGACAGCGCAAGCTTCGTCCTGGATCCACACGGAAACTTCGTCGCGGCCGCGCCAGACGAGCGCTGCGCCAAACATAAACAGCAAATAGCCTAGAAATGTGAGAAGTCCGAGAGCTGAGCCTTCGCCCCAATACATGTTTCCTCACAAGCGCCGATGGTTTTGGTTAAGACGCGAAAATGAGCCGCGGCGTTACTCGCCTTCGTGAATAGTGACGAGACGCACGACTTCAAACTCCTTTGGTCCAGCGGGGGTGGAGACCTGGACTTCATCGCCGACTTTACGATTGAGCAGAGCGCGACCAATCGGCGACGTGGTGGAGATAAATCCCTTTTCCGCATCCGCTTCTTCTGAGCTGACAAGTTTGTATTCGATTTTGACATCGCGGTGCGTGTCGATCACAACGATGCGGGAGCCATAGCCTGCGCGATCTTTCGGAATGTTGGTCAGGTTGAGCATGCCTAAGTCGCCCATGCGCTTTTTGAGCTGCGCGATGCGGGCATTCACGAAGCCCTGACGCTCCTTGGCATATTTGTACTCGGCATTTTCGGAGAGATCGCCA
>WNFQ01003752.1_pt1 | contig 11076 bp, 11 predicted proteins | sample 5400171 | NCBI WGS metagenome assembly WNFQ01 (sample SAMN13153356, study PRJNA577476) | soil metagenome | isolation source: 20 cm soil under Madrone tree | place: USA:California | collected 2016-06-14 | reverse complement strand
CCTTCTTCCGGAAAACAAGCTCTCGCTTCTGTTAAAGGAAGCTGACGAATTGACAGCAATCCTTGTAAGTGGCCGTAAGTCCGCGGTCACCACATCGAACATCAAACATCGAACATCTTACATGGCATCATGAATATCGGATTTGTCGGGGTCGGTCGAATGGGCGCGAACATGGCGTGCCGGTTGAAGGACCGCGGTTTTCACGTCACGGCGATTTACGACACAAATCGCGCTGCTGCCACAGAACTCGCGTCGGAGCTTGGGTGCGCCGCCGCGCAGGATTTGTCGGAAGTCACGGCCGCGTCCGACGTGATCTTCACCGTGGTGACGGACGACAAGGCGATGCGGCAAATCTTTGCCGGACCTGGTGACAATTTGCTCGTCAACGCGCGGGGCAAATTGTTCGTAAACTGCGCCACGATCTCGCCTCAAGTGCATGTGGAGATCGAAAAACTGGCTAACAAAGCCGGTGCGCAATCGCTCGAAGCATGCATGGCGTCGAGCATTACGCAGGCGCGCGAAGGCAAACTTTACCTGATGTGCGGTGGAAACGAAGACGCGTTCCGCAAAGCCGAGCCGATTTTGAAAGAGCTTGCCGCCCAGATTCGTTTCGTCGGAAAAGCAGGCGAAGCGGCCAAGGTGAAAGCGCTGGTCAACATGGTGATGAACATTAACACCGCAGGCCTGGCCGAAGGCCTCGGGCTCGGCTCAGCGCTCGGTCTCGACCTAACGATTCTACGAGAAGTTTTCGCGCAGACCGGTGCGAACTCGCGCGTGCTCGAAACCGACGGTGAAGACATGCAGAACCGCGAGCACAGTTGCTTTTTCTCAGCAGCACATGCCGCCAAAGACAGCGGCATCGCGCTTGAACTTGCGCGCAGTCTCGGCCTCGATCTACCGCTCGCACGCGCAACCAAAGAACAATACGATCGCATGATACAGGAAAACCTCGGCGAACTCGACAAATCCGGCATCGCCGAGCTCACGTTCAAAGATCGCCACAAACGCTCCGGCGGTCGCGTTTGACTTGCAGGCTCAGGCCGAGATCTGACCTACACGGCAAAGAACGCACGCTTCCCCTCAAAGCCCTTCAACTCGAATTCACCCAGGGGGCGTGTTTCCACGAGTCCATTTAGTTTCACGTTCGCGCTATCACTCACACAACAAGGTTCGCCTAACGAACTGGCCAACTTTTCGAGGCGAAAAATCAAATTCACATCGCCCCCCATCAAGCTTTCTTCGCCCATCGAGGCGACCCCGCCAATCGCGACGGGCCCGAAATGAACAACGAACCGAAACTCCGGCCATTGTTTTCGTTGTAATTCTTTGAACGCGGAGATGACCGCCGCGATCTCTTCCGAGCTCGTAACGGCATTCGGCCAGTAGGCAAGAAAACCATCGCCGAGATATTTGTTAATCATTCCGTGCCGATTTTCGATGATCTCATTGCAACTGAAAATCCACGTGCCGAGAAGAACATCCAGGTCCTCGCTCTGAACGTGGCGACTGAGGGGTGTAAAGCTGCGAATGTCCGCGACGAGAAGCCAACAGGGAACGCTTTCGATCTCTCGCAACGTACGTTGCATTACGTCCGTTTTGTAATGCTCTGAAATGGCGAGCGGCTGGCGGAACTTGAAAACCTGATCGCCGATTGTGATTTGATCCCGGTCACTTAATCGAATGGGATGATGAATTCGTCTTTTGTTTAGAAACGTTCCGTTGCTACTGCCAAAATCGATCAGCCAAGGTTCGCCGATATTTTGCAGATGAATAAGCGCATGCCGGCGAGACACCTTGGCCGATTCCAACACGATCGTGTTAGCGCCGGCTCGTCCAAGGGAACAACTGCCTTTGATCGGATGGCATCTGCCATCGGCTGCTTCCAGCCAGGCACCTTCCTCTGGGGTCGTGCTCACGCCGACGGATGCTACCAAAGACCGACCATAGACGCAAAGCGTCTTCCACGGACACAAGCTCCTTCCGAGTGAGGGAATCCCGGAAGCCTCGCTGAGCTAGCCATGACTAATAAAGGCGATACGAAGGCGAACCGCTCTTGATCGATTTTGACGTTTTATCTGGCGTAACCTCTGGTAGAGTTTGGCGCAGTAAAAGAGCGGAGTGCGCAAGCGACTCCCGAGATGACCCCTCTGATCAAAGTTTGCCAAAAGTGCGGAACGGAAATCCCGGGCGACGCGCCCGAGGGAGGCTGCCCAGGTTGTCTTCTGGAGACGGCACTGGATGCTACCGGCGGTCAAGTCGTGTTTCGCCGCTTCAAGCTGGTGAAGGTGCTCGGCCGAGGCGGAATGGGGATTGTGTGGCTAGCACGTGACGAGGAACTGGAGCGCGACGTCGCGCTGAAATTTCTTCCCGACCTGATGATCCAGGATCGATCGTTATTGGATCAGCTTAAACATGAGACCAAGCGGTGCCTGGAACTGACCCATCCGCACATCGTTCGGATACACGACTTCGTCCATGACGAACGCTCCGGCTGCATTTCAATGGAGTATGTTGATGGCGAAACGCTTTCAAATTTGCGGGCTGAGAAAGAGCAAAAGGTCTTTGAGCCGGATGAGATTGCCGGCTGGGTCACTCAGCTTTGTGAAGCGCTCGATTATGCTCACAATCGCGCGAGGGTGATTCATCGTGATTTGAAACCTTCCAACCTGATGGTGCATCAACGAGGCGACTTAAAGATCACCGATTTTGGTATAGCCCGTAGTCTCGCTGATTCAGCGAGTCGACTAACCGCGGAACAAGGCCGCAGCGGCACCCTGGTTTATATGAGTCCGCAGCAACTGGGCGGCGAGCGCAGCACACATCTCGACGACATTTACTCGTTAGGCGCGACGATCTACGAATTGCTTACGAGTAAGCCGCCATTCTATTCGGGCAATATCGATCGGCAGATTTGTGAGCGAATCGCTCCTTCAATGACCGAGCGTCGCAAGGAATTCGATATCGAGCCGGCGTCGGTTGCACAGATTTGGGAAGAAGTGGTCGCGTCTTGCCTGGCGAAAGAACCGTCGCGGCGGCCGCAGTCGGCAGTTGACGTTGCACAACGGCTCCAGCTTCCATCAGAACAGGCGAGAATAGGGGCGACCCCTCCCAAAAGATCCAAGAAGAAGCCACTGCTTATTGCCAGCCTCGCCGCGGCTGCCGTTCTCGTACTGGCTGGCGTGTATTTCGGCGCGTTCAAGCGAAACACCCAACCCATCTCGCATGCACCAGGGATTCCCGAGAAATCGATTGCCGTTTTGCCCTTCGAAAACAGGAGTGACGAAAAGGCCAATGCTTATTTTGCTGATGGAATCCAAGACGAGATTTCAACGCGCTTATCCAAAATCGCCGATCTAAAGGTGATCTCGCGCACATCCACGCAGCATTACAACAGTGCGCCGGACAATGTACCAGGGATCGCCAAACAACTTGGCGTCGCCCACATCTTGGAAGGAAGCGTGCAGAAGATCGGCGACGCAGTGCGCGTGAACGTCCAGCTGATCAAAGCAGATGATGATTCCCATCTCTGGGCCGATACGTTTGATCGCAAGCTGACCGACATCTTTTCGGTTGAGAGCGAAATTGCGAAAGCCATCGCCGACCAATTGCAAGCGAAACTCACGGGTCGGGAAGAGCAAGAGATCGCCGCGAAACCGACGGACAACCCTGAAGCCTATGATGCCTATCTGCGCGGTGTGGCTTGTACACTCAGAAGCTTTTCCACAAGGCCAAATGCCATTGCCGCGCAGCAATATTTCAAGCAAGCAGTGCGCTTGGATCCGAAGTTTGCTCTCGCCTGGGCGCTGCTGTCGAGCGTTGATTCACTCAACTACCTTACAAACGGTCTCCAACCAACACTCGCTCTCTGCGACGAGGCCCGCCAGGGAGCCGAAACCGCCCTCAAGCTTCAGCCCAATCTTGGGGAGGCCAATTTGGCCAAGGGTCAATACTACTACGCGTGTCTGAAGGATTACGACACCGCCGTGCGTTATTTTGAGCTAGCACGACCGTTGCTGCCGAATAGCAGCCTGATTCCTGAATCGCTCGCTCTGGTCGCACGCAGGCGGGGCCAGTGGGACCGAAGCGAAGCCTACTTCAACGAAGCCGAGCGGCTCGACCCGCGCAGCGTTTCCCTGCTTACCGACCACGCGGTTAACTATATCTATCTTCGTCGTTTTCCGGAAGCGCTGCGAAAGCTTGATGAAGGTCTCAATATTACCCCGGATGACCCCGATATTTTGGCGCAGAAGGCGGCCGTCGCACAAGCGCAGGGCGACTTGCCGCGTGCATCGGCGCTGCTCGCTCCGCTCCACTTAACCGCCGATGCCCCCGAGGACTTGGAAACACAAGTTTACCAGGCGATCCTGGAGCGACGCCCTGCAGCCATTATCCTTCGGTTAAAAGAAATATTGGCCAAGCCGAATCCGGCCTTGGGTTACACTAATGGCGAACTGCGCTTTTTGTTAGGCTGGGCGCAGGAAGTGGCGGGTGATCATGCCGGCGCGGCTGAAAGTTGGCGACAGGCGCGTAGCGAACTGGAACCCTTCCTGAGAGAACAACCGGAAAACTATATCCTGATTGGAGATCTTGCGCTGACCAATATGGGTCTCGGCGACAAGGCCGCCGCGTTGACTCTGGCAGAACGGGCGATGGCCGCAAATCCCATCGAGAAAGACGCCTTGACTGGTCCCGCTCCGCTCGAGTTTCTCGCACGGGTAGCGGCTCGCATGGGAGAGCCAGACCGCGCCATCGCCGCGTTACAGAAACTACTCTCGATACCGTACGTTGGTGCGCTGGCTGCGGGGGGGCCGCCGCTTACTCCCGCGCTGCTCCGGCTCGATCCGATGTTCGATCCGCTCCGAAAGGATCCTCGTTTCCAAAAACTCGTCGCTTCGCCCGCTCCGAGGTGATTCCATCACCTATTGTAATTGTTCCGTCCAAAGTAATCCGTGCACGCCAATCAATTCGACGTGACCCGACATGGACGTCCAATTATTAAGACGATATTCTTTCCGTTATATATCGGCTCAAAAATGTCGTCACGCGTCAGATAGCCTTAGCAGCTCTTTTAAGTTCAGCTTAGGGTAGATATGATTGGAGGATGCCCTTCAAGATGGCAAAAGTTTCTCCTCCTCGCACAGAAAACAAGTGCAACTGGCTTACCAGTGGTACATTGATAAACTCCGCCAAGCTGCTGACATTCGCACTGCTAACTGGTTGATCGACTTGGCACCGCGGTGAGGCCCGGTTAGAGGCTTAGCGTAGTACTGGGCGTCACCTAGGTGCCGGCGGTTTGGGCGGCCGTCCGGGTGGCGGTTTGCGCGGCCGTTTGGTCGACGGTTTGCGTGGCGGTTTGCGCGGCCGTCCGTGCGGCGGTTTGGGTGGCCAGGTGCTCATATGCGGAAGCTTGATTCATTTACCTATCTAATGTCAATCTTTTTAAAACCCCTGCCTTCGAACTGAATCGAAACATTCTCATCCCTCGAACATCAGTTTAGGATATTTACACCTGTGCTTCGCAATAAAGCGCAGAAGACAGGTAAACATATCCCCGACACGAAAGTTTTTTCTCCGATATCAAACGTCCGCTCTACGGTCCACATTCGCCAGTTCTCGCTCGGTCCACGGCGTTTTCATTTGCGAATGGATGTGCGAGCGGCTTTCTCTGTTTGGCGGCTTGCATATAATCCTTCTGCCAGCCTTGCGCAACCACCTCCGGTTTTTCCTTTTCCAGCCCTGAGAGAAACTGATTTCTGCTGGCAGACCATTTTCGGAATTTACTTTCAAATTCCAGGTCCGCTTCCAACATGCGAAATTCGCCACGAAACATCTCAAGGACCCCTCTTCGAATTGGAAAAAATAGGCAAATGGGTTCTGTGACCGCGAACTCGACCGTGCATGCTCTCGTAAAGCGCCAGTTCATGGTGAATGTTGAATGAGCCCAGTCTGTTTCAATAATGCCATCTAGGGCTACGATCCCGTCTTTGGGACTGTTTGTAGGGCCACGAACCATCAAATTCCAGCCACGGGGTGTCTTGAACAGGAATGGAATTTGAAAAGTCAGCACTCCTTCGCCGAAGTGAGAGTAGCAGTGAAGGGGACCGTCCCCGCCCAGGCTTTCCACGCACAAGCCCTCGTATGTCGAAGTGCCATCCCAACTGGCACGGACGTGATGCGTAGACAGGATTTCCCAGCCGTACTGATTCGCCACGATCAATGGGAGGCACCGATACGGAGCCTTTTCTTCTGCATCTTCCATCCACCTGCGTTCTCGGGGCGCAGGGCGTATGGGCGCGGAATCACCCTGAGATATTTGATAGGCAATCAATTTTTGCAGTGATTCCTGCGGAGGAGCTTCTTCTTCACGCCGCGAACATGTCTTCATACGATTCTTGGGATTTTTAAACCGAGTTTTGATAGGAAGCACAAGCCCGATACGATGTCGCTTCTTCAATTCTAAGTGCGCTATGGATGATGTTATCGAGTTTCGCATCATAGCGAGGCCAACTTGAGAGGATAGTTGACCAACCGGTGTTAAGTCTGCCGTTAAATGTTTTAACTACCATGGCAGTCGTCGCCCTAACACAAACAGACAGTAGCCCCTTTCATCATTTAGAGGGAATGGCCGCTCAATGTCGTACCTGAAATCGTAGGCGTTACACAGTTCCAGCGACGGAACCGAACCGAGCAGCCGTCGAAATTGCCGTGCCGTATATGTGCGGAGCCGATAATCGTGCCGCAGGCGAAGTTCTTTCGAGCCGCGGCGCCCGAGCAGACAGACCCGAAAGTTCTCGATTCGACGGCGGAGATCGGTGCGTAGCACGCGGAGAGTTACGGTCACTTTTGTCCGTCCTCGCCACTCCGTCCAGTGCTCGATGTCCTCTTCGGCGGGGTTTAATGGTAGAGCATGAAAGGCAAGGACATAAATGCCGCCCGGGCGAAGACTGCCGGCAATACACTCCAAATGGCGGCGCGCGGCCTGCTCTGTCAATAAATGGCGAAACGTGCTCACAGTGCAGTAGGCCGCATCAGCCGGTTGGCTGAGATGAAAATCGGACATGTTGGACTTGAATATCTCCGCATTAAGCCGGCGCCGCGCGAGCCGACGTCGAAGATAGCTCAACGCTGGTTGGTTGAGATCGAAGCCGGTCACTTGGTAACCGCGGGCGGCCAACTCGGTCACTAGTCGGCCGCTCCCGCAGCCCGGCTCCAGGAACCGGCGGACGCCAAAAGGGCAATACTTACGGCATGCGGCCTCGATGAAGTCAGCCTCGCACTGGGTGTGTGCTTGAAAAGCAATGTCATAATACAGCGGGTAATCAAACCAGTTTTCTACGAGAACACGGCTTCTTCTCATTGTTTATTTGAGGAAGATCAAACCTGCATAGCTTTTGCCGAATCCACACTAAACCAGATCGGGAAACAAAATCGTTTGCCAAACCGAACCTTTGGAACGGCATGCACAAATTCATGATTACTAGGAAACCCCACCAATAAACCGGGCTTCGGGATGATAACTACATCACGATCCGGAAAAACCAATTCACCTCCCGTAAAATCGTCGTTCAGATAAGCCAGTCCTGTGCAATCTCGTTGTGGAGTATGATTAGGGACCCACCTTCCATGTTCTCTTCGTTCATTGTCCGCATGTGCGATATGTGAGTCCTCCGGAAATAGGCACGCGACGAAAACCGCATCGACAAACAATTCGGGGGCTTAAGATAGGACTCGATCTTTTTTTGGCATCGTAGAGTCACGCCGTATACGCGTCTCGCTGATTCGCTATCTACGTCTCGAAGCGTGTAATAATCGAAAAGCGGTCGACTGTGATAACTGCGAACACACCGTAAGCCATTTCATAATTCAGGGCGAACGGATGCCCAACATCGCATCGGAAATCGTAGGTGTCGTCCACTTCCAGCAATGAAACCGAGGCGAGCCACCGTCGAAATTGTCTTGCCGTGTACGCGCGCAACTGAAATCCGAGCCGCAGGCGAAGTTGCTCCGATGCGCGGTGCACCGCTAGGCACACCTCCGATTCTTATGGTGTTGCGCGAAATGATGTCTCAATATTCGTCGGTGACGGAATTCAACTGATGGCACGTCCCGCACGCCGTTATCGAATCGTTGTATCCGCAGAGAACAGTCCCTACCTGGCATGGCAGGCCAAACTGTTCCACTTCTCGTGTATCAGCCGCCTGAATCATTCACCAATAGTCATTGTTCATGATCGCGGCTCAAAGTGGCGTCGTGATTTTCAGGAGCTCGCTGACGCCGGCGCGATTGTCAGCCGCGCCCCGAGCTACCGCATAACATCGAATGGCGACGACTACCTTCCCAGAAACACCGCAGGCACATTGCTGCACGCCGCGGAGTTGTGCTCAGCCAAGGACGAATTCATCGTACTTTGCGATCCGGACATGATCTTTGTACGCCAACCCAATTTTTCCAGGAATCTTTCCGGTGAGTACTGGGGAAATATGAAGTATGACCAAAAACAAGTACGAAGAACCGCAAGGAAAATTGGAGTCAGCCTGGAGATGCTCGATCGACAGAAGGAAGAGTTGTGTTGCGGGGTTCCTTACGTCATTCCGGTAACTGCTGCCAAACGGTTCGCCGACGCGTGGCTGCAAGCGATTGACGCGTTTTTGCCGCGGGACTGGGAAGATCAGATGTACGCGTTCGGTCTTGCAGTCGTGAAGCTGGGTTTAAGGGTAACGTTGACCCACATCGTGAATCACAACTATTGGCCCGATGCGATGGTGGATCGCGACGTCATACATTATGCCTACGGCGATAAAAGGTGGGATAAGCGAAACTATGAAACCACACGTCAGGCCCGAAAAGTCTGGTCACCAGCAGTAGCGGCGCAGCAAGGCACTATCTTCGCCGAACTCCTTTCTCAGATAAGAGAGGCGAGAGACTTCTATTCCGCGAGGCAATTTTTCTATAAACCAGAAGCGACTTGAACAGGCCGGCCTGCTCCAGGCTCGCCTTCTTCTCCCACCGGGCAACGATCGGCTGCGCTTGCCTCCAGGCTTCCGAGCGCGTGTAAAAGAGGATGTAGCCGGTCGGCTTCAATTTTGCAGTAAACAGGTCAAGTAACTTCGCGTCAGTTATCCCGCCGTATTCTCTGCTCGCTGTATTTGGGCGCGAGTACTCGCACAAGTGGAAGAGACTCACCACGTCGAACTCCGGCAGAAGCGCCGGATCACTTAGGTAGATGTCGCCGAAGTAGCAACGATAACTCCTGGCTACCGCCACGTTATTAATCGCCAGGTCGATATAGGTATCATATTCTTCCCTCGAGGCGGTGATGCAAAGCGTACGGTTTCTCCGTGCCGCCTGTCTGGTGCCGACCAGGTGGTGGTTCCCGCTACCAAAATGGAAGATGGTCTTGTTCCTGAGTTTTTTGTGGTCGATCCACTCATTGAAATGTGCGTCAGACGGGCACAAGGACACGTCAAGGTTCCACTTGTCGGCATAGTAGTTCATCTTCATCAGCGTCAACGTAAAGGGTTGTTGAAGTTACCGGTATTACAGTTTGGGGCGCCGGCGTAGCCTCGGCGCAGGGTTGTGAGATGCCGTGCGCTCCATCCCGGCGGCGGTCTCCGAATTAAGCCACGCGCCAGAGACGCTCGGCGGAAGCTCCGCCTCCGGTGCCCTCAGTGAACTGCTTTACCGCCTTCTGCATGGCGCGGCGATTCGGCCAAAAACTAGTGACTTGCGAGGCGTAGCAACCCATCGCTTCCCAGCGAGCCTTTAGATTGGCGGGCGTCAGGCAGATCATCTCGGGTCGCAGCGGGCGGCTGTGTGGCCAACAAGCGGACCGCTCGGCCGGCCCGTCTGGCGCATCGGCCACATAGGGAAAATCCTCGTAATACGCGTGAATGCCGCCGGTGACCTCGGCGGCGCGTCGCCCCACTTGGTGGTCCACATGGGAGCCGATAGCCAATGGGACGTAGAAGTAATGCCTCCCAACACTCCGCCGCAGGCTCGCCAGCTTGGCAGCGACGCGTCGAATCAGCGCCGGCTCGGAGGGATGGATGTTGCCCATGAGCGCGGTCGCGGTTGTGTACAGTGGCCAGCCATCGGCCGGGTGAACACGGTAGATGCAATCAGGTATATCCAGATGAATGGCCTGCGCTCCCAGCGATTCCAGGGCCCTGAGATCTTCCCGCCGCCGCGCGGCCACCATATCGGCCGGTGAAGCGCGCCTGGCTGAACGGCAGAGATCATGGATCGCTCGAGCGAAAGGAGAAACGCTGTTACAGGGCGGATCTCCCGCACACATTGTGACGACTACCACGGATTCGCCTGTCTGGATCTGCTGGTGAATCATGCCCCCGCAGGAGTAGACGACATCATCCAGGTGAGGCGACAGGAAGAGATGCGTCAGGGCTCGTTTAGACATGGCGGCGCTCTGTGGATTGCTATTGTTTCTCGCGCGATCGGTGTTAGTACGGGAAGCGCTGACATCGAAGTATTGTCGAAACATCCATGCCCGAGAGCATACACAAGAAATCCTCAACCAACCCGGAAGCGGACGTCGCGAATCGTCTTCCCGCCGAAGCGTTGTTTTAGTTTGCGCAGGATTTCGGACTTGGAGATTTGTTCGAGTTCGTAATGCAATGCGGGTTGGAGGACGCGGACATACAACACGCCCTCACGCAATGCGACAGGGGCGGAGTGCGCTGCGATGAAGTCGCCGACGATTTTTGACCAGGCGTCGATTACTTCGGTTTCGCGGAGGCGTTCGCGGAGGCCGAGGCGTTGCATCAGCTTAGGCATTAGCTCACCGGAAGAGTGCCAGCGGTCGGCTAGCATTTTTTTCTCGGGTAAGCCGCGCCATTCAGAGATGGCGGCAGCGCGCAGTGCAGGATTCATGGAGTGGTGGAGTAACGGAGGAACGGAATGATGGGATCAGTGTTCTGCGCCGGAAATTAACCAGGGGACGGAGCGGGCGAGACTTGCGGGCTATCGCCACGAGTTGGAACGCGCGCGGGCCCAAAGCTGCGCCATTTCTCCAGCGGCATGGCCGCAACGGCCATCAAGGCTAGTTGGCTGATCATGAAT
>WNFQ01003751.1_pt2 | contig 11076 bp, 7 predicted proteins | sample 5400171 | NCBI WGS metagenome assembly WNFQ01 (sample SAMN13153356, study PRJNA577476) | soil metagenome | isolation source: 20 cm soil under Madrone tree | place: USA:California | collected 2016-06-14 | reverse complement strand
AAAACACAACTACCGAACAGATGTTCATGTTGTTGACGCGAATCGGCTTGCATTCCAAATGCGTGGTGACCGGCGACGTCACACAAATTGATTTGCCAGCCAACAAACGCTCCGGAGTCGTCGAAGCATTGCAGGCATTGAAGACAGTGCCCGGAATCGCAACCGTATATTTCTCCGAGCGCGATGTTGTGCGGCATGAACTGGTGCGCGCTATCATTGGCGCCTACCAGCAGCACCGCTCACCCGCGCCGGTACCGCGCAAATAAAGAGCCATATGTTCGATTTTCTAAAACGCGGGCGATTAGTCAGACGCGGCCTCGCTTCCCGGAAAACGCGGCGACGACGGACGCGAAACGATCTCATGCGCAATCTTGAGTACTCGTTATATGCGAAGCTTTTCATCTTCGCCGCGTTTGCTGGCGGCCTTGCTTTTCTTGTTTTTAGTGGCCAACAGCCGGAACCAACGAAGAATTTCATAATCGCTCTGCTCGTTTTGGCGACGGCACTTACGCAGCTTTGGATCAATCAGCCGAAGAGCTTTTCGCAAAACTCGCGAATTCTCCTTGTCTTTGGCGTTATGCTTGCGCAACTGGCCGTCACCAAACTGCTGCTGGTCATTTGTAACAGTGGTAGTTACCGATTCTTAAAGCCGGAAATGGCCGGCTTGATCACGCCATATGCGTTTGCACCGCTCGTGTTGAGTGTGCTGCTTGGTCGGCAGCACGGTCTCTATGCTGCATTCTTTGTGAGCTTATGGAGCAGCATGTTATTTGGTCCAATTGATGCCCCCCTTCTATTAACCAGCCTGATTAGCGGGTTCACGGCAGTCTCTCTCACTTTACAGGTGCGACGCCGCAGCAAATTGATCCGCGCCGGCATCTACGTCGGGCTCGCGATCTGGCTGTTGTCACTGACGTTTGGTTTAATTGGGCCGATCAATTGGTTTTATCCAACAGCAAATGACTGGGGCATGCTCGGTCTGCAAAGCGCACTGGCTATCGGCAATGGAATTTTGACTGCGACCTTGGTAGGCGGCGTGCTACCGGTGCTGGAGAATCTTTTTGGGATCACGACGGATATCTCCTGGCTGGAGGCATCAGACTTAAACCATCCGTTGTTGCGACGCATGACCATCGAAGCGCCGGGCACTTATCATCATAGCCTCGTGGTGGCCAATCTCGCCGAAGCTGCCGCGGAAGCGATCGGCGCGAACGCGACGCTCTGCCGCGTCTGCGCTTATTTCCACGACGTCGGTAAACTGGTGAAACCGGATTACTTTACAGAGAACATGAGCTTTGAACGCAATCCGCACGATGACCTCGCGCCAACAATGAGCGCGTTGATCATCATCGCGCACGTGAAGGAGGGCGTCGATCTTGCGCTCAAGCACCGGCTAAACCAGCGCATGATCGATATTATCCAGGAGCATCACGGCACATCGGTCGTCCGTTATTTTTATCAACGCGCGCTTCAGCAGCATGAAGACGCGCGCGCGGGCGGCAAAATCATGAAGCTTCGCGAAGACGATATTCCAGAAGTCCGCGAAGAGAGTTTTCGCTACAGCGGACCGAAACCGCAGACAAAAGAAAGCGCAATTGTTAGCCTGGCTGACACCGTTGAGAGCGCGTCGCGCAGTCTGGAAAAACCAACTCCGCAGAAAATCGAATCGCTCGTGAACGAACTGATCGAGGAACGTATTAGCGACCGGCAATTGGACGACTGCGACCTGACGCTTGGCGAACTGAAAGTCATCGCCGACCGTTTTCGATTCACGCTCTTAATGATGTTGCATAGCCGGATCGCTTATCCGAAGCACGGCGCCAAAACGCACGTCGTGGCCCGCGATGAAACTGTGCGCCCAGACGTGATGGCTGCTTCGCGAAAGCCCGAAACCGCGCCGCCTGTCTCAGCGGCGTAGGCAAGGGGCCATTCTGAACCTCGTTTCGCGAGTCGAGCCGCTGGACGCGTTATCTTGAACTTACAATTCCGGTGGACGAGCCCGCGGTTCGCGGTCCTTTGAGCCGGCGGTACTCGGAATTGTGACGAACGGTCCACCTTCCAGCGGCGTCGCTTTTGTGAACGCGACATCGGGCATTTCGCTCGGCAATCCTTCGAGAGGGAAGTCCTTTTGCAGCGGAAAATAGGGATACCCCTCCCACATGAGGATTCGTCTCAAATCGGGATGCCCGTTGAACTTGATTCCCATCATATCGTAGGCCTCGCGCTCGTGCCAGTTCGCTGTGGGCCAAATGTCAGAAATAGTATCAACTGCGTCGGCTTCTTCGGGAACCTTTAGCTTCACCCGCAGATGGACTGCATGTGGCATCGAGTAGAGATGATAAACGATTTCGAACCGCGGCTCCTCCCCGTAGTTGTCGATGCTGGTGATGTCGAGCAAATAATCGAACGAGAGTTCGTCGCGACAGAATTTGGCGATTTCACGCAGATCACCAGCAGCAATTGTGTACGTCGTCCCGCCGCGAAATTCAGTCTTGCTCTGAAATTTCTCGCCGAACGATTTGCCTAGCAGGTCAAATAGTTCCTGATCAGTCATAGCCCTCATGTCATTTTGACCGGAGGCCATATGCCCTCGTGCTCATCCGAACGCGTCCTCGAGTTTTTCTGCGAGTTCGAGGTTCTGGTTCCTGAATGACCGTTCGCGAGAGATTTTGTCTTGCAACTTCATCAAACCGGCGAGCAATGCTTCCGGACGCGGCGGACACCCGGAAATGTAAACATCAACCGGAATCAGTTGATCAATTCCCTGCAGAGTTGCATAGGAGCGATACATGCCGCCGGTGGAAGCGCAGGCGCCCATGGCGATCACCCACTTGGGCTCCGGCATCTGCTCGTAAATTCGTTTGACTGCCAGCGCCATTTTGTAGGTCACGGTGCCCGCCACGATCATGACATCGCATTGCCGCGGCGAGAAGCGCATTACTTCTGCGCCGAATCGCGCGATATCGAAGCGGGAGGCTGCGGTTGCCATCAACTCGATCGCGCAACAGGCAAGCCCCATCGGCATTGGCCAAAGCGAATTTTTGCGGACCCAATTGAGCGCGGCATCAAATCGCGTAAAAATCACGTTGCCTTCGATCTTAGAATCGTAGGCCGTTGCGCGTGTTTCCGGCATATCCGAACACTAAGTTTGCGTTCGGGAGGCGCAACAGGAAACCCCTCGCCACAGATTGACACGGATGAAACACAGATTACCAAAAGAACGGAACCAAGCCGCTTAATCTCCGTAAATCTCTTAATGTGCGGCCACGATAACCAAACGACATGACCATATTGACTCGCACGCATCTCGCGTCCCATGAACATAGATAATCCACATTCTCACGGCCATCTTATTGCCCCCCATGGTAGCGAACTGGTTGACCTTACGCTCGACGAGGGGAACGCTTTCGAACTCAAAGCGCGCTCGAAAGATTTTCCCTCGTGGGAGATGACCAGCCGGCAGATTCGCGATCTCGAGCTTTTGCTGAGCGGCGGCTTCTCACCGTTGCGCGGTTTTCTGAATCGCGACGAATACGAGCGCGTTTGCCATGAGATGAGATTGAGCAACGGCTTGGTTTGGCCGATCCCGATTACGCTCGATGTACCGGACGCGTTTGCGAAATCGTTGAAACCCGGGAGCAGCAAGATCGCCCTGCGAGACTCCGAGGGCGTGATGCTTGCGGTATTACATGTGGAGGATGTATGGCAGCCGGACCGCGAGGCCGAAGCGCAAGCTGTGTTTGGAACCACTAGTACCCTGCATCCCGGTGTCGATTATCTTCTGAACAGGGGACATGCCTGGTACGTGGGTGGACGCGTGGAAGGTTTGCAACTGCCCACGCATTACGATTTCCGGACTCTTCGGCTTACACCATCGGACCTGCGCACGGAGTTCGTCCGTCTTGGGTGGCGCAAGATTATCGGGTTCCAGACGCGCAATCCGATGCATCGCGCGCACGTGGAATTGACTTTTCGCGCCGCGAGCCAGGTCGAGGCCAGCCTTCTGATTCATCCGTCCGTCGGCATGACCCGGCCCGGTGATGTGGACTATTTCACGCGCGTCCGTTGTTATCAGTTGCTTGTGTCTAAATACCCGCGCGGCACGGCCAAGCTCGCTTTATTGCCGCTAGCCATGCGGATGGGCGGACCACGGGAAGCGATCTGGCACGCGATCATTCGAAAAAATCACGGCTGCTCGCATTTCATCGTCGGCCGGGATCACGCGGGGCCAGGCAACGATGCCGATGGCAAACCATTCTATGGACCGTACGAAGCGCAGGAGTTGTTCCGCAAACATGAAGCGGAGATCGGCGTCGAAATGGTGCCCTTCCAAATGATGGTCTATGTGGAGGATCGGGATAAATATTTCCCCGAAAACGAAGTGCCCCCCGGCTCACGCGTGCTCAATCTCTCGGGCACACAATTGCGGCGACGTTTAAGCGACGGTCGCGAGATTCCGGCCTGGTTCACCTTTCCCGAAATCGCCCAAGAACTGCGGCGTACCTTCGCGCCGCGGCACAAACAGGGATTGACTGTGTTTTTTACCGGTCTTTCCGGTGCAGGTAAATCGACGATCGCCAACGTGCTCCTGATTAAGTTCCTCGAAATGGGCGGCCGGCCCGTGACACTGCTCGACGGCGATCTCGTGCGGAAACATCTCTCTTCAGAGCTCGGTTTCTCGAAAGAGCACCGCGACATAAACATTCGCCGCATTGGCTACGTTGCCTCTGAAATCACGAAGAACGGCGGTATCGCCATCTGCGCACCGATTGCGCCCTACGATTCCACGCGGAAGGACGTGCGGGCGATGATTGAGCCGTTTGGCTGCTTCATCCTGGTGCACCTTTCAACGTCGGCAGAAGTTTGCGAGCAGCGCGACCGAAAAGGCCTGTACGCGAAAGCCCGCGCCGGGATTCTAAAGGAATTTACCGGAATATCCGATCCCTATGAAGAGCCGACCGACGCCGAAGTGACAGTGGACACAGGAGAGTTGTCGCCGGAGGAAGCTGCTCAAGAGATCATTTTGCATTTGGAACGCGAAGGTTTCGTCGGAATCAACGGCGGCGCCCCTGATTCAATGTCCACATAATTGCAGACGCCTTTATTTGTGCGGTCTTCGGAGCGCGTGCCATTTTGCCTAACGAACGACTCTCAGATCTTACGATTCGCGTCGCCGAGATGAACGATGTGGCGGCGCTCGCGCAACTCATGTGCGAGCTCGGGTACGAAACAACAAAATCGGAGATGCAGATGCGAATGGAGAGGATCGCTGCCGATGACTGCTATCGCACATTTGTGGCGGTGCTTGATGGCAAAGTGTGCGGGATGATCGGCACACTCGCGTGCCCAAGCTATGAGCATAACGATCCCGGCGGCCGAATTCTTGCCCTTGCGACACTGGGTACTATGCGCCGCCGCGGAATTGGTCGCGCGCTGATTGCGACTGCGGAGAAGGATTTCGCCCACAGAGGAATCAGGCGCGTCGCTTTGAACACACGGCTTGCCCGGGAAGATGCCCACAAGTTTTACGAGTCGCTCGGTTACGAACGAAACGGGTGGCGATTTGTGAAACAACTTCAGGTGATCGATTGATCGGACTCGATGTGGCGAGCTTGGGGCGTTCTTGCGATCACAGCAGTTGCAGTCATCGCACTTCAAAAGGCCCATGCCGCCAACACTTCAAATAATTCGGCGGAAACCGAGGCAGTGACCGTCACGGGAGAAGCGACCGGGTCGCTTACTTCGGCGTCACCCGAGGAATCTGCGAAGCAGGAGAAGGCAGTTCCGGGAGCCTTCACAGTCAAGACGACCGATGATATGGAACTCGGACGAGCGTCAAACTTCGAAGATTTGCTGCAACGAACCCCCGGCGTTTTCCTTCAATCAGAAAACGGCGCCGAAGTTTCCAAGATTTCAATTCGAGGCTCTGGAATCACATCTGAAGAGGAGCCACTCGGTGTGATGTTTTTAATGGACGGTTTGAACTTCAACCAGGGGGATGGCGAGGCAACTCTCGAGGATCTTGATGTTGCCGCGCTCAGCCACGCGGAAGTCTTTCGGGGCGCCGATGCATTTAAATACGGCGCGCTGACACTTGGCGGGGCAATCAATCTCGTGCCGCTCACCGGATACAATGCGGCGCCATTTCAAGTCCGGCTTGAAGGGGGGAGTTATGGCTTCTTCCGTGGCGACATGAGCGGCGGCGCGGTCCAAGGGAAGTTCGATGAATTTGGTGCGATTGGTTTCCGAGCGCGCGAGGGCTTTCGGGAGCATAGCCGCGAGGACACAGAAATCCTTTTTGCCGATGTCGGTTACAAGTTTAACGACCAGGTGGAGAATCGATTTTATCTTACACTGGACCGGACCAATCGGAATCTGCCTGGCGGTTTGACCAAGTCAGAAATGGAAGACGATCCCTCGCAGGCTAATCCGCTCGCGATAGCCCAGGATTGGAACAAGGAGTTATCGAACGTTCGCCTGGCGGACAAGCTAAGCATTCGAACTGAAGAGATTGAGCTTGATGTCGGTGCGTACTGGTTCCATCACGATCTTGAGAACCGCGGATTCTTTTCGCCGGATTTTCGGGAAGGGATCGAGCAGTTTTATTCGGACAATTTTGGTGGGAACCTGAATTTCGTTAGCCGTCACGAACTCTTTGGCCGACGAAATATTCTTACAATTGGTCTGAGCCCGCAATACGAAGACGAGCCCACCCAAAATTACAAAAATATTTTCGGGCACCCAGGCGCAACGACTGCGCGAGGCATTGGCAGTTCGATAAATGTTCCAGCCTATCTCGAGGACCAGTTGTATCTCGCACCGCGATTATCGATCCTCGCCGGAGCACAGGCGATTTTCGCGGAGCGTCATTTCAAGGATGAGTTCTTGACCGACGAAGCAGGAAATCAATCGCCAGACTCGATTGCAGGAACCTGACAAATCAGCACTACGCGGCCTCGATCGATGTGATCGCCGACGCACGCACGGAACCGAATCCTGAGATTTTTCATCCTGGCGACGGTCGCTCCTTTTACGGTGGCGTTTCCTGGAGTTGGTGAATCATTGACTCGAGCCCATGTCTCACGAAATCCAAATCGTCTTGGTGTTTGTGAACTCGCGTGTTCCGGCGGAGCCGAGCTCCCGGCCAAAACCGGAGCGTTTTACTCCGCCGAATGGCAGGCGGGGATCGGAAGCGACCATCGCGTTGATGAAAACCATACCAGTATCCAATTCCGACGTAAACAGTCTCCGCTCTTGGGGATCATTCGTCCACGCACTGGCTGCTAGACCGAATGTGGTGTCGTTTGCCAGGCCGATCGCGTCATTGGCATCGCGTACGCGAAAAATAGACGCGACCGGCCCAAACACTTCTTCGCGGTAGCCCGGCGATTCCTTTGGCACATCGACAAGAACAGTCGGCTCGTAGAAGAATCCTGGGGCGTGAATCCGATTGCCGCCAGTTAACAGTTTTGCGCCTGCAGCAATCGATTTCTGGACCTGATCGTGCACGCCTTGCAGGATGTGTTCGGTCGCGAGTGGACCGAGCTCAGTCGGTTCATCCATGGGATCGCCTACCTTGAGGGCCCGCATGCGATCAACGAATTGATTAAGAAACTCATCGTAAATTTTGTCGGCAATCACAAATCGTTTTGCCGCGATGCACGATTGCCCAGTGTTAATGGTGCGCGCTTTGACTGCTGTGCTCAACGCCCGCTCGAAGTCCGCGCTCGGCATCACAATGAACGCATCGCTTCCGCCGAGCTCGAGCACGCTTTTCTTGATTTCTCGCGCTGCGGTGCTCGCCACTGCGCTCCCGGCTTTTTCGCTGCCAGTCAGCGTTACCGCTTTCACGCGGGAATCGACGATTATCTTTTCAGTCTGCTCCGGTTCGATTAGCAACGTTTGAAAAACGCCCTCGTCGAATCCGGCGCGGCAAAAGATTTGTTCAATGGCCAACGCGCATTGGGGAACGTTCGACGCATGCTTCAGCAAACCAACATTGCCTGCCATTAGCGCCGGCGCGGCAAATCGAAATACCTGCCAGAAAGGAAAATTCCACGGCATGATGGCGAGCACCGGTCCGAGCGGTTGGTACTGCACGTAACTTTCAGCGGCGTCGGTCTGCGCTGCCTCGTCCTCCAAAAATCGCTCGCCGTTCTCAGCGTAAAATTGGCAGCCGCGCGCACATTTCTCGATTTCTGCTACCGAATCGCGAAACAGTTTTCCCATCTCGAGCGTGATGATCTCCGCCAATTTTTTCTTTTCCTGGAATAGCAACTCCGCGACAGCCTCCAAAAGCTCAGAGCGCTCAGTGAACGTCGTGCGCCGATATTGGCTGAACGCCTTTTCCGCGCGGATAAGCCGTTTCTCAATCTCTGCATCGTCGAAAGCTGAAAATTCCTTCAGCTTTTCACCGGTGGCGGGATTGACCGTTGCAATGCTCATCTCATTGCCTTCATGCATATGCTGCAGATGTGCAAGAGAGTGGTGGGGACTGCGTGAGTGCTCAGCGGCTGCGTGTCTGGTTGCCGGAAGTCTTCGGGTTTCTCTGCAGCTCCCAATTAATATTGTACCAAGCCTGCCGTTCGTCGGAAGTACGTTTGCCGGGCGGCGGCAGTAAGGCCAGAGCTTCTTCCGCAGTCTGTCGCGCCTCGACTAGCCGTTTCATAAAGCGCAACGCCTCAGCCAGAACGGTAAGGCTGCGGACGTCGCGGCGGTCAGTCTGGCGAACCGCTTCCTGAGCGAGGTCAAGCGAGCGCGGCCAATCCTTAAGCGTGGGTTCCGGTGTATTCAGCAGCAGATCGGCGTAACCGGCGAGCGCATCGGCGTACTCTGTTTTGTATGAGTCGGACGCGTCTTCTGCGCGCAACCGTTCGACAATGGCAAGCCGTTCCTTCGCAAGATCGATGACGCGTTGATTTATCGCGGGATTTTTCGTCCGAACCGCGATCTCGAATTGGACACGTGAAACATTGGCCAGGCTCTGGCTGAGATTACGCAACCAATCGTAACGTTTGTTCTGCTGGCAGAGCTTGCGCCGTATTGCGAGACTGCGCTCGTAATAATCCAGCGCCTCTTTCCATTTTTCCTGATCGGCGAAAAGTTTACCGAGAGTGTTATAGCTCGTAGCAACATCGTTTTGACGCTCCGGCTGCTCGGCTTGCTCATCGGCCTGTCCGGTTTGGCGCAGGTTCAAACTGGCGTCGAAATGCGCACGCGCTTCGCTGCGGCGGCCGTGATCGAGGTAGAACGTACCCAACCAATCATGAATGGAGGCTTCAATACGATTGAACTCAACCACGGGTGGCGTGCGCTGTCGCGCCTGTGTGACCATCTTCAAAGCGAAAATGTAGTGTTCTTCGGCCTCTTTCATTTTCGTGTCGCACAAGAGCGCAGTGTCGCCCAGACGCGTGAGGTCGGTGAAGTAGAGCGCGCGCCAGCTCGTATCCTCCGGACGGCGCGACATCTCAGCGCGAGCAAGGTCAATTGCCTGGCCGTAGATGGCACATGCACGGGCGTAAGCATCTTCGCTGATGTGCTTGGTTTTGTCAGGGCCGGGCCGATCGAGGTTGCAATCTCCTATAAGGATGATGCAGTCGTGCAGTTGTTTGGACAAAGCTGGGTTTGGATCATGCGCGTTGATTCGCTCGGTGATGAGGCGGCGCGCTTCTTCTGCCTGACTGAGTGCGCTGGCCGCGTTGCCAAGACGCAGATATAAACGAGCGCAGACGCGGCGCAGTCCGGCGAGGCCGACAACTATGCGCGGATCTTCCGCGGAACTGCTGCTGACACTGCGCAACACGTCTTCGGCACGATCGAGAATTACCTTTCCGGGTTTGTCGGAGACGAGCGGTGTGAGCGCTTCGAGTAACGCTTCAACTTTTGTTTGTGTTTCTACAACTCGGTCTAACGCGGCTTTGGTTCGCTCCGCTCCGCGCAAGAGGCTGACGTCAGCTTCGCGCTTACTGGCCAGCGCCGCCCTCTCGGCCTGCGCGCTTCTCCATGCATAGCCGACCAGACCGGCCATGATGCTGAGGACGATAACGGCCACGCCCACTACCTGACGCACGCCGCGATAAAATGCCGCCTTTTGCCGGCGCGCTTCCGCATCAGGCAGATTTTTCTTGACCCAAGTAAGGTCAAAAACCTTGGAGTAAATACGATTGCGCGCCTGTAAGTATCCACCGACGACGCGAACGACGCCGGAAAGACGCAATTCATTCAAAACTGGATTGAGGTGGTCATCAGCGACTCGTTCTCCGCGACAGACTTTGGCGTATGCATCCAAAAGGGCCGCGCGGTCTTGTTCGCTGCGCAACAACCGATCGCGGACAAAATGGAGATTATCGTCGCGTTCGCGCGCTTCGGGAGAAAGGAAAATCGCTTCGCAGGCAAGATCCACATCGTTAGCCCGGTGCGCTTCACGTTTTGCCACTTCGGCGCAAAGTTTCTGGGTCAGGTACGGTTGTCCGCTGGTCCACCACAAGATTCGGTCGAGCAGCAGCAATGCGGTATCGCGGTGCGGACTCAAACCGCCGGCTAGCACGCTGGCCTCCGCGCGGTTGAAATCGCGCAATTCAATGGCGTGCCCGATGTTGAATGGCGTGATGCGTTCGTCACGGATAAGATCACTCGGTGTCGCGACGCCGAGCAGGCAGAAGGTGAGCCGCTCCAGCTTCGGATCTTCCGGCCGCCGGTTATAACATTCGCGAATGCCGGCGAAAAATTCATCGCCACTGAATTGGCGCAGGCTGCGCACCGCGTCGATTTCGTCGACGAACATGACAAGCGGTTTTCGTTTGCGTTCGAGATAAACTTCGTGCAGCGCCCCCATGAAGCGGTGAAGAGGCGCGCGCCGCATATTCGCATCCCAGTAGGCTTCCATCTCGGTTTCCAAGCTTAGCTTTTCGCCGACGTGACAAAGCATGCTGAAGTACCACTGTTCGACGTCGAGGTTTTGACCGATGGCGGTAAGATCGAGAATGACGACGGCGCTGCCTTGTCCCCGCAACGCTACCGCCGTGCGCACCATGAGCGATGATTTGCCCATCTGGCGAGAAGTAAGGACGTAGCAGA
>WNFQ01013256.1_pt1 | contig 11077 bp, 6 predicted proteins | sample 5400171 | NCBI WGS metagenome assembly WNFQ01 (sample SAMN13153356, study PRJNA577476) | soil metagenome | isolation source: 20 cm soil under Madrone tree | place: USA:California | collected 2016-06-14 | reverse complement strand
AGCCGCTCCACGAGTGATCCGAGCGAATCAGTTCATTGATGGCGTTCCAGCCTTGCTCGTAGTCCGCCGATGAGGTGGCCGTTGCGGGAGATTTGCCTACGACCTGCCGCCAAAAGAAGCTAGCCAGATCTTGCCGGTCGGGACCAGAAATATACCCATTCGCGACATACAGATCCGCATAGCCGTCGTGATCAAAGTCAAAGGCGTCAGATGACCAAGCCCAGCGTCCCATGCCAACGCCGGCAGAATCGCTTACGTTCTGGAACTTCCCATTACCAAGATTTTGATATAACGAATTGCCACGCGCGTGCTGGCGGTAGAAACTCCGAACGTTCTCCGGATCTTTTTCGTGAAAACGTGGTTGATCTGAGACGCGCAAACCCGCCGCTGACCACATGTTCGCGACGTAGATGTCCTGTTTGCCGTCGTTGTCAAAATCGAACCAGCACGCGCTCATTCCGGCGCCGGCATCATTGACGTGTGCATCGTCAGAGACTGCGCTGAACGTCCCGTCGCCATTGTTGCGATACAGATTGCTTCGACCGAAATCATTGGCCACGTAGAGGTCCTGACGTCCATTCGATTGAAAATCTCCCCACGCACACGCAAAGCTGTAACGATCGTTCTCCATGTTCAAACCGGCCGCTTCAGTCCGATCTTGGAACGTGCCATTGCCTTCGTTGTGAAACAGGAAGTTTGGCGGGCCGTTGCGCGCGTCGAAATAAGGGGCTGGGTAGTGATATTGGTCGAGCCCGATGTAGTAACTGTAGAGACAGAAATAGACGTCGAGACGGCCATCGCTGTCGTAATCGGCAATAGCGGCGTGGGTGAAAGTCCCTTGAGGTGCCTTCCCAAACTTGAAGGCATCGCGCTTAAGAGCAAACTTTCCTTCGCCCTGGTTCACGAAGAGCAGCGGACCGTTCGCACACACCACCAGAAGGTCCTGCAAACCCTTATTCGTGAAATCTGCAAAGAGCGCGCACGCACTGGCGTCCAGCACATCGACGCCTGATGTTTCGGTCACATCCTCGAAGGTTCCGTCCCCACGATTGCGATAAAGCCGATTCGGCAGCCCCGAAGGTTGGCAGATGTAGAGGTCGTCCAGACCGTCATTGTCAAAATCTCCGGCTGCGAGTCCGTTGTTTCCATAGACCTCGATCCCGCAAGCTCCGTCCAAAACCGTGCGCCAGTGGTCAACTCCCCGAAGCATCTGGTTTCTGTACGATTCAGTCTGACCAAGAGCCTGTTGAGTAATGTCGATGAAAATGGGTTCACGCGCGCGGCTGATGGTTTCCTCGATTGCTTCCCATCGGAGAGCTTGCCATCCAGTTCCTTCCTTGAATGACCAATGAGTCCGCCAACGTCCAACGCGCTCTTCGCGTCCGTTATCCTGGCGTGTGCCGACCAAGTCATAGCGGATGTCGACACGGAACTTCCTCGATGTCCCGGGAATCTCCTCCAGACCAACGATCAAAAACTCAGCCGTCTCGACGCGCGACACGCCCGCCAGATAACCCTTCATCTGCTCCAGGAATCGCTTACGTCCCGAAACTGCCTGGTCCGCAAACTGTCTTCGCAGAACGTCAATGCCGCCTCCTGCGCGCAGGGGAATTTCGCGCGCCGGGATTAGTGGAGTTGATTCAATGGAAGGATCGATGCATTGCGCCAGCAGTGGGAGAGCGGGTGGGGAGGACTTGAGGCCCTGACCCCATAGGTCAAGAACGCGGGCAATTTCAGACGCGTGCTTTTCTGTGATGAACTCGTCTGAGCCAGGGGCGACTAACCGAAGAATATCATCCAGCGGAGATTTCGCAGGATAGTGGGGGGTCACGCGATTCTCCGCGTACGGGAAAGCGGCGGTGTTGAGATTCTGCCGAGCTGCTAGGCGGCCGAGCCCAGCATGAAGAGGTGCAGGCAGAAAAAGCGCAGGCGCCCACCGCATTGTCTTCAGGAAGGTGCGACGGGAAGGAATGTGGTTTTCGTCTTGGCGACGCGCCATCCTCTAAGCGCCCTCGCAGTGATGGCCCACAATGGGCATGGTAGCACCGACGCTGGGCCGTGCAGAAGTCCTCCGACCGGACGATCATCCAGGCAACGCCCCGCATGAGATGGTTTACATTCCAGCCTGCAAGAGGTCGCGGCCACGGGGACTGGAAAAACGCGTTGGTAGCAAAAGCGACCAGTGTGCAAATCGCTTCATCAGGCGTTGGACCTCTTCGCTCCGTGGGCTAGCAAAGCGTGCGCAAGTTATAGGAATTATTCAGTGTGGAGCAGAGAAGCACGGCGGCTGACCCCTAATGCAAAAGCACTAGTTTATTCTTGACAACCTCTCCAGACCTGTTCTAACGTGGCCACCGGCATTCAGAATGTACACGTTTACATTAGCTGCATCGATTTAGCAGTCGCCATCCAACCGTGGGGTTAGGGAAAATCTGAGGAGGATTTAGGTCATGAACCGACCCGTTTTGGCGCGGACTCTGTCGTTCGCGATTGCAGCCGCCGTGGTGCTGTTAAGCGCAAGTCTCCTCCAAGCCCAAGTCGACACTGGAAGCATCACGGGCACGATCACGGATGCCTCAGGCGCGGTAGTCAGCGGCGCCAGCGTCAAGCTCACGAATGAAGGAACAAATGCCGAGCTTACGACGACGGCGGGAACGGACGGGGACTACAAGTTCTCTCCCGTCCGAATCGGAAACTATTCACTGACCGCGTCGTTTCAAGGGTTTCAGACCATGACGCAGCGCCACGTAACGGTGAACGTTAGCTCGAATGTGGTCGTCAATTTCGCGTTGAAGCCCGGCCAGGTGACGGAGACGGTCGAAGTGACGTCCTCTGCGCCTCAGCTTCAGACTCAAGACGCTTCGGTGGGTCAGGTAGTCGACGGTCGCACAGTGAATAACCTGCCTTTGAACGGCCGCAATTTCACTTTCCTGGCCCAAACAGTGGCAGGCGTAAACACGCCGCAAGCCGATACCCGCGGCAACGCGGCGAGTGGCGCCTTCGCCGCAAACGGCAACCGGCCGGCGCAAAACAATTACATGCTGGACGGAATTGATAACAACTCCGACACGGTGGACTTCCTGAATGGCACCAATTTCGTCGTATTGCCTCCACTCGACGCAATCCAGGAATTCAAGGTTCAGACCACCGACTTCAGCGCCGAGTATGGCCGCTCCGGAGCGGCCGTTCTCAACGCCACCATCAAGTCCGGCACCAATGGTTTCCACGGCACGGTATGGGAATTTTTCCGGAACGATAAGCTCGACGCCGCGGACTATTTTGAAAAGGCGCAAAACATAAATACCGGTCAGTATCAAACTCAGAAGGGCGAACTGCGCCAGAATCAGTACGGATTCTCTATCGGCGGCCCGGTCATCATTCCGAAAGTGTTCGACGGCCGCAACAAGCTGTTCTTCTTTGGGGACTACGAAGGATTCAAGCGGCGCCAAGGCGTGCCGCACCTAGGCAGTGTGCCCACCGCTACGGAGCGAGATAGCGGATTCACCAACTTCCAGGAATTGATTACGCAACAATCAGGCACGCAAAACCCCGACAACCTGAACCGGAATATGTCCGTAGGAACAATCCTGGACCCCGCTACGACGCGAGCGGTTACCGCAGGTCAGGCCGACCCAGTCACCGGGCTGGTTGCGATTACGTCGGGATTTGTCCGCGATCCATTTTTCACGCCTTCAGGGGCTTGTCCGGTGAATACGGCAGACTTCAGACCCTTGACTACCACTTGCAATCTGAACATGTTGCCCGCAGGGCGGCTGGATCCCAACGCAATTAGCCTCTTGCAACTCTATCCGTCGCCTACCGCTTCTGGGATTTCTTCCAATTACATAAACTCGCCCAACCTCAAACAAGACCGCCAGTCGTTTGACGTGCGAATGGATGCGAACTTCAGTCAAAAGAACCAGGCATTCTTCCGCTTCAGCCTGGTGGACGACCCGCAATTTATTCCGGCCATCTTCGGAGGCGTCGCGGATGGCGGCGGTTTCCAGGAAGGCCCGCAGACCGCACTCGGTCAGCAGAGTGCCTTGGCGTGGACGCACGTATTTTCTCCGAATACCATCAACGTTGCCCGCGCTGGCCTGAATTACCTGCACACAACGCGCGTGTCACCAGAAGCGAACAATCTCACCGGTACTGGCGGTAATGGTATCCCTGCGGACTTCGGCGTTGTGGGTATTCCGCAGCAGCACGAAAATGGCGGTCTTCCGGCCTTCTCAATCCAGGGATTAGCGACCTTGGGAAGCAACGCTTTCCTCCCTTCGGATGAGGTCAGTTCGACCATCCAGTTCACCGATGACTTCACCAAGATTTACGGCAAACACACTTTCAAGATGGGATTCGAGTATCAGCACGTCAAGTTTTCGACGCTGCAGCCGCCGTGGTCGCGCGGCCAATTCCAGTTTGATGGCGTTTACACGAATATTCCGGGCGCGAGCGTTGGAGTGAACAATACCGGTGTTGCCCAGTTCTTGCTGATTCCGCAGTTGGCCACCCCCGGAGTCGGAACTGTCGACTACCTCGGAGGCCCGGGCAGAGAGGGCGGGCCGAACAACAACAGCGTGTACGCCTCCAACATCTCCCTGACAGATAACGGGAAGAACTATTACGGCACGTACATTAACGATGACTGGAAGGTCAGTCCGAAGCTGACCATCAACCTGGGGTTGCGGTGGGATTTCTTCGGGCTGGTTTACGAACATCACGGGAACCAGGCGAACTTTGTGCCTAGCGGACCCCCGACCGGCGGCGCGATGTACATCATTCCGGAAGGCCCGAACGCGGGCAACCTGTCCCCGAATTTCACAAACCTGCTCGCAGCACCCCAGAACAACATCACCCTTGCGGTCACGAACAAGTATGGCAAAGGATTAGGGAATTCGCAAAAAACGAACTTTGCGCCTCGTTTCGGTTTCGCCTACCAAGCTACGTCCAAACTGGTCGCCCGCGGCGGGTTTGGCATTTTTTACAACGGCTTTGAGAATCGTGGCTTTTCACCGAACCTAGGTGAAAACTATCCGTTCCAGTTCAATTTCCAGTTCAATACACAGGACGATAATCACCCGCTATTGTTCAGCGGTTGCACCACGCCGGGTCCCGGGGGCAGCGCCAATGGGAATGCGACCCTCGAGCTGGGTTTTGCTTGTACTCCGCTGGACCCAACCAGTCCCCTGTTCGTCGCCAAAGGTCTGGCATTACGCGGCGTGCAGTTCGATTACATCACTCCTTACTCGATGGGCGGCAACCTAACCTTCCAGTATCAGGCGACGCCTTCACTGTCGCTCCAAGCGGGGTACGTGACTTCTTTGGCGCGCCACTTGGAGACGTTTCCGGGGTCGAACAACGTGGAGCAAATCCTGCCAAAGGGGGCTACTCAGGTCAAGCCGTTCCCGGATTTTGGTCAAGGGGCGAGCTATGCGACAACGACTGGGAGCAGCTTCTACCACGGCTTGCAAACTACCGTCGAGAAGCGATTTAGTGCGGGCTTGAATTTCCTGGCGACATACACGTGGTCCAAAGTGCTTTCCGATGCTCACGATCTGCTGAACGGATTTTCTGGGAACGGCTATCGTGCTCCGTCAGTGCCGGGTTTGGGAATCCGTGCCGACTACGCGTTGGCCAATTTCGACGTTCGGAACGTATTTCACTTCACGGGGGGATATGAGCTTCCCTTCGGTAAAGGCAAACGCTTCCTAGGCGCGCCGAGCGGGATTTCAAATGCTTTGGTCGGAGGCTGGAGCATTGTGTGGGGGACTACTCTTCAGGGTGGCCAGCCAATGAAACTTGACTGCCCGGATAGCACGACGTCTGGAACAAACTGCACAGATTTACTGGTACCTGGGCAAAACCCTACACCCGGAATTAGAAGGGACCCGACGACGGGCAATCCGATTTGGCTAAATAGTGCTGCGTTTACTCAGCGTTCCGTTGTCGGCAGCCGATGTTCTGGGTGGCCCCCGGCCCACCACCATCACCGGCCCCGGATTCCGCAGGCTGGACCTCTCATTCTTTAAAGATTTCCACATTAATGAGCGCTTCCGCCTGCAGTTTCGGTCCGAATTTTTCAACATACTCAATCACCCGAACTTCAACGCTCCCAATTTCGGGGGCAACGGTGTGGTCGCAATCGGAGGCTCGGGAGACTTCACAAACGCAAGCAAATTTGGCCAGATCGGATCGACTCGCGACGCGCCCTACGATCCGAGACAGATCCAACTCGCCTTGAAGTTGTATTTCTGAGTTCGAGGGAGACCCGCGGAGAAGGCGCTTCATGCAAAGCGCCTTCCCATTTTTTGATCGATCCAAGATACGTGCGGGCCGCCGGCTCTGCCGACGCGGTGCTAACATACGAGGTTGTGAGCACAAGACACCGGCCGATACATTCTCTTTTAGCGGCGCTATTGGTGTATATGCTAGTAGGCACGGCGGACGGCCAACAGGCTCAGCAAGCAGACCGCGACTTTCAGTCCGCGGCTGCTCACTACGAGGCGGGCCGTTACCGGGAAGCCATCACTCAACTGGAGAGGCTTCTGCGCGAAGCGCCGGAAAGCTTCGATGTTCACGAACTGCTGGGACTCGCTTATTCCGCGCAGTCTCAAGACGCCCAAGCGAACAAGTATTTGCAAAAGGCTGTGCTCCTGAAGCCGGACTCGGTGCCCGCCAGAACTAACCTGGCGACTAACCTGGTGCGCCTCGGCAAGCTCGAATCAGCCGAGAGGGAGTTTGAGAAGGCGATTGAGCTCGAGCCGCGGAATTTCGACACCAACCACAATCTCGCCGCGCTTTACATTCGCTCCGGAAAGGTAGCCGAGGCCGTGCCTCTTCTCGAAAAGGCGCAGCAACTCGATCCTTCTTCTTACGACAACGGATACGATCTATCGCTGGCGTACCTGATGACCGGAAAGGTCGCCGATGCGCGCCAACTCATTCAGGGCCTCCTGAAACGCAAAGACACGGCGGAACTTCATAATCTTCTGGGCGAAGTCGAAGAGAAAGGTGGAAAGTTTGTCGAGGCAGCCAATCAGTACGAACTCGCGGTGCACAGGGATCCGAGCGAGAGCAACTTGTTCGACTGGGGAAGTGAACTCCTTCTGCACCGTACGCTGGACCCGGCAGTTGAAGTGTTTCAACACGCGAGCGAACGCTATCCCAACTCTCCGCGCTTGATGATCGGTTTGGGAATGGCTCTGTACTCGCGCGGTAACTATGACGAAGCGGTGAAAGCCCTGCTAGAGGGAGCCGATCTGAGTCCCTCGGACACACGCTGCTACTACTTCCTCTCCAAGGCCTACGACAGTTCGCCGAGCCAGGCGGAGGAGGTCATCGAGCGCTTTCGTCGTTTTGCCCAGCTTCAACCCAAAAATGCTCGTGCTTCTTATTACTATGCGATGAGCCTGTGGAAGGGACGGCGGATGCAGGATCCCGACCTCGATCTGCACAAAATCGAATCGTTGCTGAGAACCTCCATCGGACTCGACTCAACCATCGCGGAGGCCCATCTCCAGTTGGGCAATCTCCTGTCTGATCAAAATAAGTATCCCGAGGCCATTCCCGAGTATGTGCGGGCGCAGGAACTGAATCCCGACCTGGCTGACGTCTACTATCGGCTAGGCCAGGCCTATGTACGCACCGGAGATAAGCAGCACGGACACGAGCAGTTGCAGATCTACCAGAAAATCCGCGAACAACACCTGGCGGACCTCGACAAGCAAAGAGCGGAGATTCGTCAGTTTGTTTATGCCGAGAAAGAAGGGGCGTCCACGAAGCAGTAGAAGGAACTGCAGCATGAATTTCAGTTTGATCTTGACCTGAGCAGCAACGCGTTGTACGTCCAACGCGCTACGTCGAATCTGGCATGACGTCGCTACTTCCACCCTCGATTGCAAGCGGCCTGAGCCGGCGATCCACCCGAGGAGATTGTTCTCCCCAAGAACTTAGTCGCCAGTTCGCCCGCACCCGCCGCGATTTCTTGCGCACTTCCGCTGGTCTGGCTTTGGGAAGCACGTTATTTGGCTCACGCGCATTCGCCGATAGCCTTGTCAAAAAGAGAAAGGTAGTCGTCATCACCTTTGGTGGCGGCGCCCGGGACCAGGAGACGTTCGCTCCGGAAGGTCAGGAGAACATCCCACACCTGATGCGCGAACTCATCCCGCAGTCGGCCTTTTTCACCCAAGTCGTGAATCGCGGAATTCTGGGTCACTATGTGGCGACCGCAAGCCTGGCCACCGGTGTCTATGAGACGATCAACAACTTCGCCTCGCTGCCTCCGGAACACCCCACGATATTCGAATACTTTCGAAAGGATCTTAAGCGCCCGTCTACCGACGCATGGGTGGTCGCTCCCAGCAATGGCTTCAACCGGATTGGAGAAAGCAGCCATCGTTCCTACGGCCCTGGTCTTGGAGCGGGGGTGATTCTCCCGAAGCACCTTCTGACGGCGGCAATCTCTGGCGGTCGCAGCGACTACGAACATCTGCTGCGCGACAACTATGAGACGCCCTTGTACGCGCCGGAACTTGGTGGCCGCGAGTTTGAATTGTTACAACTGGAGAGAATACTCAAGCTTTCCATCGACGACTTCAAAGCACATGCACGAACGCTCTCAAGCCCGGATGAGCTTTCGGTATACATCGTGCGCCAGTTGATGCGCCAGGTTGCACCCAGCCTGCTGTGGATCACGATGCATGACATCGACGTCGCCCACGCGGGAGCGTACTCGTTATACATCGAGGGGATTCGCCGCACCGATCGCCTATGCGCAGAAGTATGGAGGACGATTCAGAGCGAACCCGAATACGCCGGCAAAACGACGCTTTTCATCCTTCCGGACTTCGGTCGCGACTCTGACGACGATTCCGGCGGCAACGGCTTCCAGCACCATCGTACGGGCGATGCAATCTCCCGTACGACGTGGATGATGGCGCTAGGCGCTGGCGTTCGCGAGGGAGTGGTTTTCGACCGCGCCATGGAGTCCACCGATCTGGTTCCAACCATCGGGTCCATGCTGGATTTCTCCGCGTCATTCGCGCAAGGCAAACCGGTCCCGGAACTGTTGTAGCTCCTATGCTTCCAAGCAATCTAAAAGCGGATCAATTCGAACGGTATCCTGCCGAAGCGAGAAAGCTCGTGCGGAACTACATCGGTGCATTGCAAAAACTGCCGCTGAGTTTCGTGCCGAGCCTGCTACGAGAGGTTATTGACTACGACTTCAAGTTTCCGGCAGAGCGCACGGCCGTGGAAAAGGAACTTGCGAATCTCGGCTCCCTTTCGGCGGAGCAAACGCAGACCTGGTTTCGTGCGTTCGCCGACATCGAACTTTCGCCCAAGCTCGAGCGTCTTGATTGGATCAACGCGCCAGCTCAATTTGTCGAGCAACTATCCGCTCACCTTTGGACGACGCACCAACTCGATCGTTTTCGGCAAGCGGCGACCGAGTATGCCGATCGCCTGCATGCAGCGGTGCCGGCTGATCCGCCTCCAGTCCCGAGGATGGGAATTGCAATCATTGGACAGGGCGTGACCGCGCCTGACGAGCCGTTGTTTCGCAAACTCCGCCCGCATGGCGCGTACTTCAGCCACGTCAAGCCGGAAAACGGCCTTAAGATCCTGCTCGATTCGGTTGCAGCCCGAGCAAAGGCGCATCCCGTCCCTTACGGTCACTGGTATGTGGACGGTGGAGAAGAGGCCGCTCACGATTCTGCTGTCACGTGCATCTCCTACGGCGCTTTGGAACCGGTGCGCAACGCCGTACTACGCAAAATGCGGGCAGAAGTAGATAAACCCGGCATGGGACCGGAGGCTCTGCGCACTCTTCTCGCGCAGGCGACTCCCGCCGGGCTTGGGCTGCGAGCGGCCAAGGATCCAATCCTGGGTCGCTTTCAGGTGAAGCTCTTGACGGAAGGTTCCGGCACGCAGATTTTCAGCACTACGTTCGCTCAATGGACGGCTCGCGAAGCTTTGCGGCGTGCCCAGCCGCTCACCTTGCTGGTTCGCTTCGCCCCTCGGCAGCGGCAGAAGCCTATGAACGAACTTCTGTCCGAAAGCAGTGATCGTCCGGAACTCGACCCGGTCGGCTCATTGGTCGACGCAGACATGGGCGCGTACTACAACTGGCTGAACCAGCAAAGGCTGCCTAGCGCTGAGCAATCGTCATTCCTGGCCTGGTTCGAAAACCACGGCGAAGCAATCGCTATTGGACCGTCGATGCCGCGAGGTACCGAGTCGACCTCAGTCGCCGATCTGCGGGAGTTGCTCTCCTGGATGACCTGAGTTCTCCCGCACACCTTATAATCGAGATAATCGAGCGCAGTCAGCGGGGAAGTCTGCCCCACGATATTCTCTTCCAGAGCCATGATCTCAATCGTTTCGGGCCTTCCGCGTTCGGGCACGTCTTTGATGATGCAGATGCTGGCTGCCGGCGGAATGCCCGTTCTCGCGGATGGCGAGCGCCAGGCAGATGTCGATAATCCCAAAGGGTATTTCGAGTGGGAGCGCGTCAAGCAACTCCCCAAAGAACCCAGCTGCATCGCCGAAGCCGAAGGCAAAGTAGTCAAGCTCATCTCACAATTCCTGTTGACGCTACCTGCAGGACACGAATACCGGATCGTATTCATGCAGCGTCCGCTTGCAGAAGTGCTCGCATCCCAGGAACAGATGCTACGGAATCGCGGAAACTCCGACTCCGCAGACAGCTCTTCGGGGATCCTCAAGGCGTTTCAGAATCATTTGTTCGAGGTCAACGCCTGGCTCAATGGAAGACCTAATCTAAAAGTGCTTCGCGTCCACTACCACGGCGTACTGAACCAGCCCAGGGAGATTTCGGAAAAGTTAGGGCAGTTTCTTGAGACAAAGTTGAACGTGGAAGCCATGGCCCAACAGGTGGACCAGACTTTGTATCGTCAGCGGGCAAAACAAGTCACCTGAAGCTGCGTAGAGAGTCTAGGTTTCGCAGCAAAGCATCTCTTTAGCGCCGCCAGCCGACGACGAGCGCAGCGGAGGCAGGGGGAATCTATCTTCCTAAGTGGCCTCCACCGCCCCGAGAGGCAATCCGGCTTAAATTTCA
>WNFQ01003749.1_pt1 | contig 11081 bp, 7 predicted proteins | sample 5400171 | NCBI WGS metagenome assembly WNFQ01 (sample SAMN13153356, study PRJNA577476) | soil metagenome | isolation source: 20 cm soil under Madrone tree | place: USA:California | collected 2016-06-14 | reverse complement strand
CCTCTTTCTTGTGCGCGATGCTGTAGCGCGCAATGGGCAGCGCCGCGGAAGACAAAATCATCAGGATCGCGCAAGCCAGGATCAATTCCAGCAAGGTCATGCCTCGTTCCGAACGGCCTCGCCTGCGATCCATAATAATTCTTCGCATATTGCAAACTCTTGTGAACTACGGCTGCACTTGCAGCGTGGCTTCGACGGTCACCAGCGGGATCGGCCTTTGCTGCGAGTCCTTGGCGTTCACTTGCACAATGGAGAGGTTCGAAGAACCCGGCGCGATCGCCTTCACGACGATCCCCATGATTGTCCCCGTGCCGCTGACGCCCGCCGTGTTGGGCTGCCGCGTCGCGGAAATAATCGCTTGTCCGTGTTCCTTGTCACCGCGATTTGCCGAGCCGCACCCAGAACACACGATGGCGATTTCCTGGTTTCCACCCGACAAAAATTCTCCGTGCTGCACTTCTTCCACGCTGATCACCGCCGGGTTGTACTGCAGCAGGAATGGAATGGAGAATAGATCGTTCACGTTCTCGACCACGACCCCCACGGTTTGCTTCTGTCCCGCCTTCAGTGACAGGCTGCGCGGCTCAAATCGGATTTGCGCCGCATTCGTGCTGCCCGGCACCGTTGGAGGCGCTCCCTGCGTCGCAGGAACTGCCGCCCCCGGTACCTGCTGCGCGGAATTTGTGGAGCCTTGTGGAGCCGACGCCCGCGGCTCGCTATTCGGCGAGCGCACCACCGCTTCGCGACGCACCTTCACTTCCGCCTCCGAGCCCGAATACAATGCCCGCAAATTCGCGCGCGTCCATTCCGGCATGCGCACGATGTGCGGCGTCAGAATGATCAAAATCTCATCATCTTCGGTATTGTGAATATCTTCAGAGAAGAAGTAGCGCAAGAGCGGTATGTGCGCTAGCCCTGGCCACCCGTTGATGCTCTTCGTATCCGTTCGCGTGATCAAGCCGCCCAGCACGTTCGATTCGCCCTCCTTCAAGCGAATCTCTTGCTCGATTTTCCGCTGGCTGATGATGGGTTGCTGAATTCCGCCGATTGTCGCCTGCCCGGTCACCGACGATACTTCCACGCTCAACTTCAAGCTCACTTCATGGTTCGGGTGCACGCGTGGCGTCAGGTCTATGTTTACGCCCACATCTTGATACTGGAATTGCGTGTTCACCAGCGGGTTCACAAAGCCCGTGCCCGCTGTCCCGCCAACGCCTACACCTGCTTGGAAGCTGCCCGTCGCAATCGGAACTTTGTCGCCGATGCGCAGCTTCGCCTGTTGCCCGTCCAACGAGCGCACTTCCGGGTTCTGAATAATTTTCGTGGTCGAATCGTTTAGCAACGCATTGGCGGTAAAGCTAGGCAGCGTTACGGCATAGTCTGATCCGGTAAGGTGCCCGAGGCTTTGCAGCGAGATCGTATTATTGTTGTTCGTAGTGGTTCCGGTGGTGTTGTTCGTAGTCGTGCTGGTCGTCGTTCCGGGCGGCACCACGGCGATGCTGGCTGTTTGCCCCGGAGCAATTCCCAGGCTGCGCGCTTTGTCCACGCGCGCTTCCACCACCTGCACTTGAACCACTACTTCCGGCTTGGCTCTGTCGATGTCGTCGATGATCTTCTGCGCGACCGCCAGCTTATCCGGCGAATCCCGGACGACGATGGCATTCTGCGCGTTCAGTTGCGTGATGCGCTTTAGGTCGAGCAGTGACCGCAGCCCGGTGACCACTTCCGTCAAATCTTGTGCCTGCACGGTATTCGACAGGTAAAAGGTGCGCACAACGTTTTCTTCATACTCGCGGCGCTTCGCCGGCGTGTCCGGAATCACGAAAATAATGTTTTCCGTGACCGGCTTCCAAAACGCCTTGCTCTCCAGCGACACGATTTCCAGCGCCTGCTCCAGCGTCACGTTGTTCAGTTTCGCCGGAATTCGGCGCGCCGGAAAGTCTGGGTCAAAAATTACCGTTATGCCGGCAAGCTTCGCGATCGTTTCATACACGATCTTCGCATCGTTCTCCATCGTCAGGCTAATCGATGTGCTTGGAAGGGGCTTGAGTTCCGGCGGCATGGAGGCCAGGGCCGGTTCGTTGCTGCGATCATCCTTGGGGGGTTCCGTGGCCGCGTTGCTCGCGCGATTCCTCTCTTCGATCAAGCCCACCGTCTTCCGCAATTCCTGCTCGGCAATCGGGCTGGAGGGATCGATGGCCAGGGCGCGCTGAAACTCCGAAGCGGCGGCTTCCAGTTGCCCGCGCTCGCGCAACTTGGCGCCGTTTTTTACGTGCAGCGAACTGGCTTCAAACCTTGCTTGGTTGAACTTGATCAGGTATATCGCGTTTTCGGGATCGTTCTTCAGCGCCTTCTGGTAGTAGTCGTACGCGGCGTCGTAATCCTGCAGGCGCTCAGCCTTGCGCCCTTGACTGTAATCCGTCTTGCCTTTGGGGCAGCCCGCCGCCATCAGCCCGGCTCCCATGCAAACAATTAATTTGCTAAAGCGGCGCATGCACTCTCCCGAGCATCTTCAAAATAGTCGAATTGAGTCTAGCATTCGGGTTAGAGGTCGGACAAGGCACTGTGGGTTGGCTGTCTTGCATAGAGTAACCCTCACAGCTAAGATTTAATGCCGCTGCGACACATGATTGAATCTAGTGCCCAAACCACCAAAAAAGACCGAAAAGCCTGAAAAAAGCAAAGAGCAGATTGTGGCGCAAAACCGCTCGGCCTCCTACAATTACCATTTGCTGGAGAAATATGAGGCCGGATTGGTTCTCCACGGCACGGAAGTAAAAGCCCTTCGCCAAGGAAAGGCGAATATCCGCGATGCTTACGTGGATTTCAAATCCACCGGCCCCTGGCTCGTTAACGCCCACATCGCCCAATACATGCCCGGTGGCCCGTGGAACCACGAACCCCTGGGATCCCGAAAGCTGTTGCTGCACAAGAACGAAATTCACAAGCTGGCCGGCCGCACCGAGGCCAAAGGTTTGACCGTAATACCCCTGCGGATATACTTCCGCGACGGCATCGCCAAGTGCGAGATTGCGCTGGCGCAAGGCAAGAAGACTTGGGACCGGCGCCAGGACGAGCGCACCAAGGAAGCGCGCAGGGAAGCCGATCAAGCTATGTATCGCAACCGGAGGCGATAGCGGAATCATGCAGATCACCCTGGAAACAAAGCCCTTTGCCACGCTGGAGACCGATGCCTTGGTCTCTTATGTTTTTGAAGATGCAGACCCTATTCTGGGCCGCATCGCAGAAATCGATCACGTTGCCGACGGCCTGCTCCGCAAGCTCGCCACCAGCGGCGAGCTGACCGGCAAGGCCTTGGAGATGACCCTGGTGCACACGCCGCGTGGCCTGCAAGCCGCCCGCCTGCTGTTGGTAGGAGCAGGGAAGCGCGAAAAATTCGATACTGCGGTGCTGCGCAGGATCGCCGGCGCCGCCCTGCGCCATCTTAAATCTCGCTCCGTCAAACAGTTCGCCTTTGTCCTGCGCGAAGACGAATCGGCGGAAGCCGCCGCGCAAGCCGTCGCCGAAGGCGCTCTCACCGCAAACTTTGAGTCCGACAAGTACAAGACGGACAAAAAGGACGCCAAGTCCGTCGACTCCATTGCCCTAACCGGCTTTCCCGAACAGGATCGCGCTGCTGCCGAAAAAGGCTTGGCACGCGGACGTGTCATCGCCGACGCTCAGAATTTCGCTCGCGATCTCATCAATGAACCTTCTAACATACTGACGCCAAAGGTTTTAGCTGAAAAAGCGGCGGCGATGGCCAAAGAGGCGGGGCTGTCCGTCGATGTTCTCGACGAGAAGCGCATCGCCGACCTGAAAATGGGTGCGCTTCTCAGCGTCGCGCAAGGCAGCGTCGAGCCCGCTCGCGTCATGGTCATCACCTATACACCGTCCAACCCGAAGCCGGGCGCTCCCGTGATCGGTCTCATCGGAAAGGCCGTCACGTTCGACACTGGGGGCATCTCCATCAAGCCGTCCGACGGCATGGAGAAGATGAAGTACGACATGGCTGGCGGCGCCACCATGCTCGGCGTCATGCGCGCGCTAGCGGCGCTAAAGCCCAATGTCAAAGTGATTTGCGTCGTGCCCAGCACGGAAAATATGCCCGGTGGCCATGCGCAGAAGCCCGGCGACATCCAGACCGCCATGTCTGGCAAAACCATCGAGGTGCTCAACACCGACGCCGAGGGCCGCCTCATCCTCGCCGACGGCATCCATTACGCCAAGCAGCTCGGTGCCACGCATCTGATTGATGCGGCTACACTTACTGGCGCCATTGTGGTCGCGCTCTCCAACATCAACGTCGGCGTCTTCGGTTCCGACCAGCCCTTTACAGACAAGCTGCTTGCCAGCGCTAAAGCCGCCGGCGAAAAAATGTGGCAAATGCCTATAGACGACGACTACCGCGAATTCATCAAGGGCACTGTCGCCGACATACAGAACATCGGCAGCGGCAAGGGCGGCGGCGCCATCACCGGCGCCATGTTCATCAAGGAATTCACCGGCGACTCACCCTGGATCCACCTCGACATCGCCGGTACCGCATGGAACGACGACGCCAAGCCCTGGCTAGCCAAGGGCCCGACAGGCGTAGCCCTGCGCACCCTAATCCATCTCCTCATGTCCTACTGAGAACTTACTTATTGGCCTGCCGCGCCCCTACATTTTCTCCGGCGCGTCAATTCCCATCAGCGACAGCGCGCGCACCAATTGCGCCTCCACCAATTCCGTCAAGCCCAGCAAAAACGCACGGTTCTGCTCGTCCGCTTCCGACAAAATATGGTGTTTGTGGTAAAAATTGTTGAACGCCTGCGCCAACTGAAACGCATATTTTGCGACAAATGCCGGCTCCCGCGCGCCGATCGCTGCATCCACCGCGTAATCCAGCGACCCAACCGCCAGCAATACTTCCCACAAGCCATTGCCCTCGGCGCCCGCTAACAGCTTCTGCGCGGTTTCCGGAGCCACCGCCACACGCGTCGCGACGGCTTCCACGTCCTTGCGGCGAATTCCACGGATGCGCACCACCGCGTACTGGCAATACGGTCCGGTCTCCCCTTCAAAGCTCAGCGCGTCTGCAAAATCGAATGCGATGATCGCGTTGCGCGTGAACTTCAGCAGGAAAAATCGCAGCGCACCCACGGCAATCGCATGCGCGGTTCGCTTTTGCTCCTCCGCGCTCATCTCTGCGTGGCGTTGTTGGACTTCCGCGACCGCCGCGGCTTCCAGCCGGTCGATCAAATCGTCAGCCTTCACGCCGAAGCCTTTGCGTCCGCTCACCTCCACATACGGTTTTTTCGCTTCCTCCGGCGACAATTCATATCCCATTTCGGCTGCGCAGCGCGGCGTCAGCGCCACAATCTCATACGACAAATGAATTGAATTTTCCGCCGCCTCGCCGTGCCCCAAGCCCCGCAAGCCTTGCGCGACCACGTCCTGCAAGTACGCTTGCCGAGCATCGATTACGTTGTAGACCGCCGTCGCTGGCGCTCCAAACGGCGGAGCGCTCGGGTCATTCTTGCCGCTCGTCGTCGCCCAAACCTCTTCTCCCTCCGGCGCCGTCGGCCATTTCGCGTAATGAAAATCTTTGCCCAGCAGCCCGAACTTCCAAAGCTGGTACGCAATATCCTTCCCAACATAAGTGACCGTCCCATTCGACCGCACAATAATCTTGTCCTGCGTATTCTCGTCTTCTGCCGTCTCCGTGCCCTCTGTGCTCTCCGTGTCCTCTGTGTTAATTCTTGAAGTTTCTTCGTCTTTCCACGGCATGATCCAGCACCCCGCCATCTTCCCGTATCTGACAAACTGGATCACTCCCGATTCCTTCAGCTTGGCAAAAGCCAAGTCCCAAAAATGCAAATGCAAAATCTCGCTCTCGCGCGCCAGCAGCTCATAAAAAATCCCCAGCCGCGCCATAGTCCGCAGATGGCAACTGACCACCGCGTCCGCCACCACTTGCCCAACTTCCGCTTCCTCGCCTCGCCCTTCCTCGATCGCTTTCAGCGTCTCCCCGCGCAATTGCGCGGCCCGCTCTTTGTCCTCCGCAAAAAATTGCGTAGCTTTGGCATACAAATCCCAGCAGTAATAATCGAAGCGTGGCTCCATCGCCAACGTTTTCACGGTGACCGGCGTGCGCTTCTCCATGTGCAAAAAACCAATGACCACGTCAGCGACCTGCACGCCCGTGTTATCGATATAGTTCTGCACCTGCACGTTGTGTCCCGCATGTCGCAACGTACGCGCCATCGTGTCGCCCAGCACGGCGTTCCGCACATGTCCGATATGCGCCGCCTTGTTCGGATTAATGCTCGTGTGCTCCACAATAATCTTGTGGGACAGCCAATCCTGGCTGTCCTTCTTAGGAATGGCTGCTTTCGCTTCGCTCCTCGCAGCATCCCAAAACACCCCGCGATCAAAATGCGCATTCAAATAGCCCGCTCCGGCCACTTCTAACTTTGCGATGCCCGGGACAACCGGCAGCGCATTCTGAATTTCCTGCGCAATCTGCCGTGGGGCTTTCTTGAGTCGCTTGGCCAGCTCAAAGCACACCGGCGAAGCTGCTTCGCCGAACTCGATCTTCGGCGGCCGCTCCAGCACGATGGGCAGCTCCACGCCATACTTCGCCCGAATATGTTTCGCGAGCGCGTCGCGGAGCCTTGCTGCGATCTCTAGATACACACGAAGCCTCAGTCAGTTCCCAAGCCAGTAGGGCACCACAGTATAGAGACGTGCCCGTGTACGGTCAAAGCTCGACAAATGCGCGCCGGTATTTCTTAGACAGTCTGCCGGACAGTGCTCTCCTCCCTAGTTTGTCTCGGGTACAACTCCCGCCGTTTCAGTCATTTACCAAAAGATTAAATTCTTGACAAGGATACGCATTTCTGTTAATCTATCTTCGGGTGAATTTGCGCCTACTGCCTTCACCTGCCTCCGGCCACATCCCTCAGCTTTTGTGACTCGTTCAGTTAGGTGTGTAACTCCATTAGAATGTGCAGATCCAGTTGCAGTGTCCTGCAAGTCCTTTAGATTCCGCAGATCCGGGAAAGTGGGGGGGAGGGGGGCGGCGTCGCCATCCTAGATTTGACACCCCGCAGTGCCGCCGATACTATCGAAATGCTCCCGTCGGACACATTTCTTGCGGGCCTGACATTACCGCGCGGCGGCGTACTCCCATGAAACTCGCATATTTTGATTGCTTTTCGGGCATCAGCGGCGACATGACTCTCGGCGCGCTGCTCGACGCCGGCTGCGATCTCGTGCGTCTGCGCGAGGAGTTGCGCGGCCTGCAGGTGCCGGGATGGGAATTGGCCGCCGACAGAGTATGGAAGAACGGCATGGCCGCCACGTGCGCGCGCGTGAAGACCGAAGACAAGCAAAAACATCGCCCGCTGAGCGCCATTTTGCAGATTCTGCGGGATTCAAATTTGGCGTCCCTGGTGCGCGATCGCGCTTCCGCCATTTTCCAGAAGCTGGGCGAGGCCGAAGCGCGCGTCCACGATGTGCCCATCGAAAAAATCCATTTTCACGAAGTTGGTGCGGTGGACGCTATCGTGGACATTGTCGGCGCGTGCATCGGCTTCCACGCGCTCGGCATCGAGAAGTTTGCATGTTCGCCGCTGAATGTGGGCGGCGGCACGGTGAAGATGGCGCACGGGGTCTTGCCGGTACCCGCGCCTGCTACGGCGAATTTGCTGCAAGGCAAGCCGACGTACTCCAACGGAGTGCAACGCGAACTCGTGACGCCAACCGGTGCGGCGATTATCGCAACGCTGTGCGATTCGTTCGGTCCTCAGCCGCCGATGAGCGTTTCCGCCATCGGTTACGGCGCAGGCGCCGCCGATCTGGAAGGCCAGCCCAACGTGCTGCGCATCATGATTGGCGAAACGGCGGAAAAAATGGTCCCGGGATACGACCAGGAAATCACCGTCATCGAAGCCAATCTCGACGATATGAATCCGCAGATTTACGGCTACTTTCAGGAGAAAGCGCTCGCGGCGGGCGCGCTGGACGTTTTTACAACGCCGGTGCAGATGAAAAAGAACCGGCCCGGCACGCTCCTCACGGTGTTGTGCCAGCCGGCGGGTGCGCAAGCGCTGATGTCGCTGATTTTCGCGGAGACGACAACTTTCGGCCTGCGCGCGCATTCGGCGCAACGGCGTGTCCTCCCGCGCGAGTTCGTTAAAGTGACCACGAGCTTCGGCGAGGTGCGCGTCAAGCTGTCGCGCGTGAACGGACGCATCCTGCACGTCGCTCCCGAATACGACGACTGCCGCAAGCTGGCGGAAGAAAAAAATGTCCCGCTGCAGCGTGTAATCAACGAAGCGCTGCGCAAGTATGAAGGCAGCAAGTAACGAATAACTGAAAACGGACAAATGGCGCAAGCAAAACCCAAATTCTATCTGACCACGCCGATCTACTACACGAACGGCTTGCCCCACATCGGCCACACGTATACCACCGTTGTAGCTGACACCGTGCGCCGCTACAAGCGCATGCAGGGCTACGAAGTCGTGATGACCACCGGCACGGACGAGCACGGCGTCAATGTCGAACGCGCCGCGCAGAAGGCTGGCGTCCCGGAATCGGAGTTTGTCGCCAGGATGGCCGAAGCGTGGCGCGCGCTGTGGGAGGAGCTCGGCGTTCCCGCAGATGAATTTATTCGCACCACCGAAGTGCGTCACGCGCGCACGGTGCAGTGGCTGTTCAAGTTGTGCCGCGAAAATGGCTTCGTTTATCCCGGGCACTACACAGGTCAGTACTGCATCTACGACAACGCGTATGTGGACGTAAAACCCGGCGAAAATTGTCCCGATTGCGGCCGGCCGACCGAGACGGTCACCGAAGAAAACTATTTCTTCAAACTTTCCGCGTTCCAACAACCGTTGCTGGATTTGTACAGGAAGAATCCGACCTTTATACAGCCGGAAACGCGGCGCAACGAAATTCTGAGCTTCGTCGAAGGCGGCCTTCGCGATCTGAGCATTACGCGCACTTCGATTCGCTGGGGCATTCCCGTCCCCGGCGAAGAGAAGCACGTTTTTTACGTCTGGTTCGACGCGCTGACGGCTTACCTGAGCGCTGTGGGTGGCCCCGAATACGAGCGGCGCGGTTTCTGGCCGGCGGATTTGCATCTGGTGGGCAAAGACATCATTCGCTTCCACAGCGTCTACTGGCCGGCGTTCCTGATGGCCGCCGGGCTCCCGTTGCCCAAGCAGGTCTGGGCGCACGGCTGGTTCCTCATCGACGCCGGCAAGATGAGCAAGTCCAAGGGGAATGTGGTCCTGCCGCGTCCCATTGCGCAGGTGCTTGGCATGGACGCGCTGCGCTACTACATGCTGCGCGAAACCGTTTTCGGCCAGGACGGCAATTTTAGTTACGACGCGCTGGTGCAGCGCTACAACAGCGATCTCGCGAACGGCCTCGGCAATCTGGCAAGCCGCACGTTGACCATGATCGAGAAATACTGTGGCGGCGCGCTGCCCGAGGGCAGCGGCGAGCAGGCAGTTTCTCTTGCCCCGTGGCGCGTGCCGGAAAAAATCCAGCAAGTTCGTTCTCTGTACGAGCAATATCAATTCACACGCGTGCTGGAGGAAATCTGGCGGCTGATCACCGACGTGGACTTGCTGATTTCAGAGCAAAAGCCGTGGGTGCTCGCGGAAAATCCCGCTAGGCGCGCGCATCTGGAAACCGTGCTGTGGATTGCCTCCGATACGCTGCGCGTGGTTGCGGTGCTGGCGCATCCGGTGATTCCCAGCGCGACGGAGAGGCTCTGGAAATCATTGGGGCAGAACGGCTCCGTGGGAGAGCAGGGAATTGACGCGCTGGAGTTTGGAACGATTAAGCCGGGAGTGAAAATTGCAAAAGCGGAAACGCTTTTTCCGCGTGTGGAAAAACAGGAAGCTGTGGAGAGGATGGAAGCGATGGAAAGCGAACCTCAGAAGCCAGTAGCGGCGCCTCCGGCAAGCGGCGGCACGGTGGCAAGCCCATCGGGCGCGGCGGCGCAGACCGCTCCCGACAAAATCGCGATTGAAGAGTTCGCGAAAGTCGAGATGCGCGTGGGGCAGATCAAAACGGCCGAGCGCATCGTTGGCGCGGACAAGCTGCTGAAGCTCATGGTCGACATCGGCAGCGAAGTGCGCCAGATTTGCGCGGGCATCGCGCAATATTACGAGCCGGAAGCGCTAGTGGGCCGCAAAGTGGTCGTGGTGGTGAACCTCGCGCCGCGCAAGCTTCGCGGCGTCGAATCCAACGGAATGATCGTTGCGGCCAGCGTTGGGCCCGAAGGGCGACCGGTGCTCGCCGCTTTCACCGAAGACGTCGAGGTCGGCGCCCGACTAAAGTAGGCAACTCCGTTGTAGTGGCGCAGCATGCTGCGCCAGTGTTATTTGGAATCGACCGCGAGCAAGACAATGTCACCAGCCACTCGTTTGAAGCACCGAGATTATTCGGCTCCTGGCCTCTACTTCGTGACAATCTGCGCGAATTACAAGCGGTGCATCTTTGGCAGAGTGAGCCAGACAAGCGTTGAACTCTCCGCGCTTGGGCGCATCGCTAGTGAATGCTGGACCGCGATTCCGTTTCATTTTGCTCGAGTTAATGTGCACGGCTTTATGGTCATGCCCAATCACATGCACGGGATCATTGAGATTGTGACTGTAAGACCGGCACAACAAGGGAGCCGAAAGGTCAGGGAAGAAGGACTGGCACAGCATGCTGTGCCACTACAAGAGACGCAAACCGCCGCACCCCTGCGTTTGCAGCCTGGTTCGCTTTCGGTGATAGTGCGGTCCTTCAAGGCGGAGGTCACGAGGCGTGGCCGATTGGAATTGAATTGGAAGGGAGAGGTGTGGCAGAGAAATTATTTCGACCGCGTGATTCGAGACGGGCAGGAATACTCGGATGCTTCTCGGTACATTTCGGAGAATCCTCAGAGATGGATCGCGGAGCGGGAGAGGCTCGAAATGACGGCGCCGGACCAGGAAAGACTGGCGCAGCATGCTGCGCGGCTACCAGGAAATAACCGGAGCAACCGAGCTTAAGGGGCAGTGATGGAACTCATTGATTCGCATGCGCATATT